>Ga0302303_10000435_pt1 | contig 34862 bp, 33 predicted proteins | sample III_Palsa_E2_1_FD_194542 | JGI IMG/M metagenome (GOLD analysis project Ga0302303, IMG submission 194542) | Peat permafrost microbial communities from Stordalen Mire near Abisko, Sweden - III_Palsa_E2_1 | ecosystem: Environmental > Terrestrial > Soil > Palsa > Peat permafrost | place: Sweden...
ACCTGTCGATTGTATAATAGATCCTTCACTGTGCTACCCATGACAGATTTACCAAGCGTGTCATTTCGAACGAGCGGGACTGGATTGTGTGATAGGGCGAGGAGAAAACTTATACGCCCTGCATGATTTACCTTTATAGAGTATAAGTTTTCTCCTTGCCCGCTTCTTAGCCCACCTCTTGCAAGTTCGAAATGACATCCGGGTTTAATAACTCAGGATGACAAATAGAGTATGAAACAAAAAGTTACTTACTCAATAAAATCATCTCTTTTCTTCCTTCTTATCACAATGGTAAATACTACCGCTAATATGATAATGGTAGCGCCGCCATACAGCAGCATTTGCGATATGCCAAACAGGCCCGAGCCTCCGCCGGTGGCCAGGTACTGGTCGTTCCGCTGCAATTCGGGCGAAAGTTTTATGGAGTTATAATAGGTTTTAACCTCATCCTTAATAAAGCCGGCCCTTATATCATCATAAAAATACTGGAAAATATAAGTTGCTTCCTGTGTGTACAGCAGCAGGAACCTGCGAAACTGGATCTTGCCGTTGCCATCATCTGTTCTCAGGGTGAAAAGCAGCCCTTTTAAAGTGCCTACCGTGGTATCGCGCTTGTTTTGCACAATACCCCCGGCTAACTGGCTCATGCCTTTAACATAATCCTTAAATACGTTCTTAAGGTCTTTTTCCCTTTCTAATGGTGTATTGTTCTTGGCATTGGCTTGCCTTATAACTACCGCGTAACCGTATGACATGTTGGCGCTGAATATGCGCTGGTTCAGCGTGTCTTTTGTAAGATAAGTTGCCGGTAACGAAACAGAAACGAGGCTATCTATCTTTACCCGTTTAAATGATTGGCTGTAGCTTAAAGTGGTAAACAGTATCAGGCTAAATATTAATAATATCTTTTTCATAAGTTTTACTAACCTATGAAACGGGAATATGTTTCAGCCCCCTCTAAATCTCCCCCGGTAGGGGAGACTTTTAAAAACTGCTTTAAGCCCTCCCTACCGGGGAGGGTTGGGAGGGGCCAACTTATCCATTTCACCCTTAACAAACTCCGCTAATTCCTTTACATAGCCCGCGCTGAAATCGAATTTTATACCTGCTGTTTCGTAAATTTCCTTAATGGTTTTGGTATAGCCTAATTTAAGGGCATCAAGGTATTGCTGCAAGCCTTTTTCGGGGTTTTCCTTATAGTTTTTCCATACGGCAATAGCGCCTAACTGTGCCATGCCATACTCGATATAGTAAAACGGCACCTCGAAAATATGCAGCTGTTTTTGCCACAGGTTGGCTTCGGCGGTTTCTAAGCCTGTCCAATCGGCAAAGCCTGCGCCGAATGGCTCATATATCTGTATCCATGCGGCGGTGCGCTCGGCATCGGTATGCTCAGGGTTGGTATATATCCAGTGTTGAAACTGATCAACCACAGCCACCCAGGGCAGGGTTTTCAATACATCAAAAAGCTGGTCGCGTTTGGCGCGTTTCAAATCTTCTTCGTTATCAAAATAAACGTTCCAGTTATCCATGCTGATCAGTTCCATGCTCATGGAGGCAAGTTCGGCTACTTCGCTTGGGCAATGTTTAAAATCATTCAGCTCCAGGTCGGCAGTTAAAAAGGTATGTACCGCGTGGCCGCCTTCGTGTACCATGGTGGTCAGGTCGCGGAAAGTATTGGCCGAGTTCATGAATATAAACGGTGCCCCGGTTTCGGATAGGGGATAGTTATAGCCACCCGGCGCTTTGCCCTTGCGGCTTTCTACATCAAACAGGCCGTTATCCTTCATGATCTCTAAACGCTCGCCCAGATAGCGGTTGATATTGCTGAAACACTGGATGGATTTTTCTATCAGCTCGTTACCGCCGTTAAACGGTTTTAACGCTGGTTTGCCCGATATATCCACATCCATATCCCAGGGCCTTAGTGTGCCAACATCCAACGCCTTCTTGCGTTTTTCGGCCTGCTCACGCAGTATGGGCACTATTTCCTTCTCGATCGCTTCGTGAAAAGCATAGCAATCCTGTGGCGTATAATCAAAACGCCCCAGTGCCTGGAACATATAATCCCTGAAGTTTTCGAAGCCTGCATTCAGGGCGACTTTATGCCTTAGCTTACGCAGATGATCAAAAAGCTGATCAAGCACTTCCTTGTCCTGCAAACGGCGGGCGGTTATCTTTTCCCAAACCTCCTGCCTTTTGGTACGGTTAGTATCCTTTAAAAATACCGATGCCTGCTCCAAAGTAAATTCCTTTTCACCTATATGAACCGACATTGCGCCGCTGATGCCCTGGTATTTTTGCTGCTCTACCTGTATTTTGGTTTGGATAGGGATGTTTTCCTCGCGGAATAGTTCCAGTGATTTTTTTACGCCACGCAGATAAATGAAAAATTTATTTTGGTCGAGTTTATCAACCCACTCGCTGTTCACCAGTTTTTTGTTTAGCTCGTTGCTGTAAGGCGCAATTTTCGGCTCAATTTCGGTAGCGAAATACTGGAATTTTTGCAGCAGTTCCTCGCTGTTGGTATCGCAGGTCATGCGGATATAACGCCAGGCAAAATCCTCCTCGATGGCAGCTTCCAGCTCGCTGCGGTTTTGCAGCCAAAGCTCCAGATCCCCTGCCGAATTGATGGGGCGGTCGCAAAGTTCTTTAAAAAGCGGTTCCAGCGCTTCCCATTTCATTTCGAGGTCGGCGGGTATATAGGTGCGTGTTTTTTTGTGGATCATGGTATTGATGTGCAAATGTGCGGATGTGCAAATATGCAGATTAGTGGCAGATTTGGAAAGCGGTGAGATGGATTTTTAAAGATTTTACATGGGTATGTTGGTTAATTTAGTCCCACTTTTATTGCCCCTGGACACATCAACCCATGTTAACCCGTTGCCGGTGTCATCACCGGCAATTGCAGGCATTTACAGCCGCTTCATTTTTCTTGTACGGCGTTCTTCATCAGGGTCGGTTTTACAAGCCATTAGGGATATTTGGCTGATGTATATTTCGGGCAAGCCGGCTTGTTTTGCAAGTTTTAATATTCGCGCATGGTACCAGTCGTAGGGTAACAGGTGTGTGTTTAGCGCATGTGGTTTGGCGGTAAATACTTCGGCCTGGTGAATATAGCCATCATCGCCTATGCAGTTTACAGGGTCGAGCTTAAGATCATTAGTAATAGGATCTGGATTAAAAAAGTTATCTTTTTCATTATCATCAAGCTCAATCAAAACACCCCAAACTACCGCGTCGGGCTCAAATGATGACTGTACATTGGCTTTTGACGATTCATCGGCACCGGTGGTGTTAAATACAAAGCTGTACCCTGGCAATTTGGCTATGCCAATCTTTTTTGCTGATGGCACATGCTTGGTAAACCTTTCTATATCCATATTCCCGGCGTATGCAAATAGTATCATAATTTACGGTGATGATATACTTGTAAACGTAATTATAACTTGCGATAGTATAAACAAGCTACTTGCTGAGCATGCTTGTATATTTCCTGATGATTGCCCAGGTACTGTTATCCGAATCGAATACAGAATTTAAGCCTTGTTCTTCACCACCCGGATCGCCCATAAACTCGTCGCCATCTTTCCAGAACACCTGCCCCGTTATAGGCCGTGCTATGCCGCCAAAGGCCCAGAAGTTGGCCCCTGCTATTTCGGGATGGCTCATCATCGCGCCGAATATAAAATCGTAAAATTTATCTCGGTAATTGGTAGTTGAGCTTATGCTGAAGGATTGCATATCGCGTGGCAGGCCAAATTCCTCTATCACTAATGGCTTATTCAGCGTTTTTGCAATTTGCAGGTGCCTGTTTATATAATCGGTGGCATTGGCTGTGGTGTTGTCGTAGCCCGCGACGATGGAAGTATCCTTAAACCAGCCCCAGTTTTTTGGCCAGATGTGTATGGTGAGGTAGTCGATATTTTTATCGGCATGTATTTGCTGATAGGTCGACATGTCATTAGATGAAGCGATATCGCCCTCGCTGCCTGTAGTAAGCAAGTGGTTTTTATCCATTGATTTTATTAAGGCCGATACATGCTGCATCCAGTCTAAAAAAGCGGGTGTGGCGGCTTGCTCCATCGGGCGCGGCTCGTTGATGATCTCCCAGGCCATTATCGCCGGGTCATTGGTGTATTTTTTGCCATTAATGCTGTTGGTGCGTTTCAGCACATATTTAATGTACGTATCCAATTCGTCCTTACAGGTTTGGCAGGTATAAAACTGGCTGGTATAATGCTGGTCTTTATCCCAGGTATAACCCCCATACTTCGAGTGCGGCTGATCGCCATAGCCATTCCACTTTAAATACTGACCCAAGCCACCGCTCCAATCCCAGGTATTGGTAAAATGCAGCACGGCCTTCATATTGCGCTTGCCAAGTTCGTTCAGCAGGTAATCAAGGCCGTACATGATGTTTTCATTAAACTTTCCGGGCTGTGGCTGTAATGCCTTTTCGCTGGGTACGCGGTAAGGGTAAGTGGTAAGTCCTTCGGCGCCCACCATAATGCGCAGGTTGGTTACGCCGTTCTGTTTTAGAAAATCAAGTTCGGTTTTAAGCCGGGCTTTGCCTTTGTCGCCATTGGTGGCTAACAGGCCGCCATACCAGTAATTTGTGCCAACATAGCGGTAGGGCTTGCCATCAATAATAAATTGGGTGCCGGTTACTTTAACAAATCCGCTTTGTGCAGAGCTAACTGATGTTATACCCATAAGCAGGGCTATAAATAAAAACTTAACTGATCTTTTCACAGGGTAAATTTAGTTTATAAAGTTATATAAAGGCAGGCATTGTATTTAGTATTGTTTTAACAATTGATGGTTAAAAAGGTTCATATATACATTCCAAATCGCAGGGCACTAAAGCGTTAATTGATTTGTAGGGGAAGGCTAAGGCATTCACAGGCAGCTTTTATAATCTGTTCCGTTCAGTAATGAACAATTATTGTATCGTTTCCGGACAGTTTAAAATCGAATTATATAATTAAAAATTTAATTATCAACTACTTACAATAAAGGCATGTGATTGGTGTGTATATAAAAAACCCAAACATCATGTTTAAAAATTACCTGCTGGTTGCTTTTAGAAACCTTACTAAAAACAAAGGATTTTCCTTTATCAATATTTTCGGGCTGGCTATAGGGATGGCGGCATGCCTGCTCATACTGCAATATGTAAACTATGAACTAAGCTTTGATAATTTTCAGGTAAAGAAAGACCGGGTTTACCGCATCAACCAGGACAGGTATAATAATGGCAAACTAAGCACCAGTTGGGCCTCAGGAGCTTTTGCGACAGGAAATGCTATTAAAGTTTTACCCGAAATAGAGGACTATGTTAAACTGGTAGGCTCAGGTGATATTTTGGCCAGTTATAAAAACCAAAAGCAGGTAATTCAGCATGTATATTTTGCCACCAACTCGTTTTTTAATGTGTTTTCCTTCCCGCTCATCAGTGGCGACCCCAAAACCGCGCTAAAAGATCCCAATACAGTAGTTATTTCGCAAGAAATTGACAATAAGCTTTTTCATGGTGAGGATGCGGTAGGCAAAACCATGATCGTTAACAATGACAGCCCGGTGAAAGTTACCGGCGTAATGAAAAAATGGCCCGAAAATACCCATCTTAAATGCGACTACCTGGCATCATACGCCACATTGTTAAAGCTGGTAGGGAAATATGATATAGATAATGCCTGGCTGAACGATGGATGCATTACCTATGTGTTACTGAGGCCGGGCGTTGACCCTAAAGTTGTTGAAGCCAAGTTTAAACCAATTGTTGATAAACAATACGCCCAGTTTAAAAGCTCGGGCGAGGGTGGGGTTTATACACTTCAGCCAATGCAAGATGTTCATCTAAACTCCAACCGTATGGGCGAGATGCAGCCGAATACCGATGGAAAGTCGGTTTACCTGCTGTTGGGCGTGGCTATATTTGTTATTATCATAGCATGGATAAATTATATTAACCTATCTACCGCGCGTGCAATTAACAGGGCAAAAGAGGTTGGTGTACGTAAAACGCTGGGGTCGGCTAAAGGGCAATTGATAGCACAGTTTATTATGGAGGCTGGCTTGCTTAATTTGTTGGCTTTATTGCTGGCATTCATACTCATTGCGGTCTTTCTCCCCATTTTTAGTAACGTATCCGGGCTCAACCTTAGTTTCACTTTATTTCTTCATATATCTTTTTGGCTTACAGTACTTGGTATGATGATAGTGGGGACTATCTTTTCAGGATTTTATCCGGCAATTATCCTCTCATCTTTCAGGCCTGTGGAAGTAATAAAGGGTAAACTATCAGCATCAACAAGTGGCGCTTTTTTACGTAAGGGCATGGTTGTTTTTCAATTTGGGGCATCCATATTTTTGCTTATCGGCTCGCTTACGGTTTTCAGGCAGGTACAATTTATGCAGCAGCAAGACCTGGGCATGACCATTGACCAAACCATGGTTATTAAGCCACCATTGGCAAAGATAGATTCATTTTACAGGGACATGAAAAGCTTTAAAAATGAAACGCTCATGTTGCCCGGGGTTAAAAGTATAGCTGTATCTACCAATATCCCCGGCGACGCTGTAGATTGGAATGCCGGCGGTATTAAACTGGTTGGGGCAAATGATAAGGATTCTAAACAATACCGCGTTATTGGTGTGGATGACGATTTTTTAAAAGCTTATGGTTTAAAAGTTTTAGCAGGCCGTATTTTCTCGAAAGAATTTGGAACAGATACCGGGGCTGTTGTATTCAGCAAAAAAGGTGTTGAGCAATTGGGCTTTAACACGCCCGGTGAGGCATTGGGTAAACGCATAGATTTTTGGGGTAAGGTATATACCATAGTGGGCGTTGTAGATAATTTTCACCAGCAATCACTGCATGATGCCTATGATGATATCATTTTTCGCTGTATACCTGATGTAAGAGGGCCGGTATCAATTAAACTTAGCGCGGCAAATATACAGCATACCATTGCATCACTTAAAGCAAACTGGAACACGGCTTTCCCCGGTGATCAGTTTGATTACTTTTTCCTCGACCAGCATTTTAATGAGCAGTACAATGCCGATCAGCGGTTTGGGCAGGTGTTTGGCATGTTTACGCTTATTGCTATTTTAGTGGCCTGCCTTGGTTTGTTCGGGCTGGTTTCTTATACCATTGTGCAGCGTACCAAAGAGATAGGCATTCGTAAGGTGCTGGGTGCATCTGTTAATAATATACTGCGGCTGCTGTACCGCGATTTTGCGTGGCTTATTGTTATAGCATTTATCGTTTCGGTTCCGCTGGCATGGTACGCTATAACTAAATGGCTCGAAACCTATGCCTTCCGCATCGAGATTAACCCGCTTATGTTTATTATACCATTTTTATTAGTTTCGGTAATAGCTTTTGCCACAGTATCTTTTTTAAGCGTAAAAGCAGCATTAATGAACCCGGTTAAGAGTTTGAAAACGGAATAGGCAAAGCGGCGGTGGGGACACCGCCGCTTTATCCATTATCACCAGGCGATGGTGTCCTCACCGCCGCCGTTCTTATTTATGGCCTGCTTTACTTTCCGGGTTTATATAACGTTTCCGACAAATTTTTTATTCCATCAGCATAAGTGGTTGGTTTAAAGTTAAATGCTTTTTCAAATTTAGCTGAGTTGAAATTATAATCGTGGTTGTATTGGTAATACATTTCTACAGCGCCACTAACTGATTTAATAAACAGGCCTGTAAGCCACAGCATAAACTTATTAATGGCCATATACTTGGGTTTAACCCCGTAAATATCCGCAGCTATTTGTATAAACTCCTTGCCCGGAATGGCTGGTGCGGTGGGCGCGTGCCATATTTGATTGTCGCTCTCGGGATGCTGACCTAAAAGGTACATGGCTTTGCCGGCATCGGGTATGTAGGTGAAATTATGTTTTAAACCCGGTTTGCCTATCCACTGGGCGCTTTGTTTTTTTGAATATTTATCAAGTACCATCATATCAAAAAAACTATTGCCGGAGTCGGTACCATAAAAATCAGCGCCGCGCAGGATACTTGCCTTTAGGTTGCCGGCTTCTACCCCGTTCATCAGCATGTTGGCTATCTGCACGCGTACTTCGCCTTTTTTGCTGCTGGGTTTATATGGGGTTTCCTCGGTGATGGGGCCGTTTACTATGCCGTACATATAAATGTTATCAAAAAATATTAAGCGCGCCCCGGTTGCTTTTGCCGCATTGATAACATTTTGCATTACAACAGGCCATTGTTGCTGCCATATTTTTATGTCGTAAACCAGCCCGGCGCAAAGGTATATTACTGACGAGCCTTTTGTGGCTTCCAAAATTTCAGTGTAGTTGAGCAGGTCGGCTTTTTGCCATGTAATGTTTTTGCCTTTAATATTTACAGGCCTGCGACTAACCAGCCGGATAGTTTCATTATTGTCGATCAATTGGTGGGTTAGCGCATTAGCTACTGCCCCGCCGGCTCCTAATATGGTATGCATAATTTTTTTAATTTTTAATACATAGCAAAGGTAGCCTGGTGTTGGAAATCAAAACGTTAACAAAAGATAAGAAATAGCTCAATTTCGAAATTCGGATTTTCGATTTCGGATTTATAATGAATGGGAGATGTTTTTAATTTTAACCATTTGTTAAATAATAAAATTGCAGTATTTAAATTCGAAATTGAAAATCCGAACTCCGAAATCACTTTACCGTTTCCATCACACGCCGCCTGATGCGCGAAAGCGAAACCGGTGTTATCCCCAGATAATGCGCTATATAATGTTGCGGAATGCGCTTTAATACTTCACCGCCGTTATTTAACAAGGCAAGGTAACGCTCTTCGGGTGTTTGGGTGATGAATGACGACATGCGGTCTTCAAAACAGCAGATGGTATCCTCGGCCACACAGCGCCCAAATTGTTCCATTTTATAGGCCAATAACGGGTTGGTCAGCATGTCATCCATATCCTTTCGGGTAAAAGTGATTAGCTGGCACTCTTCAAGCGCCTGTATATAGGAAAAACTCGGCGAGCCGGTAAGGTAGCTTTTATAGGAGCTTATCAGCTCATTTTCAAAGCTGAAGTAACTGGTAATATCTTGCCCGTCTTTGATATGAAAGTAACGTGCCGAACCGCTAACAATAAAGCCAACCTTGTCGCAAACTTTATCCTGCTCGGTAAAAAAATGTTTCTTTTTAAGTTTGCTGAACCTTAAATGTTGCGAAAAAACTATCCACTCAGCCTCGTTAAATACAACGAATTTTTCCAGGCATTTCCTGAAGATTTTTAGCGCCGCCGATGTTTCCATCATCAAATTTAAGCTTTTTTGAGTGGACTGCTGTTTATAATATGCTTAAGGATATTAGCTACGTAGCAATACCCTCGCATACTGGCGGTGTCCTCACCGCCAACGTGTGATAGGGCTTAGATCAAGGCAATCAAAACTCATCCCTATAATGCGTTAACCAGTTAAACCGCATATCTTCCTGCTCATAAAACGAGCATGATGAATAGTGGTAATCATTTGGGTCGGTAACTAAATTCCAACGCTCCTGTAAGGGTTAAGGTGTATATAGTTTAGTTTCTGCTCTAATATTTTCCTGCCGTATATAATAATTGCTTTCCCTTTCTTTTGCCAGAATTGATGATCCCTGTCATCGCCAGCCACTTTAAACTTATTCAACATTGGGCTGTCAGCTTTTCTTAGCTCATTCAAAAATGCATGGCCTGTAAACTTCATAAAGCTTAAGTATGGCATTTCTTTCCCATTAAGGCTTATATTTTCCCAGATAATATGAATATGGTTCGGCATGATGACAAACCCATAAACCTTTATCTTTTCTTTTTTAACAAGATGAATAAGACTATCCAATACGATTAGTTTGAATTTGTCGGGTTTCAAAAGAGGGGTCCAGTCAAGAATTGCAACGGTGTAAAAATAAACAGTGCCTAATTCCATAAATGAATTTAATGATTTTTGCTTATTTGCCAAATATAAAATTAACCAAGAGCGGCGGTGGGGACACCGCCTTCAGGGGGGATATAAAACTCACATCCCGTTGCCTGCAACCTTAGATAGCGACGGTGGGGACACCGCCGCCGGATGAGTGAAATATAAAACCACAATCCCCGTTGCCGGTGTCCTCACCGGCAATTGCTATTCTCACCGGCAATCGGTAAACAAAAAAGCCCTCCGGTAAACCGGAAGGCTTTGCAATATAGTAGCAGCTGGTATTATAACTTACCAATAACCTGTACCAGGTCAATCAGTTTGTTTGAATAACCCCATTCGTTATCATACCATGATACTACTTTAACAAAGTTGTCATTTAACGAGATACCTGCTTTTGCATCAAATATTGATGTGCGTGCATCACCTTTAAAATCTTCAGATACTACATCATCTTCAGTATAACCTAAAATACCTTTTAAGTCGCCTTCAGATGCTTTTTTCATAGCAGCCTTAATTTCTTCGTAAGTAGCGCCTTTAACTAATTTAACAGTTAGATCAACTACAGAAACATCAGCAACCGGTACACGGAACGACATCCCTGTTAATTTACCTTTCAACTCAGGGATAACCAAAGTTACCGCCTTTGCTGCGCCTGTTGATGAAGGGATGATGTTCTGGTAAGCGCCACGGCCACCTCTCCAGTCTTTAGCCGATGGGCTGTCAACAGTTTTTTGTGTTGCGGTAACCGCGTGTATGGTGCTCATTAAGCCTTCTTCAATACCAAAGCTGTCATTCAATACCTTAGCGATAGGGGCAAGGCAGTTGGTAGTGCATGACGCGTTTGATACAATAGTTTGCTCAGCTTTTAATAATTTATGGTTAACACCCATTACAAAAGTAGGGGTATCATCTTTTGCAGGGGCGCTCATCACTACTTTTTTTGCACCTGCGTCAATGTGTTTTTGGGCAGTTTCCTGCGTTAAGAATAAACCGGTTGATTCGATGATCACCTCGGCACCTACTTCGCCCCATTTAAGGTTCGCAGGGTCTTTTTCGGCAGTAACGCGTATGGTTTTACCATTTACAACCAAATGGCCGCCTTCAACAGCTATGGTGCCTTTAAACTGACCGTGGGTTGAATCATATTTCAACATGTAAGCCATATAATCAGGCTCAACAAGGTCATTAATACCAACAACTTCAATGTCGGGTCTTTCCATAGCAGCCCTGAAAGCTAAACGACCAATACGGCCAAAGCCGTTAATTCCTATTTTCATGATTTTTTAATTTTTAGATGAATAGTAGTTTAATAAATTATTTATAGGTTCTTTAATAATTGTTCCGATGGTTAATTTCGAATCAGCAGCTACCTCATAAAGATGATCCTGGAAGTTTGCGGCCACAGAACCTGCAAAGTGTACTGAAGCTTCGGGATGTTGCTTATGTAAAGGTAACAAATACGTGTTTATTAGCTTGCTAAAACCTTTTTTTATTACATTTTGAAGATAATTATCTTCCCTGTTCTCAATATAAAATTCGTTAAATGAGCTTAAAAATAAAGCAGGTTGTTTTTGCCTGTAAACCTTCTCCAGCAAGGTTGTACGGTCGGCATCATAGCGTTTTACAAACTTGTTCTTCAGGTTTTCGGGCAGTGTTTCATTCATGAAATCTTTTATGAGCTGCCTGCCCAGCCAGTTGCCCGATCCTTCGTCCGCTAAAATATAACCCAGGCCATAGTTGTTTGGTTTTACTTTTTTGCCATCGTACCAGGCCGCGTTTGATCCGCTGCCGCAAATGGTAACAATACCCGGCGAGTTTTTGCAGCAGGCAATGGCCGCGCCCGCAATATCATGCGCCACATACACCTTGCCAAATTTAAAAAACGAGGTAAGGGCATTATCTAAAACTTTTTTAAGGTCATCAGACGAAACCCCGGCGCCAAAAAAGAAAATACGTTTTATCTCTTCGGCGTGGTGAATGAGGTTAATGTTTTTATTAAGGAGTTGCAGTATGTGTTTTTCGTCGTTAAAATAGGGATTGATAGCACTGGTTTTAAAGGAGGCTATCGTTCTGCCTTTATCGCTCAGCCGCCAATCGGCGTAGTTTGATCCGCTATATACAACTGCAATCATTTATTCTTTTTAGATAGATAATATATGTGCCATCTGCATCAGGTCGTCTTCCAGCTTAAATTCATGACTATTCAGCGCTTCTTCCAATGTGGTTAAAAGAATTTCGTTGGCACGCAAACCTACCATTTTTTGTGTTTCCCCGGCAATTAAAGCGTTAACAGCCGCAAAGCCAAGCCTGCTGCCCAATATCCTGTCGAAACTTGATGGGCTGCCGCCACGCTGCAGGTGGCCCAATATGGTAACTTTTATATCGTAATTCTTCACTTCTTTTTCAACCACTTTAGCTATATCATATACGCCGCCATGCTTATCGCCTTCGGCAACAATAACTATGCTTGATGATTTTTTGTTCAGTTGCCCGTTCTTTAGGCTTTCTATCAGGTCGTCAAGTGCTGTTTCAACCTCTGGCAGCAATATGGCCTCTGCGCCGCATGATATGCCCGCCCTAAGCGCTATTGCGCCCGAGTCGCGGCCCATCACCTCTATGAAAAATAAACGGTCATGCGCATCGGCGGTATCACGTATCTTGTCAATAGCTTCAATTACCGTATTAGTGGCCGTATCAAAACCAAGTGTGTAGGTTGATCCGTACAGGTCGTTATCTATAGTTCCAGGTACACCAATAACGGCTATATCAGGGTATTTTCTTGAAAAACGAAAAGCGCCGGTAAAAGTACCATCGCCGCCAATGGCTACCAGCCCGTCGATATTCTGGGCCTTTAAATTCTGATAGGCAGTTTCCATACCTTCATCAGTACGAAACTCAAGGCAGCGGGCGGTTTTTAAAATGGTGCCTCCCAGGTTTAATATATTACTTACCGAGCGCCTGTTCATATCGTACATATCGTTTTCGATAAGCCCTTTATAGCCCTGCTTAACTCCTACAACGTTTAAGTTGTTATATATAGCGGTTCGTACCACGGCCCTTATGCAAGGGTTCATGCCGGGTGCATCGCCACCGGAAGTAAGAACAGCTATTTTCGAAATTTTACTCATCTTTGCAATACCCGATTTATTGGCACGAAGATAGTGTGTATAACTTACACATTAAATTTTATTTATTTTTTTTAGATTATCAATTATCACTCTATCTTTAAATTTTTATTTATAGTTTAAACTTAACAGTCTTTGGAAATACAATTACCTCATTTTGATTCAGTTTTTTCAACCGATTGCGTGATATTTGGTTTTGAAGCAGGGGAGCTTAAGGTACTGCTTATTGAGCGTAACGAAGAACCTTATAAAGACTGGTATGCCCTGCCCGGCAATATTGTAGGGCTCGACGAAAGCGTTGATAACGCTGCCGCGCGTATATTATATGAGCTTACCGGGCTGCGCGATCTGCCTATGCGCCAGTTTCATACTTTTGGCGAAGTAAGCAGGCACCCGCAGGGGAGGGTAATTACCGTTGGTTATTTTGCGTTGATACGCATCAGCGGGCAAAAAGAACTGATGCCTGTTACCCAATATGCCCGCAAAGCATTCTGGCACCCGGTTAATGATTTGCCAACACTGGCGTTTGACCATACCGAAATATTTAAAAGGGCATTCAAAAAAATACGTGCCAAAATGAATTACGAGCCGATAGCTTTTGAGTTGTTGCCCGAAAAATTCACGCTCACACAGCTGCAATTGTTGTATGAGGCTGTTTTAAATAAAAAGCTTGATAAGCGCAACTTTCGCAAAAAAATGCTGAGCTACGGCTTTTTGAAGGAACTTGCCGAAAAGCAAAAAGGTGTATCATACCGCGCGGCAAAACTGTATAAATTCGACAGGCGCAAATATGTGAAGATATTCCAAACGGAGTTGGCTTCTTAGAAAGTTTGCAGTTTGCAGTGGGCAGTTTGCAATAGGAAGTTCTCAGTTTGCGGTAGACGGTTTGCAGTAGCGATTGTTTAAATAAAAATAGCGATGGGTTTCAAATCTATCGCTATTTTTATTTTATTTTTTAACTGCAAACTGCCCAGCGCTTACTGCCCATTGAAAACTACAGTTGGGTAGGAGCTAACTCCAGGTGATATTTCACCAGGTCATCTATAGGTGAGCGGATGATACGGCCTACTACCATGCCGTTTTCTGTGGCCACTTCTTCCAGTACATTTCTGAAATTGTATCCAACAGAACCAATACAGTTAAAAGTATATTTTTGATAATCAGGGTAATGCGTTACCAGGTTGCGGAAAAAATCCTCGAACGAAGTACGAACAATGCCGCGTGAATATTCAATGTTTACAATATTATCATATACAAACTTGCTAAAGCTGGCACAAAAACGATTGGCGCGCGGCTGGGTATAAACATGGTCGTTTATATCATCAGGCGTAAGTTTAAACGTATCCCAAAAGTTTTGGCGTACAGCTTCGGGCATATAACCCCTGATGTAATCTGTCAATAATTTTTTGCCAATGTAGCACCCGCTGCCTTCATCGCCCAAAATATAAGCGCCTGAATCAATATTGCTGGTTATTTCCCTGCCATTATAAGTACAGGTGTTTGTGCCGGTACCCAATATGGCTGCAAAGCCCTCGCTGGTGCCTAATAAGGCCCTTGCAGCGGCAAGCAGGTCATGCCCCACATTAATTTTTGATTTGATGAATACCGCCTGCATGGCGTTTTCCACTATCTGGCGTTTATCGGCTGTTGAGCAGCCAGCGCCATAATAATTCACCTCAGTTATTGCATCTTTATCCAGATCAGTAGGTAGATTGTCTTTTAACGATTGGATAATATATTCTTCGTTTGAGAAAAATGGATTGTAACCTTCTGTATTAAAATAAACCTTTTTACCCTCTTCGGTAACCAGACACCAGTTTGTTTTAGTTGAGCCTCCGTCAGCAATTATAACCATATATATTGTTTTTAAAAAAATCGGATAAAAGTATGATTTACTTATTGTAAAAAGAACACTTAAGGCATTAAAAGTTAAATTTCAATCAAAAAATTACATAATGCCTTGTGTGTACAATCAAATCGGTATTAAAAAAGCTAAAAATTGAGGCTAATTGGTTATTTGTTCCTGCAAAATCGTTTTATAACATCAAATGTGAAATACCTTTATCCTTATATTGTTGCAATTAAATTTATGCAATTATATGTATTTGCCCGCAAATATTTATAAATAGCTTAATGTAGATAAATAATGCAATAGCTTAATAATTTATTAGCCGGATAAAAAATAATACTCCGGGCGGTTTTGGGTTTGTTTTTTCGCCTTGAAATAGTATTTAATATGAATACGATCATCCACCCAAAACTCAAATTTCTCTATATTTACTCACACCAATAACCAACTCAATGCCATCATCCATTAAACTAAGCAAAACTATCGTCACCTTGTGCATATTGCTAAACTGCTTTACCATCAGCCACGCCCAAACGCCAAAATTTAAAGTAATAGCCTTTTACACCGCTAAAAACGACCAGGCGCACATCAGCTTTGTGCATGAGGCCAACAAAAAGTTTCCTGAACTGGCTGCGCAATATCATTTCGCCTATGATTCCACCTCAAACTGGAATAACCTGAACGCGGAGTTTTTATCGCATTACCAGGTAGTGATATTTTTAGATACCCGCCCCGAAGACCCGGCACAGCGCGCAGCCTTTCAAAAATATATGGAAAATGGTGGAGGATGGATGGGCTTCCACTTTTCGGCCTTCGCGCTAACACCTTCAGATGTTGAGGCTAATTGGGATTGGTACCATAACACCTTCCTCGGCTCGGGGCAGTATGTGAGCAATACCTGGCGGCCAACATCGGCTATTTTAAGGGTGGAAGACCGCAAGCATCCGGCTACCAAACACCTGCCCGAAACCTTTAAAACCGCACCAAATGAATGGTATAGATGGGAGCACGACCTGCGCCTTAACCCCGATATAAAGATATTATGTTCTATTGATTCCGCCAGTTTTCCGCTGGGTACCGGGCCTAAGCTTAGCGAAATATGGCATAGCGGCTATTATCCTGTTGTATGGACAAACAAAAATTATAAAATGATATACTTTAACATGGGCCATAACGATATTGATTACGAACACCATACCAATAAAGATCTTTCGCACACTTTTGACAGCCCGGTGGAAACAAAACTCATTACCGATGCCTTGTTGTGGCTGGGAGCAGGAAAGAAAACAGACAAATAAATTTTTTCGGCTGAAAACACAGCGTATTTCGGGAAAAACCGCTGGTAAAACCACGAAAACTTAAAATATTATAGTTAATATTTTATCTTATTTATTGAATATTAAGAAAGTATTATTTATAATGGATAATATCGCCCATTTTTTGAATAATATAGAAGAATATATGTAAAAAGAATGTTAAATTCATGTATTTACATACTATATAGTATGGTAATAATCTATATTTGTAGCTTCATATGGTAAGTATCTATACTTACTTATTGTGATAAGGTTTAGGTTTAAGCCTCCAAGCAGCGAGTGCGAGGAGGCTTTATTTTTAGCGGGCCTTTTTTAGTTTCTTAATAGCTATCATATATCCGGTAGATAAAAAGGTTGTACAACTATCATCCCACCAATATTTTTTCATTTTTAAGCGGATTTTTGCATCTTTGCGCTGCAAAAACTTTTGCGATGGTCCCATAGCTCAGCTGGATAGAGCAACTGATTTCTAATCAGTAGGTCACAGGTTCGAATCCTGTTGGGATCACTTTTTAAGTCAAAAGCCTCAAGTCAAAAGATTTGGGGCTTTTTGTTTTAATCTTCCAATTTTTTAATATTTAATTGTAGTCGCCGGCTATGGGCATCCTTATGTACTGGCGGGCAAGTCGCCTGGGCCCCCTATATTCATCATAAAGGAAATCGCGCCGGGCGAATGAAGTAGTTCCCCTGAATCAAGCGACTCCTGTGCCGCTTCCGCAGCCCTGCTGCGCATTTGTTTTTCATAAGTAGCAATTGCCGCTTGCAGATCGTCAAAATCTCCGCCAGTGAGGCATTTAGATAGTTCCAGCGCATCCAGCATCGCCATGTTAACGCCTTCACCGGCAAACGGTGGCATCAGGTGTGCTGCATCGCCTAATAAAGTTAGGTTAGGCAAGGCTTTCCATGTTTGATTCAAAGGCATACAATATATCGGGCGCGTAATAAAAGGGACGACAGCATTTTCAAACAATTCCTGCCATACGTTATCCCACCCTTCATATTCAGCTTTAAACCAATCTAATACCTGGGTTTTATCGCTAAAGTCTATCCCGCTTTTTTTCACCCATTCCTCCCCGGTTTTAACACCGGTATAAAATACCAGGCTGCCGTCGCCTTTGGAACTTACGATCAAAGTTTTACTGTCGCCCATGGCAAATATCTTTCCACCATTTAATAACTTATGCATTATAGGGCTTGCGTTTTCCGAATGATACACCGATCCTTCCACGACCATAATGCCGGAATAAAAAGGTTTTATAGGCGTGATATATGGCCGGAGTTTCGAGTTCGCCCCATCCGCGGCGATAACCAGGTCGGCAAATGCCGAGGTTCCGTTTTTAAAGGTAAGTTCCCAGCCATCCCCTTGCTGTGAAAGCGCCTCAAAATGACTATCCCATATCACTGTACCGGGTTGTAAAGAATCCAGCAAGATCTGTTGTAACGGCCCTCTGTCAATTTCAGGCCTGCCAATTTCTTCTTCCGTTGTAGGAATGTCTTCGGCTATAATGGTAGCATTTTTATCTATAATACGTATGAGTTCAGCGCCCGGCCGGTAGTTTGCCATAAACGCGCCTATTAAGCCAGCCTCTCTGAGCGCCTTTAAACCGGATTCGTCGTGTAAATCGAGCGTAGCACCTTGCACGCGGGCGTACTTGTGCAGATCACGTTCATAAACTTTTACATCGGCACCATTAATTTGCAAAAGCCTTGCAAGGGTTAATCCGCCTGGGCCGGCCCCGACAATAGCTATTTTTTTATTCTCAATTACGTTCATCATTTATTATGTTACAGTGTTACTGATAGGACGATTGAGACAAAAAATAATTTCAAAAATCTTTATTTTTATTTGTGAAAGATATTCATCGTGCCCCCGCTTCGGCATATACAAAATGAATAAATTTGAAAGTAGTCCCGGAAAAAGGGATGAAACCGGACGGAATTAACAGGCTTAGTCAAAAGTTTAAAGCCTTTTGTATTCATGCACAACCTCTATTTCGAAATAAGTGATTTTAGTCGCAGACTACGGCCAGCGGGGTATATTGCGTAAAATTTTCAATCTAAACTTGTAACTATTTTGCGCGGTATGCTACTCGCATATTCAAGGTCATGCTCTCTCAGGTATGGTATATAAGTCAGTACTTTCCAATTAGCCGTTCAGTCAAATGGTGGGGTATATGTTACTTCTAAGTAAAACCAATCATCTTTTCCCTCCCATACCAAAACGTACCGCATCTATCTTGTTATACCATATTGTATAACGACTACCAAAAGCTTCAGGGTGGTACTTCTCGTCAATAATTAGGTAACCTCTGTGACCTAACTTGTTATCAACAGCCGATTTTACTTGCTGATAACAGTTATCGATATTGTTAAGTCGCTCTGAATCAACTTGCTTCATAAAACCAAGGTAGGGTATTTTCTCATCAATTGATATAGTTTATATATCTTACCTAAAACATCTAATACAGCAAAACGCCAAACTGTAGCGTGGCGTTTTGCTGTAGTTAAAGTCAAAAGCCTCAAGTCGAAAGTCTTGAGGCTTTTTGTATTTCGTACAATTTCCATTTCGAAATACGTAATTATAGGCGCACACTACTGGCATAGTCGTCCGATTTAGAAACTTCGGACAGCGGGTTTTTAATGCTCATTAAAATCAATCTCACCGTTTGAAGAACTTGGGTTTACAACAACAATTTGCGGAAAGCCAAGCGGGGTTGTATAAGTACCTTCGCTAAAAGCCCAGTTAAGGTTAGGTGGGTTGGTTCCATTAGTTAAGACACAATTAATCCCTGTCATTTGTACTTTTTGTTGCTTGGGGAATACAAGATAAGTATTGGTATAAGCTTCCTGATCTTCAACTAAACCCGTAGCCAGGGTTGTTCGGGTAAAGGTAACATCAGCAGCAGGATAGCCAGTAAATGACTCTGTATAAGTAAAGCTATTAGCTGTGTATGATACCAATGTAATAACACCGGTAAGCGTAGTGCCTGGTGTAACAGGAAGAAATGTACTATGATGATAAGTAGCCCCTTGCCCATCATGGTTATCATTAAAATACCAATTTGAAATTGTCCAGCTACCACTTTCCCATTGTAGTACGGGTTGACAAGCGCCGCCATCTAAAGCATTCCACCAAAAAATAGTAGAATCGGCGGGTGGGGTAGCCGGCACAGTCCATGTGGTAGAAAATGATTTTATAGTATCACCTGCCGGTAGAAGGGCTTGTGCATAACCACCACCCGGATAGGTTTCATTAAGTTGCTTAGTAGGTGTAGGTGGTACAGTAGCTTGTTTATTACAACTCAAAAAGGCAATTGATAGCATTAATGCTGCGAGGAAAACATTTTTTTTCATGATTGATTGTTAGTTGATAAGTGAGTAATCACAATCATACTAAATCTAATTTGAGGCTCATCATAGGAGGATTGCACAAACGTTTGTTTATGTGCTCATTGCATTTTAATATTTATTTAGCAATAAAAGTGTGTCCCGGGGTTCTTAAGGGTTTTTAAAAGACTTGTTCTAACCTTATTACTAATACTAAATAAATCAGTTAAGCAAGCAATGCGCAAACGTTTGTATTAGTTGGGCTTTTTCATTAACAAACCATTTCAATAAAATCCAATTGGGATTAAAGTCAAAAACCTCAAGACTTTCGGCTTGAGGTTTTTGTATTCATGCAATCTCTATCTAGAAATACATCATTGTAGTCTGCAATTTCATTCATCAGCTAAACTAATGATTTACGCTTTAGGGTAATGACTGCGATCTCGGGCCAGATGCCTATGCGGCCTTTTAAGCCAATAAATCCAAAGCCCCGGTTCACATACAGGTACCGGCTGCTTTTTTCGTAAAGGCCCGCCCATTGCTTATACATATATTTGATAGGGCTCCATTTCAGCCCGAATAATTCGAAGCCGAACTGCATACCATGTGTATGGCCCGAAAGCGTAAGGTGGATATGCTGTTGATGGCCGAGCGTTACCGCATCCCAATGTGAGGGATCATGCGACATCAGTACTTTGAAAGCCTCATCCGGTACTCCCGCCGTTGCCTTTTGGAGGTCGCCGTATTTATGAAACCCGCCTTTGCCCCAGTTCTCAACACCGATCAGGGCGATGGGTTGCCCACCTTTCTTAATTTGCACCGACTCGTTCAGCAACAATTTAAATCCGATCTCCTTATGAACGTTTTTAAGTTGCTTCAGGTTGGCGTGTTGATCGCTCTTGTTTTCCCACTGCATATAGTCGCCATAATCATGATTGCCGAGCACCGAATACTTGCCATAGGGTGCATCCAATTTAGCAAATGCCGGGATCCAGGGATCCATCTCACTTGCCCGGTTGTTCACAAGGTCGCCGGTGAACAAGATCATGTCGCTGCGCTGCGCAGAAACGAGGTCGAGCCCTTTCTGTACACCTTTGGCATCGCTGAAACTACCCGAATGAATGTCGGACAGCTGCGTAATGGTAAAACCGTCAAAGGCTTCGGGCAGGTCATCAAAAAAGAGAGTTTCCCGGCGGACTTTATAGTAGTGGCCCCCGCGTGTGATGCCAAACAGTAGTAAGCCGAAAAGCACAACGGCCATGAGCAGCGACAGTTCGCTTACCTGGTAGTTGCGGGCTGGGAAGCCCCGGAACAAGCGGGTGATATCTTCGAGGAATAAAACGATGGAGCCTGCCAGCTTGGGCACGAAAGAAAGCAGCATCGGCGCCATCAACCGCGAAACTATTTTCATATTCCCCGTTAGCGCGCTATAGGTTATAGTACTCACCAGCAAGGCATCAAACAGCCAGTAGGCGAAATAAATAAAGGTGTTCGTAGTCAGCGTTTCAACCGCTGAAAAAAAGTAAATATCAATAATTAGCCACAACAGTACGATGGCGGGGATTCGTTTCTTCATATGAACTAAGACGGGCAGGTGGTTAAAACATTTTAAAAAATTAAGATCATGGCGGTATAATGACAATTGGCGGGCTGTTCCCTTGTAATGTTATGTTTTAAATTAAACATTTATAATTAACTGGTAGTTTAGTTTTTATATTTCTTATATAATTAGTCAGCTTCTATTAATGAAATTTGCCAAATTTCACTTAATATAATAACGGAAATTTTCGAGCTATTTACAGGCGATATAAACTGGATTCGGTTCATATAGCTAAAACGTTATGCTGTTATCTAGTCCACAATATTCTGCGTAATTGAGTAGAATAAAATTAAATAAATTTATTGACGATTTTTATTTTGATTAGCAGATAACAAATCATAGTTTTACGTAATGCTTGCCTGAGCATCATTAACCTATAATTAAAACGTCAAAAAACATGAAAAAAATTTTAACTCTTTTGTTGTGCTCAACATTGTTGATCATAACAACTTCTGCAACTAATTATGCTGATCATAAAGCGATTGCTGCTACAACTGTAAATAAACTTCATTTAAGCCCAAATTTTTTGTTGCCTTTATTGTATCCAACATCAGGCAGCATACAAACGCTTGTGCTTGAAGGAAAAATAGTAAACGGAAAATATGTTTTTAAAAACCATAAAAAATTGGTTTTTCCGGCAAATACTTACTACATCGTATTCCTGTACCAGGATGAAGGCCGGCCAGCTGGCGCAACCGAAGACAACTATGACATTCGGTTCTCGTTAGGGGAAGGAAGTACTGAGTATGGTCTGGTTCCTGCAAATGCCCCACAGGCGATTACCGGGAGTGTTTTAGCTGAAACCTCATTAGGCAATATAAGCGGAGATATAACAATACCTGCGGGTAGCGGCTCGGTAGACGAAGGAACTTACCCCCTTTCAGGGCCACCAACGCTTACTACCTACTCTATAAGCCTTTCTTACTTTGTTATAAGCGGCGTTGAATATCCCGTATCAATATTACAATTCCCTCAGGACGTCCAATAACCTCCAATTATTAAAGCTTGGGCAACAAAAGCCGGTAGTTTATTGTGACTGCCGGCTTTTTTTATGCCTGGCATTTGCCACATATCAACATTAAGCATAATTTTAAATCATTTATTTGTTAGTACATTAATACGTTAAAAGTCGATAACTGTTTTTCCATCATAACGATGCACCCCATCGAAAGCGCCAAACCAAATACTTCCTTTATCATCTTCCAAGATCCCGAAGATCCCCCCTTTATTTGTTACTTCGGTCACCGTTGGCTTTTTATTGGATAAGGAATTTCCGTCATACCTCGAAAGTGCCCAGGACTGGATATTGCCCGTTCGCAAACCATCCCAGGCCGGGCTGGCGGCGCTTTCTGAACTGGTCCAGATATTGCCTTTTTTATCCTCGATGATATCACCAACAAACTTCTGCGTGAAATTGGTAAATGTATTGCCATCATAGCGCCAGAGCCCATCATTACCACCCAGCCAAATATTGCCTTTAGTATCTTCAATAATTGAACGAACATTGGTGAAAGGTTTGCCCCCATGGGTGAAAACGGTAAAAGCTTTTCCCTGTCCGTCCGGCAGGCGGGCATCATAAACAAAGGTATTGCCTGTTGTACCAAACCAAAACTTACCGGTTTTGTCTTCAATAATAGAATTAACACTTCCATTCAGCCTATAATTTCGGAAGGATTTTCCATCGTAACAGCTTGCCCCGTTTTCAGTGCCGAACCAAATATTACCGGCTTTATCTTCATAAATACAGCCAACTCTATTGTTAATAAGTCCATCCCCGGTTGTGAAATTTGTAAAGGATTTCCCGTCATAATAATAAACACCCGAGCCAATAGAGCCGAACCACAAGTTGCCTTTGCTATCTTCTAAAACAGAAAAAAAGCGGGCCGAACTTACTTTGCTGGTTATGTTGGTAAAAGACTTTCCCTGCCCGTCCGGCAGGCGGGCATTATACCGGAAAATACCATCAAATGCGGCGATCCAAATGTTGCCCTTTCTATCTTGTATGATATTACGGGTTATCCATTTAGGCCCATGGGCGGTAATTACACCTCTGTTTTCAGAGTTGATCATCATTTTTTTTCCTGCTGTTTGGCTTTGTCCACAGGAAGTGCAAAAAACAAGCATCAGGAACAAAGCGTAAATCTGTGAGTAGCTTTTCATTGTTTCTTTTAATTACATTACAATCATTTCTTAGTAAACACCAGTTCTAGACTGACCGCGATGTCATCGTCAACAAGGTTGTCTTGCATGCGGGCAAGTAAGTCCCAGGGTGTCGGCTGCGGTTGATGATTGATATTCCACTTTTCGCGGCTAATGTTAGTGCTTGCCGTTGCTATTATCGTATTGCCATTCTGCTTCATAATGGTTGTAAATTCGATGGGTTTAGTCATACCTTTGATGGTCAGCTCACCCGAAACCTTGTAGGTAGCAGGGTTCTGTTCCGGAAGTATCTGTTTAACGAGCATGGTGGCTGTAGGATATTTTGATACAGCAAAGAAGTCTTCGCTTCTCAGTTTATCGTCAACGTTTTTTCTCCCGGCATCTGAAGCTTCGCTAGTACTCCTTATACTATTCATATTTATACTGAAAGTTCCACGTGTAGGCCAGCCGGCGATAACGTTGGTGAGCATGCCCGAATTAAATAATATAAAACCATTATGCCGGTTTTTTGGTGCCTTCCAAAGCAGTTTACTTTTTTTAACATCGAGTTGGTAAACAACATCCTGAGCGCCATTTTTTTGCTGAGCCAGTGCGGGAAAGTAAATTACTCCTGCCAGCATAATAATCAGACCGCATAAGACATTTTTTTTATTTCTCATAACCTATCAAAATTGATCCAGCGAATCTACTTTGATATTTTTCGGCTTGAGAGATGTGGATTGTAAATAAAAATGTAAACTTTGTAAATAAATCGCAAATATTATGTTTGATAGCCGAAATCTCCTCTCCGGGAAACGCAAATACCTGTTCGGATTGGTATTACTCCTGTTTATCTCTGTAATCTGCGTGGCTTTCAGTATGACCGGCAGTGACGACTTTGATATCGCCAGAAGGGAAGTTTTGCTCCGTAAGGTCGGAGATGAACTACTCTTACAGTCGGGCGACATTACATCAAGGGTGCTCCCGGTAGAAAAGATCGCAGAAAATGAATACCAGATAAGGTTTGAAAAGGATCTTACTTTTCAACCGGACTCCCTGGTGAATACTACCCGGCGTTTGTTGGCCAAAGACCCGCTCACACGTGATTATATTGTTAATGTTCTGAACAGTGGCAACGCCAGTGTAGCCTATGGATTTGCTATATCAGGAAATAAAAAAGATGATATTATAGCATGTAAAGGAAGGAAGCAACCGAAAGCATCTTATATGATCAACGTTAAATTCAAACCGACGGGCATAAATACCGCAAAGAATGGATATCTTCTGGGTAGCCTGCCATTTTTAGCATTTGTTGGTTTTATTTTTTTGAGATCTGTTAAGCCGCGGAGAGCCTTACCTAACGATCGGTCGACCAGGATATTCACTTTTGGCCCGGTATTGTTTAATGCGGAGGCACGGCAACTGATAATAAATAAAAAGACCATAGACCTGACCGGAACTGAAACGCGTCTGCTGCTCATTTTCGCGTTGTCTCCTAACGAGATTATAGAGAGAAGCCGGCTACAAAAAGAGATATGGGAAGACGAAGGTGTTATTGTGGGGCGCAGTCTGGATATGTTCATATCAAAACTTAGAAAAAAATTGGAATTTGATCCCAATATCAACATCGTTGTTGTACGCGGCAAAGGATATAAGCTTGAAATTAGCGCTAAAAAGAATCTCCTCACCCAAAAACTGATCTTTTAGATTTCAATTTGAGATTTGTAAGACTTTATCGTGAACCACTAAAACGGTATCATTAAAAGAATTATCCTTACCGTAGATTGAACCAAAAACAATGCTTTCCGATCGATAAAGCCACATTAAATATTCACTAAAAACTAAAACCCTCTCTAAGCAATGTAAAGAGGCTTTGTAACCCGAACAGGACTCGAACCGAGTAATATTTAGGGTACTTAGATCCCTCAATTCTCCAAAAATCAGTTCGGAAAAACCCAATAAGGCCACCCGTAAACACTTTCCTACCAATAGAAAGCCATTTTTAATTTTCTCTCCCATATTTAAACTATTTTAGCAGCAGCTAATTAGTTTATGAACCTTAAAAATATTTTATTATGGGTGTTGGTATGTTTACAATTAACCGTAAGCGCCCATGCCCAAAGCCGGTTAACAGGTATTGTGCGCGATGATAAAGGCGCTGTTATTTCGGGCGCTGCAGTGTACCTGTTAAATACAAACTACAGTACATCAACCAACGCGGATGGCAAATTTACTATCGCAAATATCCCCGCAGGGAAATATAGCATAAAGGTTAGCGCTTTAGGATATGCCACCCTGGTTAAGGAGGTGGATATTGAAACCGCCAATGTATTACTTGACCTGCAGTTAACGCGGGCCGATAAGCAACTGGATGAGGTAACAGTAACTGCGCAAAAGCGCGATGAAGACCCGCAAAAGCTCCCGGTAGCTATATCAACGCTTTCGGCACAACAGGTGGATGATTATAAATTATGGAACATTAAGGATATTACCGCGATAGTACCCAATCTTTATTCGGCAAACCCGGGCGATAACCGTAACGTAACCTCTATCAGGGGTGTTACCACTACTTCGTACGACCCTGCGGTAGCTACTTATATTGATGGGGTAAACCAGTTTGGCCTCGACACTTATATTGCCCAACTGGAAGATATAGACCGTATAGAAATACTCCGCGGCCCGCAGGGCACGTTATATGGCAGGGACGCGATGGGAGGGGTGATAAATATCATTACCAAGCAACCCACCAATGATACGCATGGTTTTGCCGAGATAGACATGGGCAATTATAACCAGCAGCGTTATAACATCGGTTTTCGCACACCTTTGATCAATAACAAGCTGTTTTTTGGGATATCCGAGCTTTTTACCAGCCAGGATGGTTTTTATACCAATGCGTTTACCCATTCTTCGTTTGATGATCAGTATAGCCTGATGGGGAATGATTATTTAAAATACCTCGCCAGCGCTAAATTATCAATCACGCTGAATGTAAAGCATGTGGAAAACCGCAATAACGGCGCTTTCCCCTTAGCAGTTGACCCTGCTACTGCCTTAAGCGACCCATTTGTGGTTGATCAGAATAATACCACAACTTTAATTGATAATATATTTAACGCCTCGCTTTCGGTACAATACACGGGCAGGGCTTTTAATTTTACTTCGCAAAGTGCTTACCAGTCGAACTATCGCTATTATACAAAGCCTATTGATGCTGATTTTTCACCAATTGATGGTGTATCCATTATTGATAATTATGGCAGCGATTTCAACAGAACATCAGTCAGCACGCAGGAATTCAGGTTTAGTTCTGCGGCATTGTCAACATCGGCTTTTAAATGGGTTGGTGGTATTTATGGCTTTTATGAAAATGATCCTGTAAAACAAGGCACCCATTTTGGCGCGGATGGTGTAGACGTAGGCGCACCATTCCCTGATTTTACCGACATTGCCACTAATAAGGAAAACCTTTATGGCCTGGCATTGTATGGCCAGGGCACCTATACCATAAGCCCTGCGTTTGATATAACCTTCGGTTTACGGTATGATTATGAGCATGATAAATTAGCTATTGCAGGCCAGTTTCAAATGGATGGGCAGGCACCTGTAGTTACCCGCACGGATACTTCATCAACAGCCGTGTTTAAGGCCTTTTCGCCAAAGCTGGGGCTTGATTATCATGTTACTGCTAATAATAATTTATACGCCGTTTATAGCAAGGGTTTCCGCCCGGGCGGTATAAGCCAGTTAGGGTCTGACCCTACACAGCCGCCATTATATAATTATAACCCGGAGTCGAGCAATAACTACGAGCTGGGGACAAAAAATACATTTTGGGATAACCGCCTCAAACTGAATGCTGATGTGTTTTATACGCTTGTAAACAATGCACAGGTACCCACTTTAGTACTTCCCGATGCCATTACCGTAACACGCAATGCAGGCAAACTAAACAGCAAAGGCGCGGAGCTTGAACTCATGCTGAAATTATTTAAAGGCCTGGAGGCTGATTACAATTTTGGCTATACGCATGCCAGGTACACATCGCTGCTGCTGGCTAACAATGGCGCTTCGGAAAATCTAAACGGGCATTACCAGGTATTTACGCCCGACATTACCTCTATGTTAGCCTTGCAATATGGGCACAGCCTGGGCGTAGCACAGCAATACCAGCTTATACTGCGCGGCGAATGGCATTACCTGGGCACCCAATACTTCGACCTGGCCAATACTATCAAGCAAAGCCCTTATGATCTGTTTAATACCAGGCTGGGCGTATCAACCAAAAACTATGGCATTTTTTTATGGGGGACAAACCTGTTTAATAAGCATTATATAGATTATGCCTATGATTTTGGCGCAGCCCATTTAGGCAACCCCAGGGTATATGGTGTTACCCTTAAGGCAGGGTTTTAAGTGGGTATATAGCTTAAAATCTGATCGTATTTATAAATGTCGACAAGTTTAGTAGATTTTTTCAAAATAAATTTTTGCAAACAAATTATTTCCCTACATTTGCAATGTCGACAATTTTAGTAGACTATTATTTGCATGAATAACAACAGTAAAATAAACACCGCGAACTCCTTGCGAATGCCTTTTTTAATAAAGGCAGTGTGTAGTTGTTGTTGCTGATAGATCCCCGTTTTTCATTCGCCGATTGATGCCTGCGGGCAGGCGATCTCATTTTTCATCTTCCATATAAAATTTCATTAATAAACTACCTATGTCAAAAACTCAAATTCATCAGCAGGTGCCTGGTGCCAATGCTGATCTGCCGCCCAAAAGCTTAAAAACAACTGATCGGGGTGCCGGAGGTTAAGTGATCAGGTGAAAAAGGTCAGGTGGCCGAGGGGTTAGGCACAGGTCTGCAAAACCTGCAACAGCGGTTCAAATCCGCTTCTGACCTCAAATCATTTAGAAGTGAGTGATTTGTGTTAGTTTTTTTAGTTTTTACTTATTCAGAAAGAGAAGGGGAAAGGTGACGTGCTGCGTGCTGCCAGCCCGGATACTGATTCCCTTTCTTTCTGTAATGAGTATTAAAAAAGGGATCTTTAGATACCAAGGCGGAGTGGCCGAGTGGTTAGGCGGGAGTCTGCAAAACTCCTTACGACGGTTCGAACCCGTTCTCACGCCTCTTATGGGCAAATGGAATTAATTACAGGGGATAAATATTAAGAAAATAGTTCGTCAGGCTTTAGGCCTTCCAAAAAACAAAACATAGCCATCAGCATCTGTTACTTCAAAGCCGCGAAGCCCGTCGTCGTCATGGATGGGTTGCCGGAATGTTATACCTGTTGAACTGAATTCTTCAAATAAGGTGTCAGGTTCTTCAGTAGAAATGTATGCATCCCAACGGGCCCATTCATGCCGGGTATGATTGGGAATGGGGTTTATATCATCAGCAATTGCCTTTAGCATAATGGAAACAGGGCCACGGCCCACCATAGCCCAATATGGGCTGTCGTAGGGGCCAGTATACCATACTTCAAACCCAAGTTTATTTACATAGAAGGCCACCGCGTCTTTTAGATTGGAAACAATAAAAAAAGGCGAAATGAAATTAAGCTTTGACATTGTTTTACATTTTGATCGCGAGATAAACAGCTATCGAATAGGGCGTTGTTGCAAATATCAGGAGTTAAAAGAATGTAAGCAAATCAAAATTTCAACCAAATATTGAGAGCAAGTTGTTATTAGGGCCTGGCATCTTGATAAGGTTAAGTTTACGTTTCTCCGCTTGCGGCAGCGGAGGACAGCGGGGCCGGGTTAATGACTTTGATCAGGCATAAGTGTATGCTTTATTCTTAAGAATTGAAATTGCGTTTTCAGCAAGTTCCTCAGTTAAACCAACTGAAGGACTTGTTAGAACCAAATTATTCTTAATGTTGACAGGTAGTCCATTTAATAATTTATCATCATCTATAATTACAAATTCCTCATTGGGGATATGCTTCGCCATATACCAATTTAAAATTTCATCTTTACGACTTGAATGTAAACTATTACTTGACAAGCGATGGATATGCTTCGCTTTAATACCTCTTGATTTGAAAATATTACGCCATTGGGCAATGTTGTATTTCGATTTATGCGATGTGGTTAATAGAAGGGAGGCACCAGTTTCAGAAATAATTTTCTGAAGCGCACTTACCGATGTTGAATTAAACATAGGAAAACCATCGTCGTGGAACTCCGGTTTTTTCCAAGAGTTAGCAGGAACCATTACGCCGTCTATATCCAACAATATCAACATAATACAAATTTACAACTATTTTTTTAACCCAAAAGTTATTTGTTTGACAATTTCCACATCTAAGCCATTATAAATTGCATCTTGTTCATTCAAATGTGAGATTTTTGAGGGCGTATCCCAATCATTTTTATCAAATTCGATAATACCCCACTCAACTGATTTGGTGCCAGAAGTTTTATTGCTAAGTACTTGACCAATATCGAAGCCCACAATAAGGGAGCTCAAATATCTATGATGCCCATCAATTATTAAATTATCACATGTCTTGATATCATCAAACTTTATGCCGTATGACATTTTCTGACACATTCTATCAATAATAGGAATACACAACTTAGATTGGGTAGCCACAAAGGGGATTTCATTGTTCTCAATAAATCCTTTTATGAATTCAGCGGTAATTTTTTTCAAACGATTTATTATTGTGATGCAAATGGTTATATAAGCTACTAAAATGAGGTTTTTTTAGTTTATTTTAAGGAATGGATAAATTTAACTCCAGTTAAGTAAAATTATTAGCCCAAATGCGCATAAAAAAAGCCTCTCAGAATTAATCCCAAGAGGCTTTTTTATTTCTAATCTACGCTTAATTACAAGTAAGATTGCAACAAGCGCGATTTTGAATTTTGCCTGAGGCGCATAAGCGCTTTATCTTTTATCTGGCGAACGCGTTCGCGGGTTAAATTATATTTTTCGCCAATTTCTTCTAAGGAATGTGGCGCGATGCTGTTTAATCCAAAAAACAATACCAGCACTTCTCTTTCGCGTTCAGCTAAAATGCCTAATGAGCGTTTGATCTCTTGTGAAAGTGAATCAGTGATCAGGTCGCTGTCTGTTCCCGCGTCGCCGCTTTGCAGCACATCCAGCAGGGTGTTTTCTTCGCCGGTTATAAATGGCGCGTCAACAGATACATGGCGGCCCGCGTTTGACAGGGCATCCGAAATTTTTTCGGCAGTAGTTTCCAAATCATCAGCCAGTTCTTCCGGTGTTGGTTCGCGCTCAAATTGTTGTTCAAGTTTTGAGTGAGATTTGCGGATCTTACTTAACGAGCCTACCTGGTTAAGCGGTAAACGCACTATCCTGCTTTGTTCTGCAACGGCAGACAAAATGGATTGGCGGATCCACCAAACAGCGTATGATATAAATTTAAAACCCTTGGTTTCGTCAAAGCGTTTAGCGGCCTTTATCAAACCTAAGTTACCTTCATTGATCAAATCGCCCAATGTTAAACCTTGATTTTGGTATTGTTTGGCTACTGAAACTACGAAACGAAGGTTGGTTTTTGTTAAGCGCTCTAAAGCGGCCTGATCGCCCTCACGTATCTTTTGCGCAAGAATTACTTCTTCCTGTGCGGTTATCAAATCTACTTTTGCAATTTCGCTAAGGTATTTATCAAGCGACTGTGACTCACGGTTGGTTATTGACTGCGTTATTTTTAATTGTCTCATCTGTTGGGACAAAGATACCTAAAGTTATGTTGATTGAACGTAATTAATTGATTACGTTTAATCAACATGATATTTTGTCAATAAAAATATCTATTTAGCGCAAAAATACCTTTTAAAAGCCATTAAGCGGGTTTATAGTTTTTATTATAGATAAAATATTACCTGTTGTACACATTTACCAATTCCCGCAATCCATTTTCTATCTTTTTATCCAGCTCATCAGCCAGCCGCCACGACCAGTTTCCGGCCTCGGATGATGGTACATTCATCCGGTTGGTTTCGTCGAGCCCTAAAACATCCTGCATGGGTATAATGGCAACCTTAGCTACCGATGCATAGGCCATTTTAACAAAGGTTTGATAAGCGGTTTTGCCTTTCAGCTTTTTACCGGTATATTTTTTGATCCGTTTGCGCTCATCCTTGCTGGTGTTTTTATCATACCAGCCACTTGTGGTATTATTATCGTGCGTGCCGGTATACACAAAGCTGTTTTCAACATGGTTATGCGGTATGTGTATGCTGTGTTGCATTTGCTGGTCAAAAGCAAATTGCAGTACTTTCATCCCAGGTAGTTTAAAATCATCGCGAAGGTTATAAACCAAGTCGTTCATATCGCCAAGGTCTTCGGCAATTAGCGGTAAATGCCCTAATTTTTTTTCCACGGCATTAAAAAAATCATTGCCCGGGCCAAGCTTCCATGTGCCGTTAATAGCCGTTTTTTCACCCGCAGGTACTTCCCAAAAATCAGCGAATGCCCTAAAGTGGTCGAGGCGTATGAGGTCGAAATATTCCAGGTTTTTGCCTATCCGGCTTATCCACCATTTGTAATCATCCTTTTTCAATACATCCCACTTATATACCGGCATACCCCACAATTGCCCGTCGGCCGAAAAATAATCGGGCGGCACGCCTGCCATACCTTTTACTTTGCCTTCAGCATCCAGGTTGAATATCTGCGGTTGCGCCCAAACATCCGCCGAATTATAATTCATATAAAAGGGCATATCGCCAAATAGTTTAACATTTTGGCTGTTGCAGTAATGTTTTAAATTTTTCCATTGGGTTGAAAAAATAAACTGCAACCATTTAACCTTATCCAGTTCGGCAGTTGATGTTTTGTTGATCTTCGTAAGCGCAGTGTTTTTGCGGAATTTGTATTCCGCAGGCCACTCATGCCAGGGCTTGCCGGCAAATTTGGCTGTTAAAACTTCAAAAAAGGCATAATCATCTAACCAATAAGCCTCGGCATTTTTAAAATCCTTAAAGCTTTTTTGTTTTGATGCATCGGTACCTGCTAAAAAATTATGATATGCTGCCTGGAACAAGCCGGTTTTTATGGCGCTTGCTTTGCTATAATCTACAGGTTTATGGGTATCCTTCTTACTATAAGGCTCCAGGTCGGCAATGGTCAACAGGCCGTCGCGCAGCAATAATTCGGGGCTAATGAGCAATGTGTTGCCTGCCATGCTCGATGTAGAACTGTAGGGCGAATGATCTGTACGTGCTTCGGTAGGGTTAACCGGCAGCATTTGCCAGTATTTTTGGCGGCTGTTTATCAAAAAATCGGCAAATGAAAAAGCACCGGGGCCCATATCGCCAATGCTAAAAGCCGAAGGGATAGATGTAATGTGCATTAAAATACCTGCGCCACGTTCCTTAACAGGCTGTATCAGTTTTACTATAGCAAAGGTGGATGCCTTAAATATATCGCTAAGCATAATAGCCTCATCGCAATAACCATTGGTAGCCGATAGCAGGTGCTGCCATTCGGCAGGCGCGTTGCGCGGCAAAACTATTTTGGTGTTATCCCAACTCTTTGGTGTATTTTCCGTAACAGTTAAAGGCAGGGCAATTACATACCAGTTTTGTTCATAGTTAATGGCAAAAGCCAATACACTGGTTTTATATTTGCCTTTTACTTTTAAAGGGGTGTATTTTCCATTGTTGAATATGGCAGGATTTTGCTTGTACAGGGCATTAAAAGCAACTTTGTTTGCGGGGTTTAATTTTTGCAATAATGTGTTTTTCGAAATAGGTTCCATCCTGAGAGTTAGGTTTTTATATCAAACTTACATAAAAATAAATCACACGATAAAATATTAAATTATTATATTAGTAAATCAATAAATGCCGAACCCCTCAGGTTTATTAACAGTAATAAGGAATTACTTATAAAACCAATGTTTTTTAGCAATAGGTTAACAAACAATTTACAAAGTATTCAATACATAATTATGTACCTTGGCGCGTCACAATTTGGCTTGTCACAACCCTAATTAATGCCGATGAGGAGTTTTTACTTTATAGTATTTTCATTTTTCATCCTGCTTGTTTCCTGTAACCGGGTTCAATCGCCTGGCAGCGCAACCAGTAAAAAGTTTAAGGCCGATAGCATAGAGATCAGCAGGTTAACAGCCAGAAATTACGACTATTACAATAATATCGATTCATTGTCTGCCATTGCCAATAAGCTTGATAGGTTTGGCAAGTTGTACAATAACAAAAAGCTTTTCTTTTATGCCGATCTGTACCGGGCCAACTATTATTATCAATCGGGCGATTATGTCACCGCCATGAATATGAGCCTGAAGGCTTTAGACGAAGCCGAAAAGCTGAATATTAAAGAAAGGCTTCCCGAAATGTATGCCCTTATAGGCAACCTTCATAAAGAAAACCTTAATTATCCGATGGCTTTACAGGATGCAGCCACTGGTTTAAACTTCGCGGTAGCTAATAAGGATACCGCCGCTATTATAGCGCTTAAAGGCTTACAGGCTATGTTCACTAACGGCTATTCGTCGCACAGAACTGATAAGAACTTAAAATTCCAGGCATTTCAGTTGCAATTAGAGGCATTAAAGATAGCCGAGTCGAGCCCGAAGTATGAAAACCTGCGCATCAGGTTCTACGATAATATTGCCAGTTATTATCTTGACGTGAATCAATTTAATAAAGCAATCGATTATGGCAATAAGGGGGTTTTATTAAGCCTTAAATATAATGCGCAAAAATCTTTAACCTACTCATACGACTGGATCGGGATGTCATATTATCATCTCAACCAAAAACAAAAGGGGATTGGATACCTTAATAAGGCACTTTTAATTACCAAACAAATAAAGGAGCCTTTCAGAACAATGGAAATTTATGAATCCATTTATAGATGCTACCTGCTATCGGGTGATTACAAAAACGCCTTTAATTATTATAGTTTACGAAACCGGCTAAATGATTCATTAAAACTGGTGAATAACGTCAGGCAATTAGGCGAGCTGCAAATTAAATACCAAGCTGCTAAAAAGGATAACCAGATCAATTATCTTACCAGCGAAGGGCAAGTAGAATCGCGTAAAATTATATGGGTATTCGCGGGCTTAATTTTAGCCACTATTTTACTGGCGCTTATTTTTATACAGTACCTCACCATCAGCAAAAAAAATAAGCTGATGGCCATTACCAATAAAACTATTAATGAACAGGCGGAGAAGTTGCAGTTTTTAATTAAAGAGCTGCATCACCGGGTTAAAAATAATCTGCAGATCGTATCCAGCCTGCTTAGCCTTCAATCCAGCCGTTTGGTTGATGAAGATTCGCGCAATGCCATTAAATTGGGCCAGCAGCGCATCGAAGCCATGTCATTAATTCACCGCAGCTTATACCAGCAGGAAAACCCAACCCTGGTAAACATGAAGGAGTATATAACCGACCTTACCGAAAGTATAATGATGAGTTTCGGGGTAGCTAAAACTGATTTCGACCTACATTTGGATATTATTGTAAGCGATCTGGATGTTGATGTTGCCATGCCGCTGGGCCTTATAATTAATGAGTGGGTTACCAATGCCTTTAAACACGCGTATG
>Ga0302303_10000442_pt1 | contig 34587 bp, 22 predicted proteins | sample III_Palsa_E2_1_FD_194542 | JGI IMG/M metagenome (GOLD analysis project Ga0302303, IMG submission 194542) | Peat permafrost microbial communities from Stordalen Mire near Abisko, Sweden - III_Palsa_E2_1 | ecosystem: Environmental > Terrestrial > Soil > Palsa > Peat permafrost | place: Sweden...
TGTTGCTTGGTGGCCGATTCGGCATCAAACAATTTCTGATAACGGGCATAATCCAATTGCTGCCTTACTAATTTTGCTTTAGCGGCGGCTATCTGCACATTATTTACCTGGGCAATTTTTGTAGCTGTTTCGGTATTGCTCTGCAGTACTTTTATTTGATCTCTGGCGTTTTGTATTGCCTCTTCCGCTTCCTGCTGTTGAAGCGCGTATTCACGATTATCAATAACCAGCAAAGTGTCGCCTTTTTTTACATCCTGGTTCTCGTCATAACGAATTTCTTTAATATAGCCACTCACCCTGGCAGTAATAGGGTTAATGTATTCTTCTATCTGCGCGTCATTTGTTTCTTCATATTTCAGCAGGTTAATAACGGTGATAATACCCCAAATGCAAAGAACCAGGGCAACAGCGCCTGCTATCCATGTGGTTATTTTGGTGATCAGTTTATCGGTGGTTGTATATTTGTTTTGCGTGGCCATTTTAAAGTTTACCGGTAATGTTTTGTAATTGATAATATTGAAGCTGAGCTGCTATTTGTGCGGCAGCAAGATCAAAGCGGGTTTGCAATAGTTGTGTATCCGCATCCAGCAGATCGGTTATTAATGATGTTTGATTGAAGTAAGTATTATAAACTATCCGGCGATTTTCGGTAGCCTGCCTAATATTGGTCTTGCTTACTTCTACACGGTTCAAATCTTCTCTAAGCCTCAGGAATGCTTCATTCACTTGCTGGCGTATATTATCCTTCGTTTCCGCATGTTCAATTTCCTGGCTTTCATAGTCAAGCTTAGCTATTTTAGCTTTATGGTAATTATGGTAGAATGATGAGATGGAGAATGAAGCCTTTACACCATAAAAACCTAAGCCATAAACATAAGGCGAATAAGGATAAAATAATATTTGCGGATAGTTGTAACTATATTCGGCAAACAAACCCAGCTTTGGTGATACATTTGCTTTTATACTTTTTAATTGAAGCCGGCGTAACTCGGTTTCCTGTTCAGATATTTTAATTTGATAAGCGCCGCTACCTGCATCCGCCAAATACTCATTATATGTTTTCGTGCCGGCCGAATCAATAGCAAACTTATCTGTCGGCGTTATCCGCTGTTCGTCGGGCAAACCTAAAAGGATGTTGAGCTTTTGATTAGCTATGGCCAAGTCATTATCCAATGTAACCAGTGATAGTTTTTGCCGCGAAAGCTTAAGTTCGGCACGCAGTACATCGCTTTTTAATACCACGCCGTTTTGCTGTAACGTACGTATTTGCGCCAATTGCTTTTCCTGGGCAATAATATCTTTAAGCAGTAAATCTTTAAATATCAAGCTGCGTTGCATGTCAAGGTAAAAAGCTGCCGCACGCAGTTTTATTTCTGATACTGTTAGCTTTTTTTGCTCATCAGCAATTTTGTTTTCACTTTTCTTTGCATCAATTTCTAAATTGGTTTTACCGCCATTATATATATTAAAGTAGGCGCTGCCTTCCACTTTATAATAATTGTGCAATACAGGGTACTGTTCAGGAACGCCAAACAAGCCATTCTCATAAACAGGCATATTGGTTACGCGTGCATATTCGGCATCGGCATCAATATCTGGCAGCCGGTCGTTTTTGGCATCTTTAATGCCCTCGGCGCTGCCTTGTAAGTGTATTTCTGTTATTTGTACAGCTTTACTGTTGGTTTCGGCCATTTGCCATACCTGCGCAAGTGTTAAGGGAATGTTTTGTAAAGAATCCTTAGATACTGGAATAGCGAAAGCATTTTGCATAGCCATGATAAAGGCTAAACCAGGGGCGATATGTTTAAAAAAAGATTTCATAAAAATTAACTGCTGCAAAGTTGAGTTTTTAGCGCCCAAGTAATTTTATGTAGATTGCCAAAAATTTATTCATTCTGGCCAAAGTTATTCATGGTAAACACAGCTACTTTTTTGGAATCCATTGATCGTATACCCGGATCAGTGTATGTTATGCATGAAATTAACGAGTTTAAATTGCCACAGCATACACACAACAAAGGGCAATTAATTTATATTGAGGGTGGCGTGGCTTATATACATCTGGTTGATAAAACGCTGATTATTCCAGCAAGGCATTATGTGTGGATACCAAAGGGGTTAAAGCATTTTATCGAAATGCACCGGTCGGTAAATATTATTTCCCTTTATTTTTATGCTGAAGCGGATGATCATCCGTTCTTTTTAAAGGGTGGTATTTATCCTATCAATGCCATGCTGCTGCAAATGCTAAATTATGCCGTACAATGGGAAGGTGATGTATTACCTGACGATAAAGCGTTTCCGTTCCTGGCAGCCATAAAAAACATCCTGCCTGATATTAGTAAGAAAGCACTACCAATAGTATTACCCACTACAGCAAATGAACGCATGCAACCGGTGCTCGATTATATCAACACCCACCTGTTTGAGCCGCTTACGCTAGCCGAATTGAGCATAGAAACCGGATTTAGTCAGCGCACGTTAACTCGCCTTTTTAAGGTAACTATGCGCATTTCGTTTTTACAATATTTTAAATTGCTGCGGATGATAAAGGCCATTGAAATGATGCTGCAAACTGATAAGTCAATGAGTGAGATCGCCTATACTTTGGGGTACAATAACCTATCGTCGTTTAGCAATATATTTTATGACCTTACCAATACAAGGCCTTCAGATTTTGCCAGGCAATTAAAATTGTGAACTAAACTTAGCCATCATTTCAGCATAAACTTAGTGGTTAGGCAGGGTTGGCATCAATTACTTGGATTACGATAGATAATTCCCGTATGCTTGATTCTCCCGGCCTTTATTATCGGTAGCCAGTCAACCAAATTATAAATTTGAATAAGGTCTAAGTTTTTCTTTTCATTTTTTAACATCTGATTCTCCATTTGGTGGATCCCATTCTCCAATTTTTGGGTGAATCTTATATTCAATAATATTAAATGATGTATTGAGCATTTGTTTAATAATAATTGAAAAGATTTAATAAATATTATTGTATTAATTTATCCTTTAATATTTGCAATATTTTTACCTGATAAACATTTTTTTTCTAATATAAAACCCAATAAATATCATTTGTAATGTTTAAATGAGCCTTTGGAGATAAATAAGTTAAATTAATTCATTTATTTAATTAATAAATTTATATAAGTACTTATTTAATCGCCTTTTTTTGAAATTAAAAAAATAAATCAATTTTTAATTCGATTTAGCTTGAAAAAAATTAATTAAAAAGTCTAATTTTTGAATATTTATTCAAAATAAATAAAAAAATAAATCATTAAAGTGCTTTTTATGAATGATAATATTGAAAATATATGAATATTTTGGTTTATTAAATTTGTATTTTTATTAATATTATTAAACTATTAATAAATTACCCCCGCTAAAATCTTAAAAATGTTAAAATAACACTCCTTTTGCTCGTTTTTTTTTTCATTTAAGTGAAAAATCGTCAGCTATTGTAACATAAATGTTGCAATCATATCTTGGAAACATTATTAACTGACTTAATTAATCACAATGAAGAAACACTTACTGAACAGTATTTTTTTCCTTTTGCTATTGTTTGCGGGCATCTACGCCCAAGCACAAAGCCGTATCGTAACCGGTACCGTTACGGCGAAAGAAGACGGATCTCCTTTCCCAGGGGTATCTGTAAGAGTAAAGGGTACAAGCACAGGTACTCAAACCAATGGCCATGGTCAATTCAAATTACCTGTTCCACAGGGCGCAACATTATTAGTTAGCTTTATCGGGTATCAAACCAAAGAGGTAAAAGTTACAGGCACAGTGGTGAATGTTACACTTAGCTTAGCTGATAATGAGCTGAATGAGGTTGTAGTAACGGGTTCTGGTGTGGCTACCAGTAAAGCCAAACTAGGAATTTCTGTAGCAACGGTTTCCGGTAAATCACTTACTTCATCGCCACAAGCCTCTGTTGATCAAGGCTTGATCGGTAATGTTCCCGGCGCACAGATTTCATCAGTAGATGGAACTCCCGGTGCAAAAGCCAATATTGTATTGAGAGGTATCAATACCGTACAAGGATCAACATCACCAATGTTATTGGTAGATGGTGTTGAATCCCGGGTTACAGATATCAGCCAATTGGATCCGGCTACTGTAGATCATATTGAAATTGTTGAAGGTGCTGCTGCCTCAACAATTTATGGTGCACAAGGTGCTAATGGTGTAATACAGGTGTTTACTAAAAAAGGTAAATTAGGTAAAACACGTATTGATGTATCATCAAGCATAAGCGGTGCAACTTTTATTAACAATGGTGATGTTCACCAGGCAGAACTGAGTAGTTTCTTAACAAACTCATCCGGCCAGTTTATTGATGAAAACGGTAATGTTATTGTTAGGAACCAGGATGGCGATTATGAGGGCATACAATGGGCTTATGGCTCAAATGCAGATGATCCTACAGCAATGTCAAACCCTTTAAATATTGCGCACCAACAATATGGCACCAACCTGCAATATTATGATCACCTTAAACAATTGTTTCAAACAGCTTATACTACCAATAATAGCGGAGCAATATCTGGTGCTGATGATAAATCAGATTACAACATAACTGTTTCAAATAATCATCAGCAAAGTGATATAAGAAACAATGGCTACAATGACAGGACGAACTTATCCACCAATATTGGTACTGAATTGTTTAAAGGATTTACTCTTCGATCTATAACACAGCTTGTTTACACTAAAAATACCCTGAATCCTGCATTTGGGATTGGCAATACAGGTGGATATTTTTATGCATTGAATACATCACCGTTCTATAATTTTGATCAGAAGGACCCTGATGGTAATTACCCTTTCGGATTAAACTCCGGAACAGTGAGCGTAAACGGGGACAACCCGAATTACTATACTGAGTTTAGCAGCCAAATCACCAATAAAATAAATATACTGCAAAACTTACAGGCTGATTACAAGATAAATAAATTTGTTACGTTAGATGCAAAATATGGTCTTAACTATCAGCACACAGAGCAGAACGTAATTTATAAAAATCAATCAGCTACATTAACAGCTCAGGATTTAGGTTCATATGACGGAGCTTACGCTTCTGATCCAAATGGGGAGCTTGATAAAAATACAAGTAATACTACATTCCAAAATTTCAATGGTTCGGTATTAGTTAAAACAGATTTTGAAAAAGATTTTCATCTTAATGTTCCGATCACAACAAATACTTTGTTAGGTTATGATTACAGAAAGGATGTTGATAAACAATTTAATACCTATGGCCTGGAATTACCTACTTATGCTATTTTTAACTTTAACCAAACCGCAACACAAGCAGTATCTTATGATTACACAACTCCATTTATCACTTTTGGATATTATGTAAATCAAAAGTTTGATTACGGCGAATATGGTGGTATAGCAGGTGGTTTCAGAAGTGATTATTCTTCGGCATTTGGTGGTGGTTCAAAACCAGCTACATTTCCTGATGCGAATGCTTACTTAAGGATTTCATCTTTCGATTTCTGGAAAAATTCGGGTGTAGCAAACGAAATTACGGAGTTTAAGGTAAGGGGTGGCTATGGCGAAGCAGGTACGCAACCAATGCCATTTGATAGGTATCCAACGTTAAATGCTCAAAACATAGGTACTGCATTAACATTTAACTTGCCAACCACACTTGCCAACCCTAATTTGAGCGTAGAGGTTTCTAAAGAGTTTGAAGTTGGTACAGATTTGGAATTAAAGGGTTCATCAGGCGACTGGTTCACCGGATTTAATATCAGCGGCACTTACTGGAACCGTAAATCAGCCAACGTTATTTATAACGTAAGTACGGCCCCATCTACAGGTGGTAACTTAATTAAAACCAATGCCATAGGCCTTGCTTCGCATGGTGTAGAAGCATCTGTAAATTTTGCCATCTATAAAGTAAAGGACTTTAACTGGAATTTCACAACTAACTTCAATAATGAAACTACGACGATTACCAGTGTTGATGGGCCGCCTATCATCCTGAGCTCATCAGCAGGTAGTACAGAGGAATCTTTGATTGCAGGTCAAAAAATCGGGCAGATTTATGGCTATAAAGCACTTACAAGCCTTTCTGAAAAGAATGACGAAGGTGTTGCTTACATAAGCCCTGCCGATTATAGCCAATACACAATTGTTGATGGCCGTGTTGTAAACATAGCTACAAAAGGAATACAGTTTACAAACGAAGTAGCTCCAATTGGAGATCCTAATCCTAAATTTAATGCTTCTTTCATCAATAACTTCAATTACAAAGGTTTAAGCTTCGGTTTTCAATTTGATTGGGTTTATGGCAGCCACCTTTACAACCAAACAAAAGAGTGGATGTATAGGGATGGCATCAGCAGCGACTATGACAAACCAGTTGATATTGGAGGTACAACGGCAGCCTACACAGCTTATTATAGAAGTGCTTACGCAGATATCATCGGCGCTAGAAACGGTGCAAGAGATGGCACAAAGGATTATTTTTATGAAAGTTCTTCATTCTTGAGATTAAGAAATATTTACCTGGGATATGACTTCTCAAAGATGTTAGATTCTAAAATATTCAGAAGAGCCGTATTAACGTTCACCGGCCGTAACCTGCTAACCTTCACTAAATATACAGGCTTCGATCCGGAAACAGATACTGGTACATCTAACTCGCCATTTGACAGGGGTGTTGATAACTCTTCGTCACCAAATACAAAGTCATATCAGCTTGGCTTAAATCTTGGATTTTAATTTTTTAATTGAAAAAACATGAAAAAACATAAATACATATTAACATCGATGATTATGGCGGCTATGATCGTATCATCATCATGTAAAAAAGAATTAAACGTAGAAAACCCTAACTCACCTACTTTGGTGCAGGCAGAAACTGAAACAGGCCTTACATCATTAGCACAAGGAAGTATTTATACCAATGGTTTTTCTAACGGCGATGGCTGGTTAGGAGATAGTTTCTTCTCGCTTTGCTACGGCTATCATGAATTACTTGCAGATGATGTATCAGCCCAGGCCTCTAACCAAAACGTTAACCTTGTTAACGTGCCTGATTATGTGATACTTGATGATGGAACAAAAATTGCGAACACACAACCGCAAATTGCCAACTTAAGGTTAAACAACTCAAGGGATAAGCAGGCTACTAACATGTTTTACTACGAATGGCAAAACATGTACGCATTAAATAATGCAGCTAACCAAATTTTGGCGCTTATACCATCCATTAAATTGTCTGGAGATGCAGCTACAAAACAAGCTACTTACAAGGCTTGGGCTTATTGGTGGAAAGGCTATGCTTATGCAAGGTTAGGTTCTGTATACTACGCAGGTATTATTAATGATGCAGTTAGTGCAACAAATGGTAATTACGTTACCAGTGCCGCCCTTATTACAGAATCAAACAAAAACCTTGCAGCTGCAAGTGCATTGTTAAGCACAATTACCAATGCAGCTACTTATACAACGTTAATGACATCATTAATACCGGCTTTTGTGCAGGTAGGTAATGGGCAGGTACCAACACCGGCAATGTTTATTGATAATATTAACACATTAATGGCGCGTAACTTAATGGCTAATACCCGTATAACCGTCATGACACAGGCTAACTGGCAAACTATTGTCACATTAACTACCGCTGGTATTCAGTCCACAGATAACGTATTTGCAGGTCGTACAGCTGTAAATAATGGATTCTTCTCAGCTAGTGGTGGTTCGGTATCTGCTAATACAGCCGGTGATCCAACTACTACATCTTTTACAATAAGCGAAAGATTAGTACAGGATATTAAAGCAGGCGACTTACGCATGCCGAAAAACTTTTTGCAGGTTACGCCATTTTTAAACCAAGTGGGCGGTTTTACCTTCAGTACAAGATGGGAGTTGTTAAATGCGGAGCTTAATCCGGTTGCAAATAACAACGCGTTTCAAATTGCTGATAAAACGCCGGGCAACCAGGAAGTTTACATAGGCCCAAGCTATGAAGAAAATGCATTGATGCTTGCTGAAGCTTTAATTTACACAGGCCAAACAGATAAGGGTTTAGCTTATGTTGATGCTGTAAGAAACTACCAGGGAGCAGGCTTGAGTGCTGTTTCTGGCACCGGTTTAACAGAAACCCAGGCATTAGAAGAAGTTCGTAAAGAAAGGCGCATCTCTTTATTGTTTAGAGGAACCGCATTTTATGATGCCAGGAGATTAGGTATCATATACGATGTTTCCAAGGGTGGTGGCCGTACAGGTTGCGTTGTAGTTACACCTGCAGGTGTATTAAATACCAATGCAACAATCAACTATGATTTTCTTGATTATTGGGATGTTCCTGCTGATGAGTTTGTGTTAAACCCACCTGCTGCCGGTAGTGCTCCAATAAAAAATCCTAATTAATAATTTGCTCTCAGTTCCAATAGTTAATTTGAGTCACACCTTTACAGGTGTGGCTTTTTTACATAAAAGGTACTGGTACATCTTTAACATTCATTTAAAAAAGCTACCGCCACTTGGGGCTATCAAAATGTTATTTATATTTATGAACCTCAATAATAATTAACTGACAACAATGAAAAAAATTCTACTCTTTTGTTGCGTAATGCTACTTTTTAAAGTCTCATTTGCGCAGGAAACCTTCCCTGTAAATGGCCCTTACGATATACGGCCCGGCCTTTACGCCTTTACCAATGCCAGCATAGTAGTTAATGCCGGTCAAACCATCACTAATGGAACTTTGTTGATCAGGGATCGAATAATTGAAGCCGTAGGCCCGGGCATCAATATCCCTAAAGGCTATGTAGTTATTGATCTAAAAGGTAAATATATTTATCCTTCATTAATTGATGCCTATACAACCTATGGTATCCCCGAAGGATCGAAACAAGAGTTAAGGGGCAGGCGTGGGTTTGAAATAGTGAACACCTCCAAAAAGCCGGGTGCCTATGGCTGGAATGAAGCAATTAAGCCAGAAATAAATGTAAAAACTATTTTTCATGCAGATGCTAACAGCGCCGAAGATTATAAAAAGAATGGTTTTGGCACCGTACAATCCTTAATACATGATGGTATTGCCCGTGGTACATCTGCTGTAGTTACCCTGGGTGATGAACGTGATAATGAAGTGATGCTAAAGGACGAAGCTGCCGCGCATTACTCATTTAACAAAGGTACATCGGCAAATGATTATCCATCCTCATTAATGGGTAGCATTGCCCTGTTGCGCCAAACTTATTATGATGCGCAATGGTACAATAATCAAAAAGAAGAATACAATATTTCTTTAGCAGAATTTAACCGCATACAAACTCTTCCGCAAATATTTGAAGCAGGCGACCAGCTAAATGTTTTACGCGCAGAAAAAATTGCAAAGGAATTTGGTAAACAATATATTTTTAAAACCGATGGCGATGAATATCGCCGCATTGATGCCATGAAAGGCACTGATGCCAGTTTCATTATCCCGCTTAACTTCCCTGATGCATATGATGTGGAAGATCCGCTGGATGCACGTAAAGTAAGTTACACCCAGTTAAAGGATTGGGAACTGGCGCCTACTAATCCGGCAGTAATGGAAAAAGCCGGGATAAGATTCGCCCTTACCTCATACGGTTTGGTTAATGCCCGTGATTTTTGGGCCAACCTGCGTATCGCAATAGATAATGGCTTAAGTGAGAAACAAGCCCTGTTATCTTTAACTACTATCCCTGCCGAAATGCTGGGCGTGGCTGATAAAGTAGGTTCGCTTGAAAAAGGAAAAATGGCCAATTTTATCATTACTTCGGGTAATTTGTTTAAAAAAGACAATGTGATCTATGAAAACTGGATAGAAGGCAGGCAGTATGTGGTTAGTCGTATAAACGTAACCGATTTGCGTGGCAAATACACCTTTGCAAGTGATGCCCTGCCTGGAGTTGAATTAAACATTGGTGGTACGCCAGGAGAATATGAAGTGAAATTTGATCGTAAAGCTGATAGCGTGCATGCTAAAGGTACTATTACCCGCACAGGAGATTTGGTTAGCATATATTTCGACCTGAAAAACAAACCGAGCGGCAGTATACGCCTTAATGGCTCAATTACCGCAACAATGCCGCTTACTTTTAGCGGTAACGGGTTATTGCCTGATGGCTCGGCCATAAAATGGACCGCGACTTATACCGGCCCGGAAACAATTACCGATAAGCCAGAGTCACCTAAACAACCTATTGTTAATGGTTCTTTGGTATATCCTTTTGCTGCTTATGGCAACACCGTTTTACCAACCGCACAAACTGTATTGTTTAAAAATGCTACAGTTTGGACTTGTGAAAAAGACGGCATACTCCAAAGTACTGATGTGCTAATCACTAATGGAAAGATAAAAGCTATTGGTAAAAACCTATCGGCGGCAGGTGCCATAGTAATTGATGCCACCGGCAAGCATTTATCACCAGGAATAGTTGATGAGCATTCGCATATTGCTGTATCAGGTGATGTAAACGAAGGTACACAAGCTGTTACTTCTGAGGTAAGAATAGGCGATGTGCTAAACTCGGAAGACATTAATCTTTATCGTCAATTAGCAGGTGGGGTAACAACTTCACATATTTTACACGGCTCGGCTAACCCTATCGGTGGGCAAACCTATCTTATCAAGCACCGCTGGGGGGTATTGCCCGAAGAAATGAAATTTGAAGGAGCCGACGGCTTTATCAAATTTGCCTTGGGCGAAAACGTTAAGCAAAGCAACTGGGGTATACCTTATGGTACGGCAAATATGCGTTACCCGCAAAGCCGTATGGGGGTTGAGCAGGTTTATTATGATGAATTTATACGCGCAAAAGAATATAAAGCAGCCCGTGAGGTAAAAGGTAACAATGTACGCCGCGATCTTGAACTGGATGCCATTGTAGAGATACTGGATAAAAAGCGTTTTATTACCTGCCACTCTTATGTGCAATCGGAAATCAATATGCTGATGCACGTAGGCGATTCGCTGGGTTTTAAGGTAAATACCTTTACCCATATTTTAGAAGGTTATAAAGTGGCTGATAAAATGAAGGAGCGTGGTATTTATGGTTCTACTTTTAGCGATTGGTGGGCTTACAAAATGGAAGTTACCGATGCAATCCCTTATAACGGTGCTTTAATGCATGATGAGGGCTTGGTTATAGCCTTTAATTCTGATGATGAAGAAATGGCGCGTCGCCTTAACCAGGAAGCGGGTAAGGCAGTAACCTACGGTCATGTTAGCGAGGAGGAAGCGCTTAAATTTGTTACACTTAATCCTGCCATTATGCTACACGTGGATAAACGTGTAGGCAGCATTAAAGTAGGTAAAGATGCCGACCTTGTATTATGGTCTGCTGATCCATTATCCATTTACGCAGTTGCTGAAAAAACTTTTGTTGATGGTATTTGCTACTGGGATATTGACAAGGATGCCGCCAACCAAAAAGCCATGAAGGATGATGAAGCAAGGATCATACAAAAAATGATAGCTGCAAAAAATAATGGCGCGGTAACACAAAAGCCAACCGGAAAGCACCCGCATTTTGAAACATCAGAAGGAGATGAAGACAGTGGGAACGGAGACGGTGCAACAGCAGATCAGGCATCAACAATTCAAACAGTTAACAACCAATAATCCTTTGGAATATGAAAAAGATAGTTACAATTTTTGGAGGATTATTGCTTGGCATAAACCTCACTTACGGGCAGGCAACCATATCACCTGCGCCCGCGCAATCAAAACCAATTATTATTACCGGTGCTACATTGCATATAGGTAATGGGCAAGTAATCAGCAATGGTTATATTACCTTTAATAATGGTAAAATAACGGCTATTGGCCAGGGTGCAGCCCCGGCCATTACTGGAGCAGAAGTTATTGATGCCAGCGGTAAACAAGTATACCCTGGCTTTATATGCCCTATAACCACACTCGGGCTGGTAGAAATAGAAGAAGGTGCAAGAGGAACAGTTGATTATGCAGAAACAGGTGATTTAAACCCTGATTCCCGTTCTATTATTGCCTTCAATACCGATTCAAAAGTGATACCCACTGTGCGTTCAAACGGTATTTTATTGGCACAGCCAACACCCGTTGGTGGTATAATTTCGGGTGAGTCGTCTGTAGTGCAACTGGATGCCTGGAATTGGGAAGATGCTGCCTACAAAACAGATATTGGTATACATATCAACTGGCCGGTAGCCGATCCTCCTCGTCGCAGGGGTGGTGGCAGCCCAGCCGGTCCGCAGGAATCGCCTGCTGAACGGGCCCAAAAAGCAGTAGATGCAATTACAGAATTATTTATTGAAGCCAAAGCTTATGCTGAAATTGCAAAACCAGCTATTATCAACGTACGCTTTGAGGCAATGAAAGGATTGTTTAATGGCAGCAAAAAACTTTTTGTAAATGCTGATGGCGAACGTGAGATTGTACAAGCAGTGGCATTTGCCAAAAAGATGGGCATACAGGCAGTAATTGTTGGCGGTGGTGAATCTTACCTGGTTACTGAAACTTTAAGAGATAACCATGTACCCGTAATACTAACTGAAACCCAACGCGTGCCTGATAATGATGACGATGATGTGTACTTGCCTTATAAGCTGCCAAAAATATTGCAAGATGCCGGTGTATTGTACGGCTTAACAGGTACAGGCTTTTGGCGTCAGCGTAACCTGCCTTTCGAGGCTGGTGAGGCCGTTGGATATGGGCTTACCAAAGAACAGGCAGTATCGATGATCACACTTAATAATGCCAGGATACTGGGCATCGATAAAACCACAGGTACGCTTGAAGTAGGCAAGGATGCTAATTTATTCATCTCTAAAGGAGATGCTTTGGATATGATTACTATTGATGTGGAAACGGCATTTATACAAGGCCGTAACATTAATCTGGACAACGTGCACAAACAATTGTATCGCAAATTCAGTGCTAAATATGGGCTGAAAGCAAATTTATAATTATTATATTAATGGGATCGCCTGCTTGGGATTGCATAATTGTTCTATCAAATAGTTCGAGTGCACCCCAAATAGGCGAACCCTATAGGATTGGAACCACTATTGTTAAACTGAAGGTAAAGCTATCATCTTTAAATTTTCTATAAAGTGGTCCAAATTCTGCCAGTCTGTGGCGTAAATGCAAAAAGCCTTTCAGTATATACTGGAAGGCTTACAGGTCTGCCAATTAATATCGTTGTAGATAATACGTTATTATTAAAATAACCTGGTTTTTCTTTTTATTCTTATTGCTTAACGATGGTGACGGTAATGCCCTTATCTTCCAGTAATTTAAGTGTTGATGCGGATATGCCATCATCAGTTATAATATGCTGGATCTGATCGAGCGGGCAGATTTTGCCCAGGCCTCTTTTGCCAAATTTGGAGCTATCGGCTAATGCAACTGTAACCTGCGCTGCTTCCATCATCTTTTGGTTGAGGCGAGCCTCCATTAAGCTGGTGGTGGTCAACCCCATTTCAAAGTCAATGCCGTCTACACCTAAAAATAACATACTGCATGATACATCAGCCAATATCTGCTCGGCATAAGGCCCCATTACTGATGATGAATTTTGCCTTAACTGGCCACCTAATTGTAGTACATCAACATGCAAATGATGTGATAATTCGAGTGCTACATTAAGTGCCGAAGTAATAACCGTGAGATGCTGTTCAGGATGAATGGAGCGGGCCAGCGCCAGCATAGTAGTGCCTGAAGCGATGATGATAGAATCATTATGCCCTATCATTTTTGCCGCGGCTTTGGCAATTATATGTTTTTCATCGGCATGCAGTTGTTCTTTTTCGGCAACCGGCTTGTCGTTTATATAAGGGCTTGTTTTTGAACCTCCGCCATGGGTACGGAACAATAAGTTTTTATCTTCAAGTAATTTCAGATCCTTTCGTATAGTTACATGCGAAACATCCATCTCGGTACTCAGGTCCTGTACATTTACATGCCCGGCTTCATTTAATTTCTTTAAAATATATTGATGCCTTTCGGTAATACTTTTCATGTTATAACATTTAATTATTAGCGTAAAATGCGATTAGGTTACTAAGCTACCCCGTTTTTTATTTATAATTAGTAAAAGTGAAAGTTAATAAAATGTTTCGTAATCCTAATTATTTGTTACGAAACTAGGTTTCGATAATAAAAAACGAAACAAATATAACATTTTAATAATTTATTTGTAATAATTACTTTCTTTATGTTTCGATATTGTTTCTTTGTATTTCGATTTGTAATTTTGAATAGCAAAACGAAACAATATGTTCTTTTGCAGATATTAAGTAGGTTATGACAACAATAGAAAGAAATAAAGTAGTGGCAGCAATTAATAACCCCAATAAAGTGTGGGATGTAATTGTAATTGGTGGTGGGGCAACGGGTTTAGGCGCGGCGGTTGATGCGGCTTCGAGAGGATACCAAACTTTGTTATTGGAACAGGCCGACTTTGCCAAAGGTACTTCAAGCCGTAGTACAAAATTGGTACATGGCGGTGTGCGTTACCTGGCGCAAGGCGATATCGGCCTGGTTAGGGAAGCTTTATACGAAAGAGGGTTACTACTTAAAAATGCGGCTCACCTCGTAAAAAATGAATCATTCATTATCCCAAATTACGAATGGTGGGGCGGCGCTTTTTATACTATCGGCTTAACGTTATATGACCTGCTTGCCGGTAAACTTGGTTTTGGCAGGGCAAAACATATTTCAAAAAAGAAAGTGATCAGCAAGCTGGCTACCATCCGGCAAAAAGGGTTATATGGCGGCGTTGTTTACCATGATGGGCAGTTTGATGATGCGAGGCTGGCTGTAAATCTTGCGCAAACAGGTATTGAACAAGGTGCAACTATACTTAACTATTTTAAGGTTAATAATCTTGCAAAAGATGATCATGGCAAAATTAATGGCGTAACCGTAACTGATATTGAAACAGGTAAACTTTATGCTATTAAAGGCAAAACGGTAATTAACGCCACCGGTGTGTTTGTTGATGATATTTTAAAAATGGATAAGCCCGAGATCAGGCCGATGGTAAGGCCAAGCCAGGGTGTGCATTTAGTGCTTGATAGATCTTTTATGCCGGGCGAAGATGCGTTAATGATCCCTAAAACAGATGATGGGCGAGTGCTTTTTGCCGTACCATGGCATGATAAATTGGTAGTTGGCACAACCGATACGCCAATTAATGAGCATAGCCTTGAGCCTGTGGCTCTGGAAGAGGAAATAGCGTTTATTATGCGTACTGCTGCCAAGTATTTAACTAAAGCGCCAACCCGTAAAGATGTATTGAGCGTATTTGCGGGCTTACGCCCTTTGGCTGCTCCACAAAATGGCTCATCAAAAACAAAAGAAATTTCGCGCAGCCATAAGTTGATCGTTTCAGATTCAGGATTGATCACCATTACCGGTGGTAAATGGACAACCTACAGAAGGATGGGCGAAGATACCATAGACAAAGCCATTGAAGTTGGCGGCTTAACTCCGTATCTAAACAAAACAAAAACATTGTCAATCCACGGCAGTACGCCAAATGTTGATCGCGAGAATCACCTGTATGTTTACGGGAGCGACCAACAAGCATTGTTAGCATTAATAGATGAAAACCCAAGCTGGAAAGAAAAGCTTCACCCGCGTATGCCTTATATAAAAGCCGAAGTAATTTGGGGTATAAGATACGAGATGGCGCGTAGTGTTGAAGACATTTTAGCCCGCAGGGTTAGAGCATTGTTTTTAGATGCCCGTGCCGCTATTGATATGGCACCTGCCGTTGCCGAACTTTTAGCAGGTGAGCTAAGTAAAGATGCCGAATGGCAAAAACAGCAAGTTGATGCGTTTGCCAAACTGGCTCAAACTTATTTGCTCGAGCCATATATACCACAAGCCTAAACCACAATTATATATACCAAGAATAAATTTTAAAGTTATGGAAGATTACATTTTAGCTTTAGACCAGGGAACTACCAGTTCCAGGGCTATAGTATTTGATCATCAGGGAAAAATAAGATCTGTAGCACAGAAGGAATTTACCCAGATTTTTCCCCAGTCTGGCTGGGTTGAGCACGATCCGAACGAGATCTGGTCTACGCAGGCAGGTGTAGCAGCCGAAGCAACCGTTAAGATGGGCATTAACGGGTCAAACATTAAGGCTATAGGTATAACTAATCAACGCGAAACCACCATAGTTTGGGATCGTGCTACTGGCGAACCTGTTTATAATGCCATTGTATGGCAGGATAGGCGAATGGCAGATTTTTGTGATCAGTTGCAAAAAGAAGGTAAGGCTGATCTGATCCGCTCAAAAACAGGTTTGGTAATAGATGCCTATTTTTCGGGCACTAAAATAAAATGGATATTAGATAATGTAGCGGGTGCCCGAGACAGAGCCAATGCCGGCGAACTTGCCTTCGGCACGGTTGATAGCTGGCTGGTTTGGAAGTTTACCCGCGGGAAAGTACACGTAACCGATATTACCAATGCAAGCCGCACCATGCTATTCAATATCCGTACCCATCAATGGGATGATGAATTGCTGGAGTTGATTGGGGTGCCAAAAAGCATGTTGCCCGAAGTAAAACAATCCAGCGAGATATACGGCGAAACAGCCACCACCATATTCGCATCAAAAATACCTATCGCGGGTATTGCAGGTGATCAACACGCGGCACTTTTCGGCCAAATGTGTATCGAAAAAGCCATGGTTAAAAATACCTATGGTACAGGTTGTTTTATGCTGATGAATATTGGCGATGAATTTATAGAATCAAAAAATAACCTGCTTACCACTATCGCCTGGAAAATTAACGGCAAAGTGCAATATGCTTTTGAAGGGAGTATTTTTATAGGCGGCGCGGTAGTACAATGGCTGCGCGATGGTTTGGGCATCATCAAATCATCTGCCGAAGTTGAAAAATTGGCCACAAGTGTGCCTGATACGCAAGGTGTTTTCTTTGTGCCGGCATTTGCCGGCCTTGGTGCGCCATATTGGAAACCCGAGGTTCGCGGTACTATTGTAGGTTTAAGCCGTGGTACAACATCTGCACATATCGCGCGAGCTGCCATCGAATCAATCGCCTATCAAACAATGGATGTGCTGAAAGCGATGGAAGCAGACTCGGGCATGGAAATTAAAGAGTTAAGAGTTGATGGCGGCGCCACAGCCAATGATCTGCTGATGCAATTTCAGTCGGATTTGTTGAGTTGCAAAGTAATACGCCCTAATGTGGTTGAAACTACGGCATTGGGTGCTGCTTACCTCGCCGGATTAGCTGTAGGTTATTGGAAAGATGTAGAAGAGATACAACAGCTGTGGCAATCGGAAAAGGAATTTTCCGCATCAGGCAATCCTGCAGAAGTAAAGGCAGGCATTACCGGCTGGAAAAAAGCGATCAAAACGGCACAATGCTGGAGTGATGAGGTTGTTGAAGAGGAACTGGTTTAGTATCAACTTTAATTCTTAACAAGATGTCTCCATTTATGGCAGAGTTACTCGGCACTATGCTGATGATACTCTTAGGCGATGGCGTAGTAGCCAACGTTGTACTAAAAGATACAAAAGGAAGTAATAGCGGTTGGATGGTAATTACCACCGCATGGGGTTTAGCTGTTTTTGTTGGGGTAACCGTAGCAGGCCCTTACAGCGGCGCGCATTTAAACCCTGCAATAACGCTTGGGTTAGCTATTATAGGCAAATTTCCGTGGGCTAATGTGCTGCCTTATATTGTGGCGCAGTTTATTGGTGCGTTTATAGGCGCGTTTTTGGTTTGGGTAATGTATTATGATCATTTTAAACGCACTAATGAACCGGCATCTATACTTGGTGTATTTTGTACCGGCCCCGCGGTTCGTAATTACATATCAAACATATCCAGCGAAATTATTGGCGCCTTTGTGCTGATGCTGGTAGTATTTTACATTACCGGTGCCGAAATCACGCCTACAAAAGTGCCCATTGGTTTAGGCTCAGTAGGGGCTATACCCGTTGCATTTTTGGTTTGGGTAATTGGTTTGTCGTTGGGTGGTACTACAGGTTATGCGATTAACCCGGTGCGTGATCTTGGTCCCCGCATTATCCATGCGCTGTTACCGATGAAAAATAAAGGCACCAGTGACTGGGCGTATTCCTGGATCCCGATTCTCGGGCCAATTATAGGCGTAACCATTGCAGCACTATTGTATTTACAGATCCATGGTTAAATAAAACGTAATTTTTATGAAAAGCATTTTAAAGGTTGGCTTATTAGCCATGCCCTGGCTATGCCTTTGTCTTTATGGCGCGGCCCAGGATACCACAGCACGAAAAAAAGACACTTCAAACGTAAAAAAATATCAACCGATTGACGTTAATCTGCAGGTGCGTAACTTGTATATATGGCGGGGTTTCAGGGTTTCAAACAGTCCTATTGCCGATGCTGATCTGCATTACTCTACCCGCGATGGTAATTTTGCCGTGGGTTTATGGGGCGGCGAGGGGTTTGATGGATTATACCGCGAGTTTGATTATTATGTAAGTTATAAAACATCGGGATTCAATTTTTCGGTCTGGGATATTAATAATTTTACGGATTACCCTAACGCCAATTTGTTCAATTACAATCCCGGGAGCACTTCACATTTTATTGATGTAACCGCGGGTTATCAATTTGGCAATTCGTTCCCGCTGAGTATCAATTGGAGTACTATAGTTGCCGGGCGTGATACACACGTAAATGCCGACGGTTCACTTGGGCAAAACTACTCCAACTATGTTGTGCTTGATTACCGGGTATGGAAACAGGGAACATCTGACGTGCATCTATTTGTAGCTGGAGGATTTGCTTTCGGTCAGCAGGAAAACTTTTATGGCTCAAATCCGAACGTTGTAAACACCGGCATAACCCTTGATAAAGATCTGCGGATATTTACTTATCACATGCCGCTTGCAGTCACCGGAATGGTTAGCCCCGAACATAAGTATGGCGCAATACAATTGGTATTTAATGTGTTTTAAAGCTTAACAATTAAAGTCCCTCACCTATTTAGTTTGGGACTTTTTGTTTAATCTGTAATTTACTTATAAAATATCCATTGCTAAATTTTACCAGTATAAGCGCCATGCGAAAGATCACAATTACTATTGTACATAGTTATGCAGAGCAAGCTTTAAGGATAATGAAGCAATGCAAAAAGCCTTTCAGATATCTCTAAAAGGCTTTTCTCATTCTGAGGTAGCCCGAACAGGACTAAAATCGAACCATTTTATAGAGAATTTAATGAGCTTGGCTATTGTTTTTATTTAGTATTTAGCGGGTTGATTTTTCTGTATTACAAATGCAAAACATAATTCATAAATCTGCGAGTGAAATTGCCTACGAACTGGGCTTTTAAGTTCTTAACTAACTTTATTATAACGCGATAAACGCATTCAATTGAAACATAAATGGTAATTATGGGTTGTATCGGCATATTTTGATGTTTACAAAACATGATATTATCAGAACCCAACATGAAAAAAAATTTCATCGTTTTAATCGGAATATTGGTCATTAGCCTAAACGTATTCAGTTCAGCCTTTGCCCAGTCAAAAAAGAGCACTAGCGAACTACGAATTATCCTGATACGCCATGGCGAAAAACCGGATGATGGTGATAACCTTTCCTGTGCAGGCATAAACCGTTCGTTAAAACTCCCTGCGGTATTAAAAGGCAAATTTGGCGTACCTGATTATATTTATGTACCTACCCCAAATACCGGTAAAAAAACCAAAAATGCACGCATGCTGCAAACAGTTACCCCTTTAGCGGCGAAATACAACTTAAATATTAATACCAATTACAGTGTTGACGATGCACAAGACCTTGCCCGTAACATAACCAATGCCAGCGGGACTGTTTTAGTGGTTTGGGAGCATAAAGAATTGGCAGAAATTGCAACAGCATTAGGCATAAGAAACGCGCCCGACTGGAATGCTAATGATTTCGACAGTATCTGGATCATCACATTTAAACACGGTCATGCTTCCCTTGCTATAGACAGGGAAGGTATAGTGCCGGCAAATGGCTGCCCTTTCTAAATCCTGGTTACTTGTTGTTTCGCAAAAACATGAGCGAAGCCGCGCTTCCGCTTCCGATGAGAATTCCGGCTGCAACATCAGAAGGATAATGCACCCCCAAATACATCCGCGAATAACTAACCGAACCCGCCCATAAATATGATGGGATAATCACATACCATTTTGGATAAGCCATAGACAAAGCTGTTGCCGTAGAAAAAGTGGTTGAGGTATGCCCTGATGGGAAAGAGTAGCTTGATGCCCGGTAAACCGGGATTATATTAGCGTTAGCCACAAATGGCCGCCGGCGTTTAACAGTAAATTTCAATAACTCCGTAACACCGTACGCAAGTGCTGTACTGCTGGCTACAAAGAGCGAATTTTCGCGCATCCCTTTATCATTATCAATTGCTCCTGCTATAAATAAACCAGCAGGCACGCCAATATCACCGTATCTGTATGTCCTGGATAAAAACATAAATACCCCCGTCTGCTCAGGTGTTCGGTTATCAGCCAGGTTTATCAGTATCCTATCGTCTAAACTTTGCTGCGCGTACTGCGCAGATGAAAAACTGATTGATAACTTTAATACCAACAATAAACATATAAAAAGCTGGTAATAGTATCGCTTCATTTCGTTAGCAAATTTTGAATAGACCTGGGTTGAAATTACAAATAAAAGCTTCTTAAAAGACTATATCATACATAACTTGATGTAAAAACTTATTAGCTTTTTAAAAATTGGCAGGTGCTTTTTTTAAGTTCCTAACGATATATCGTTAGGTGTATAAAAATTCACGATATATCATTAAAAATAAATCTTCACCTATAAGCAATATGCTAATTATAAGATATTTACAAATCGGCATAAATAATGAAGAGTACTAATAAACAAATAAAAAAATGGAATTAGGGGCTTCCCGGCAAAAACGAAAACTAAGATTTTTTATTTAGCTTTATTCAAAAATGTCACCGATGGATTTCCAGAAAACCTTAGAAAAGGCAAAACAATTTGTGCTTGCCCGGTATGCAAAAGATCAAGACCCTTCATTACTTTACCACAATAGCAAACACACTTTAGATGTTGTTAAACATACTACAAAAATAGCTACTCACTACCAATTGAGCGATGAAGATTTTTTTATTGTAGTGACAGCAGCATGGTTTCACGACTCGGGTTACACGGCATTAAATAAAGATGGCCATGAAAATAGAAGTGCCGGGATAGCATCCGATTTTTTAAAACAGGAAGAAGTAAGCGATAGTATTATAGAGAAGGTTAAAGCCTGCATTTTATCTACCAAAATGCCACAAAACCCCAATAGCCAGCTTGAGCAGATTTTATGCGATGCAGATTTATATCATTTAGGTACAGATGAATTTAGCGATTACAGTAAACTATTGCGTAAGGAAATTGAGATTACGGAAAACAGACAGATAGACAAACATCAGTGGCGCGAAAAAAATATTGAACTATTAAGCACCCATCAATATTTTACTGATTACGCACGGTTATTATTGAACGATCAGCAAGCGAAAAATCTTGAAAAGCTAAAAGAAAAAGAGGCGCATAATTTAGAAGAAACAGCAAGCGTACCAGTTATGAATCAACCTGTCCAAATCCCTAATGAGCCTAAAGTTAAAAAGGCGAAAGCCGATAAACCTGAGAAAGGTATTGAAACCATGTTCAGGATCACATCGGGCAACAACCAGCGGCTGAGCGATATGGCTGATGGGAAAGCGCACATTTTGATCACTGTAAATTCTATTATTCTTTCTGCTATTATTAGTTTGGTTTTGAAAAAGCTGGATGAAAACGCGTTTCTCGCATATCCAAGCTTTATTCTATTAGGTATAAGTTTAACCTCTATGATATTCGCTATTTTAGCTACCAGACCCAGCATCCCGCAAGGAACCTTTACCCCGCAAGATGTAGATAATAAAACGGTGAACCTGCTGTTTTTTGGCAATTTCTACAAAATGGCATTGACTGACTATACTACCGGGATGCTTGCCGTAATGAATGATAAAGACTTTTTATATGGCACACTTATCAAGGATGTTTATTCGCAAGGAGTTGTTTTGGGGCGTAAATATAGATTGTTAAGGATAGCCTATAATGTTTTTATGTATGGGCTTATTGTTGCGGTAGTGGCGTTCGTTATATCATCCATCATTCATGACAGAACAACCCCTCCTGTAATACATACCCCGGCAAAGAAATGAGCGAATACCAATTTTTTGACCGCGATTTAAGCTGGCTAGCTTTCAATGAACTTATTCTTGAACAGGCAGAACATACAACGCTGCCTTTGCTTGAACGGTTAAATTTCTTGTCCATATTTTCGTCAAACCTTGATGAGTTTTATCGTGTGAGGATGCCGGTATTGGCAGCACTAGGGCATTTAGGCGAGTTAGAAAATTTATCAGCCGGTAACGAAGAAAACCTGTTAAGCCAGGCGCAAAACAGGATAATTTTACACCAGCAAAAGTTTGGGCAAATATTAAATCATGATATACTGCCATCGTTATCAAAAAACAACATTCACCTTTTCTTTAATGAACAATGGGGGAAAAAAATAGCTAATGAAGTAAGCGATTATTTTTTTAGCCAGGTAATGGCTTTTTTAAAGCCGGTTGAAATATCAAGCAATAAAAAGGATTTCTTCCCGCAAAACAACCAGTTATATTTTTTGATAAACCTGGTTAATAACAGCAAGCAGGGAAGAACAGTTGCTCTTAATATTCCGTCCAATTTATTGCCGCGTTTTTTGAGGATCGACTCGGAAGGAAAGTCTTATATCATATTTCTGGATGATATCATCAGGTACAACCTTGATAAAATATTTAAGAATGAAACTATTGCCGGCTGCTATTCTTTTAAGATCACCCGCGACGCGGAACTGGATCTGCACGATGAATATCCGGGAGATCTGTCTGAACAGGTAGAAAAACTATTACTAAAGCGAGATTTGGGTATTGCTACCCGTTTTTTGCATCAACCCGGCATACCTTTGCGAACCATTCATTTAATATGTGATAGCTGGAACATTCAACAAAATAGTATTGTAGAAGGCGGTACTTATCATAACCTAAAAGATTTGTCTGCTTTCCCGGTTAACTTACCAGCGCTAAGTTATGCTAAATGGCCATCTATAATTTATAATACCCATGATCCGGCTGAATCAATTTTTGATCGGATCGCCAAAAAAGATCAGTTAGTTAATACGCCATATCAATCATACGGCACTATTTTAAGATTTTTTAACGAAGCTGCACTGGATGAAAGTGTCGAGGAAATATACATTACACTTTATCGTGTAGCCAGCGAATCGCGAATTGTAAACGCGTTGATCAATGCCGCAACAACAGGGAAAAAAGTTACTGTTTTGGTAGAGTTAAAAGCCCGGTTTGATGAAGCCAATAATGTTAAATGGGCCAGGCGAATGAAAGCAGCGGGTGTAAATATTATTTACAGCGTTGTAGCCCTTAAGGTACATGCCAAAGTTTCGCTGGTATTAAGGCGCGAAAACGGCCGGGTAAAATATTATGGTTTACTTTCTACAGGTAATTTTAATGAGAGTACAGCGGCATTTTATACCGATCATATTTTAATGACTGCAAATGGTGCCATGCTTAGGGAAATAGAATTACTGTTTCTATTTCTGGCCCGCCGCAAAAAACCGGAATCATCAGACCTGATCAAATTCGATCATTTGCTGGTTGCTCAATTTAATTTACAACAGCGATTTTTTGAATTGATAGACCGGGAAATCATCAACGCGAAAAATGGCTTGCCTTCGGGGGTTACTATAAAACTGAATAACCTGGAAGAACAAAAGCTGATCTCTAAATTATACAAAGCATCGCAGGCCGGCGTAAAAATATCTATGATCGTTCGCAGTATATGCTGCCTTGTACCCGGTGTAAAAGGTATGAGCGAAAATATCACGGTTAAAAGAATAGTTGACCGTTACCTGGAGCATGGCCGGGCATTCATCTTCCATAACAATGGTACTCCCGAAGTATTTCTTGGCTCCGCTGATTGGATGAACCGAAACATCTATCGCCGCATAGAGGTTTGTTTCCCGGTTTATGATGAGCAACTGAAAGCAGAAATAATGAAAATTATAAATTTCCAATTGCAGGATAATATACAGGCTGTACAATTAAATGATAAGCTTGAGAATGTGTCAATTGAAATAACAGGTCCTGCCGTGCAATCTCAGCAAGAAATATATCAATTTTTGAAAAAGACCGTAAGCCCGGCAGTCATAAAATAATTACTATGAAGAACCTTTATCTAACAAAAATAATTTTAATCCTCATTTTACTTGCCGTTACTTCAAAAGGTTTTTCGCAGGTAAAAAATGATAGCGTTACGGTTGCTATTGAACCCGGGTACAATAAAGTAACCGGCATGCATAAGTTTTTACTGGGCGAAAATTACAGGCAATTGTGGGCAACACCCGTTAAGTTAAAGGTATTTCATATCAGCCGGGAAAAAGGTGGTTTAAAAATATTGCAATTGGGCGGCGGTATGCAAACACGCTCGTTAAGATTACAAGATTCTACCGGGCAGGAATGGGTACTGCGTACGATACAAAAATATCCTGAAAAAATACTTCCTGTTAACCTGCGTAAAACCATTGCTGAAGATATTGTACAGGACCAGATATCGGCAGAACATCCTTTCGCCGCTATAACCGTTCCTTCAATGGCACAAGCATTAGGCATTATGCATGCCAACCCGCAAATTGTTTTTGTGCCTGATGATCCGGCATTGGGAACTTATCGTAAAGATTTCGCCAACCAGGTTTACCTGTTTGAGGAACGGGAACCTGTTGACTTGCATAAAACCGTAAATACCCCTAATACACAAGATAAGCTGCAAAAAGACAACGATAATAAGGTTGACCAGCATTTGTTTTTGAGGGCTCGTTTGCTGGATATGTTACTGGGCGATTGGGACCGGCATGAAGACCAATGGCGTTGGGAGCCTGTGAAAGATGGCAAAGAAGTTACCTATCAGCCTGTACCCCGCGACCGCGACCAGGTATATAACAGTTCCGACGGTGTATTTCCATGGTTGGTATCAAGGCATTTAATGATGGCTAAGTTTCAGGAATATAAAGGTAAAATACGATCCATTAACCGCTGGAACCTGAACGGGCGTAATGTTGACCGTTACTTTTTAACCGGATTAAACCAGCAGGATTGGGAAAAAGAAATAGCCTATGTACAACAAACGCTTACGGATCAAATTATAAATGATGCCGTTAAAAAAATGCCGGATACCATTTATAAATTAAGCGGTAAAAAAATAGCCGGGCTACTCATCCGGCGCCGTAACGCGTTAATGGATCAGGGTTTAAAATACTATCGTTTTATAGCACAAATGGTGCAAATAAGCGCATCTGAAAAACGCGAAAAATTTGATATCACCAATGAACAGGATGGCAAGGTGAGCGTTACAATCAATAAAATAAAAAAAGGCGGCGACTTGGGGCAAGTGTTATACCAACGCACATTTGATCCGCATGTTACTAATGAGATCAGGCTTTACGGTATGGGTGGCGCGGATGTTTTCGCTATGCACGGCAGCAGTACTTCTCCAATTACAGTAAGACTGATCGGTGCTGATATTGATGATACTTTTGTTGTAGACAGTAATATTGAAGGTAAAGGCAATCGCCATATTTACGAAATCCCGGGTTTTAAAAACACGCCTAAAGATAATAGCCAGGCAAGCCTGCATATTACGGCAGATACCTCGCAAACCAATTTTCACAGGATGGCTTTTAAATATGATTACCTGCAACCATTAATATTGGCGAGTTACAACAAGGATTACGGCGTGCAATTTGTTGGCGATTTTATTTTTCAAAAGCAGGGGTTTGGTAAAGAGCCCTATGCCTTTAGGCAAAGCCTGTTGGTTGATTATGGATTTGCCACCCATTCATTAAAGTTAGATTATAGTGGCGATTTTAAAAAGGCAATAGCAAATAACGACCTGATAATTAACGTACTGAGCAAAGGCCCGAACTATGAAAGCGCGTTCTTCGGTGTAGGTAATAATTCGGCTTTTGTAAACTCTGGCAATAAGCAAATTGAATACTACCGCAATATTTATGATTTTGTTGGTGCCGATGTTCGCCTCAAACACACGTATGGCAAATGGAGCGTTACAGGTGGCATAGCCGCTCAATATTATAATGGCGACAACGATGACAACTATAATAAATACCTGGATGTATATAACCAGCAACACCCCAATGAAAACGTTTTTAATGCGGAAGAATATACAGGCCTGGTTGCCGGCTTAACACTTGATACACGAGATAAAGGCATTTTTCCGCATAATGGGATATACTGGGCTACCAATGCAACCGGGTTAGCGGGGTTGAATAATAACTCCAATACTTTCGGGCAAATTAAATCGGAATTTAGCTTTTTTGTTAACCCCGATAAAGATTCGGTTTTGGTGATTGCCAACCGTTTAGGTGGGGGTACAACACTGGGCAACGCGGCCTATTTTGAACAGTTGCAATTAGGTGGTGCCGACAATTTGAGAGGATTTTACGCCGGCCGTTTTACCGGCAAAAGCATGGCCTATGATAATTTCGAGATCAGGCTAAAGCTGTTTGATTTTGCTTCATACCTGCTGCCGGGTACTTTAGGCCTGGTTGGGTTTAATGATGTAGGCCGGGTTTGGGTGCCGGGCGAATCATCTAACCAATGGCATGATGGTTATGGCGGTGGATTTTACTTTTTGCCCGCGCAGCTTATCCTGGTGCAGGCGGCAGTCGGTTTTTCAAAAGAGGGTACCTATCCTTATGTTTCGGCAGGGTTCAGGTTTTAATAGTTTAATATCAACTTAAGATAACTGCTGATAAATACTATTATAGGACATGGCATCAAGTTGGGTTTTCTGGTCATAAAGGGTACCTATCCTTATAGCCTTAAGTCCCGAAACGCCTTGTAATTCTTCTACATCAAAGTGCTCTACATGGCTATCAAGTATACCCGCGTCTTGTAGTATCCTGATGTATTCACTATACTCCTGCTCCTGTTCTTCGTCCGAATAGATAATTACAATTTTACCGTGACGGGTAATTCGTTCGCCCGAGTTTTTGATGTGTGCTTTATCTACCCGTTTTTTAATTACTTCGTACCTTACATTATAAGCGCCATCAACGTCAAAGTGCTTTTCATCCATACGAAAACGAATAGCTATGGGGATATTAAATGCCAAAATAAGCGAGGTAACCCCTAAATGATAAGGCAGTTCAGGTTTTAAATGGTGATGAGCAATTTGCATCTCTGCAATTACCATCAGTTCCCAAAGGCGCAATTTTTTAAGGTCGACCAAGTTAAGTTTACCATCCTGCAACAGCGAGTCACCTACATAAAGGTTGTGCTCAACGCCATCTGTTTTAAATCTTTCATAATAATGGCACGCTATATTTTGTGCTTCAGCCTGTCTTTTATCCAAAATGGTAACCAGACTTTCGTTAGTCATCGCGATAGTTTTTTCATAATTAAGCCAGTTAATATTAAACCGGCTTTCCGAAGCGTTAACCTGTTCAAAATATTCTTTGATTTGCAATCCATCCTTTTCATTAAATGCGCTTTCGTCTCTTAGGAGCGGATAAACATTTAGCGCTATATTATGATTAATGGAATGCTCTGTATCAGCATTAAACTCTGTTGACAGGCCATCAATAAGCTTTTTAACAGATGCAATAATTGCGGTCGGGATTAGCTGCGGCCTCGAACCGTTCAGCCGCACAAGCAGATCGAATAATTCTCCCAGTTGAAACTGTAGGTCCGTTCTTATGCTTAAATTCCTGGTTTCTGATGAATCCTTAATGTCAACCTGCCCATAAAGCGGGTAAACATCTTTGAAAACAATTTCCTCAAGTTCATAGTCTATTCCGGCATAAGCAGCCTCTATATAATTTTGCGCCTCCAATTGAAACCGCCAATACACGCTTGGATGTAACGATGTGTAATTGGTTTGAATTACGGCACGTATCCTGTCTCGCATTTCATTGCTCCGCCTTTCAATCGTATCCGTAATATAAGGCATCACAATTTCAAGTTTATTGGCATTAACACTGTTTAACTGCCCTACATGCGGCGAAGCCAATTCTATCACACCCAATAACTTATCGTTTTTAACAACCGGGGCCAAAATAAAGCTTTGCATATGCTGGGCCTGAAACTGCTTTACCACTTTATTTGAAGGATTTGTTACAAGAAAGGCATCAACATCAGAAACAGAAAAATAGGTATGCTCCAACATGAGTTTATTGTATGAACTATCACACAGCACATCTTCCATATCTTCTTCCTTTAAATTCCCTAATAAAAAGCTTTTTACGCTTTTATTAAGGGGCATATGGCTTAATATGCCTTTCTCCTGCCTAAATTCAGTAAAACCTATTTGCAATTGCGGCAAGCGATAAATTGACCTGAATATTGATGTTAAGGCGTCTTTTAGATCAGGAGTTACAACAGATTCGATCAGGTTTGTTTTCAGGATGGAAACCGCGTTCTCAACCGTTACATCAAACAAGGTCATTATCGAAAATCCTTTAACTATCCAGCTTCCGGGAGGAAACTTCTCCATCCATAATGAAAGGTCGTCGTAATTATTCATTAGTAAAACAATATCTTCCTTGCTTAGCATTACCGCATTTTTAGCGGGCGCTATCTCCAAAAAATCTATGTTATAAAAAATGCGATAATGCTTAATATATCCTTCAGCAGTAGGAATATCATAAAAGAGCGGTTTGGCAAAATCCAAATCGGTGCCATAAAACTTATTAAGTACTATACAGCAACTAAACACATAAAACTGATGCGGCTCAAAATTGCGGATGTTGATTTCAAAAGAACTCCCGGCTGCTTTAAGAATAGCCTTAAATCTTTCTGTAAGATTAAATACAAATCCCTGGTAAGGGGTACTAACCCCTTTTATCTCGTTATTTGTGAGTGATCTAGGGAACAACTCGATCAGCATTTCATTGATGAGATCTTCATTAGCATGTAATTGATCAATACTCGTGATACCTTCTGTAAGTTCGGGATGCTTTGCGATTTTTACTAATAATGATCTGGCATAATCATTAAAGAAGCTATCATTGCTTGCAGCAATCTCTTCAAGCCTTGAAACCAACTTATGGAAAGAGAGGTGTACACGAAGCGGGTTATTTGGAAACTCTGGCAATATCATAACGGCAATATAACATTCTATTATCGTACGCAAAATGGCTATTATAAACGATAGGATAGTTACTGGTTTAAGTAGTACTATCAGTTCAAAAAAAAACTTTATCCCGCTTAGTTAAATTTCGTAACAGCAACTCACCAATTTATGATATTTCGTTTTAAATAATCAGCTATATTTTAGTATATGTCTGATTATAAACAATTTAATTGCTGGTACAATATTCTCTTTTGTTGTATCAAATGCATATAAAAAAACAGGGGCATCAATGCTAAACACTCACTAATAACTTTTTACCATGACTGTAAACAGATTCACACAAATTGCCGGTATAGATATTCCGGATAGTTCAATTGCGCAACAGGCAACCGAGTTGCTTTTAACACATGGCAATGAATTTTTATACAACCATTCGCTCAGGGTGTTCCTGTTCGCATCCTTAAATGGCAAACGGAACAGCCTCCGGTATGATGAAGAGCTGTTATACATTAGTTCAGTATTTCATGATTTAGGCTTAACGCCCACCTACAGCAGTCCCGATCTTCGTTTTGAGGTGGATGGTGCAAACGCCGCGAGAAACTTTGTTGCAAGCCACGGCTTACCAAAAGAAACACAACAACTGGTTTGGGATACTATTGCCTTACATACAACCATAGGCATTGCGGAACACAAGGAAAACGAAGTTGCACTAATGTATTCGGGTGTTGGGCTTGATGTAATGGGTGATGGTTATGAAAACCTCAGCAGCCAGCAAAGAGATGAAATTGTGGCAGCATATCCGCGTAATGATTTTAAGAAAAAGATAATCCCTGCTTTTTTCAGCGGCTTTGAACACAAAACCGAAACTACCTTTGGTAATATTAAAGCAGATGTTTGCGCCTTTATGATCCCCAATTTCCACCGGAAAAATTTCTGTGATTGCATATTGCATTCGCCCTGGAGCGAATAATAACAACCTACTAATTACCTAAACAACAAATAATATGGATATATTTCAAGCAACCAGGAGGAATCAAATTGATAGACTAATATTGGCTTTAAAAACAACTGATCCGGATGTTTGCGATAGCAGAGGATCAACCCCGTTAATACTCGCCGGTTATTATAACCATAAAGAGGTTACCGCCATTTTACTTAATGCAAAGGCCAATCCCAATTTACATGATTATTTAGGCAATACCGCGCTTATGGGCGCTTGCTTTATGGGGTATATAGAAATTGCCGAAATGTTACTTGATGCAGGAGCCTTAGTAGATAAACAAAATGACAACCTGGCTACGGCGCTTTCTTTCGCTACAAACTTTGGCAACGTTAAAATAGTGGAACTGCTTTTAACAAACGGAGCTAACCCATTATTAAAAGATAAATTCGGCAATAACCCTATCGATTATGCCATCATTCAGGAAAATGAAGATTGTTATAAACTGCTTGTTTCAGTCGCAAACAGCATGTTAGCGCCTGTAAAGCAAATAGATTATTATTCAAATTTATTAATCAAAAATCGCCATTTGCCAAACCGGAAAGGCTATTTAGTTGTAGACAAGCAACATGTACAGTCTGTTGAAAACCGCAATTAAGTAAGCATAAGCTAATATAATTTAATACCCCATCCAGCCAAGACTGCAATACTATTTGGAGAGGCTGGATTTTTATTTAATTAATTATGAGTGGTTTCAAATCCTGGCATTCAGTCATTAACTATTTAATTTTCTGCAACCAATACAAAATCCTATTTTAAATGAACACGATTTTAATACCAATTGATTTTACAAGGGCATCAAACAACGCCGTAAGTTATGCAGTGGATATGACCCGGGATTATGCTATAACACATATCATCCTGGTAGTAAGCGATTACGTTTCGGAGTTTGAGGCGATAATACCAACTGCCGATTTTATCCAATTTTCTATAGATAAAATACAAGCGACAGATGAAGTACTTGAAGCACAATTTAACCAGCTAAAAACTACCCTGCTTAAAAACCTGAAACCATCAGTAAGGGTGAGTTTTATATTGGGTAAAGATCCATTGTTACTATCATTAGCGCATTTGGTTAAGCAAGAGCGCCCCGATCTGATAATTTTAGCAAGTGACGAATCCGATAATAATGAAGATAGTTTTATGGCTGATCATTTGATTGAGATAGCCCAAGCCAGTACAATCCCGGTATTAATTATCCCTTCAAAATGTAGTTATCAAATTATTGAAATGGTTTTGATCCCTTTTAACGCGAGTAATTTTTCAAACATTAAATTGTTAAAATATTTAGGCCAGTCGATAGTTTTATCATCTCCTAAATTGCAATTATTAAATGTGGAATATACAAAGAAGACAAACGATGCACATAAAATTTCAGATCAGGACCTGGTTGAGTTGGAGCACCTTTTAAAAGAATACCAACAGGAAATATTTTTTGCCGAGTATGAGGATATATTGCAAAGCATAAAACATTTTATTTTACAAAAGAACCCACAGCTACTTGTTGCACTACCGGGAAAGCATGGCATATTATATAAGCTATCGCACCGAAATGTAATAAAGGCATTAGCCCAAAACAACCTGAAACCGGTTTTAATATTAAAAGATTTATAGTTGAATCAACTTGATAGTCATTTTATTAAAAGAATTTCTTTGCGGACTTATGTATTTTAAAAATAGTGTAAATCAGTAAAATAACACTAACGAGCTGGACTGTTTTTGTAATAAAGAGGATAAAAATTTCAATCATGGCTTTAGGCTTTAGATGTTAAGAAACGGGAAAGCAGACACGCCTTCAAACAAATAATCCTATTTTTGTGCTATTTAAATAAATATTTAATTATCAAGTATTTAGCTGTTTGGCAATTACTTTTATTCTACGGTATTTCGATAATCGGCGAAATAAGGGCGCCACATTGCGTACGCTAATTTTGCGGCAGCTAAAAGGAGCGATTGGGTAAAAGCAGTTTTATGTACGCATGTGCTATGCAAATCATTTAAAAGCATACCTGTTAGGAAATGCCTTTCTTTATTTTTAACCGGAGAATTTTTGAGCTAAGTGTTGTAGCCGGGATCTTTAATATTTCAGCAGCTCCGCCTACTCCAGAAACTTTGCCGTTCACCATTTTTAGAACCGACAGGATATGTTCCCGCTCAACTTCGTCAATAGTTTTAATATCATTGTTTCGTAGCAATTGGTCGCTTTCATCACCCATTATACCAGGGAGGTAAACCTGGCTGATGCTGCTGCTTTTTGCCATTAACACACTTCTTTCTACCAAATGTTCCAGTTCCCGTACGTTCCCGGGCCAATTATACGCAACCAATTGTTTCATGGCCTTACTGGTGAATCGTATATTTTTGGTAATTATTTTTTTTGTGTATTTCTCGGCGAAATAGTTGGCTAATAAAGGGATATCCTCCTTTCGATCTCTTAGCGAAGGGAGTAATATAGGGAATACGTTAAGCCTGAAATAAAGGTCGCTTCTAAAATTTCCTGCCTGCACCTCTTTTAAAAGATCTTTATTGGTGGCTGCAATAACTCTTACATTAACTTTTATTGTTGATTTACCGCCTACGCGCTCTATTTCTTTTTCCTGTAATGCCCTTAGCAGTTTAGCTTGTAACATCATGGGTAGCTCACCAATTTCATCCAGGAATATGGTACTATTATTAGCCAACTCAAATTTGCCTGTCCTACGTTCTGTTGCATCGGTAAAACTTCCCTTTTCATGCCCGAATAATTCGCTTTCTATCAAATTTGGCGGTAGTACTGCACAGTTCACTTTTACCATCACATGATCTTTTCTTAAAGATGCGTTGTGAATAGCACGAGCGATCAACTCTTTTCCCGTACCTGTTTCCCCAAGGAGCAGTACATAACTGCTGGTAGCTGCTACCTGTGAAACCAAGTTGTATACCTCTTTCATTTGTCGGCTGGTACCAACAATTTCGCTGTAATTATGCGTTGTTTGGATCTCTTCTTGCAGGTAAAGATTTTCCTCTTCTAATTTTCCCTGTTGCTGTTTAACCTCGTGTAACTCATCGCTAACCACCTCATTAGTCCAAATATTATAAATAATCCTGCCCAGTTGTGATGCCAGCCCTTCAAGCAAAGTTATGCCGTTACGCCAATTGTCTTCCTTCTTACAAAGCATCAATAAAGCGCCGGTAACCCCTAATCTATGTTTGAAAGGAGCAATTACAACGGAAGTTATTCCGCCTGCCAATAATTGATGCAAATAACCTGAACCGGGTGCTGAAACCAATAAATCACTAATTGATAACGCTTGTGTATGTTTCAGCTGATTTAAGTAATCAAAAAACATGTCCTTTTCTTCAAGGATATTATCTATATCTCCGGGTAATTCCTGTGGTGATCCAAACTCAAATGGTTTTTGAATCAACCTAAATATAAATTTTTGATTTTCAATTTTTGATAGGAATACAACCGCTCCCGGCAAAGGGTTTGTTTTATTTAACTCATGTTGCAACAAGCTATCCAGTTGCCCAATATGCTTAACCTCTAAAAGCTTTTTGATTAATTCCAGCAAAAAAACATGCTGCTTTCTCGCTCTTTGATCTTCCTCGCATTCCAATATATTTTGGAGAGCTAAAGCAATCGGTTCACTAACCTTATTTAATAATTCCAGATCGTCCTTGCCAAAAGTTTCGGCTTCGTCAGAGAAAAGAAAAAGAATCCCTTTTATTCCTAAATGATTAGCCAGCGAAATACCAGCAATTGTCTTTATTTTGTTTTTATCGCGAAATTGAGTTATAAAAGTCGGCCTGTTAGTCAACCGCATCAATTCAGACATTGACCATACTAAGGGTTGATGCGCGCTTATAATTTGTGTGATGATACTATCAGGCGTAAACAGCGTTTCAGACTTAATAATAACAGGTAGTTCTTCTACCGCATTTCTGTTTATATCCAACCGGAACATATATGGGTTTTGCACCAGGTCGCTCGCATCCGGCAAAAAGACCATCATTCCATTGCTTCTAAATATTTTCTTCAGCGTACTATTTAACTGCTGTTCAAACTCTTCTTTATTTCGAATGAAAGAAATGGCTTTGGTCAAATCCAGCAATATGTCTTTCTCCCTAAGTAATGCTGTATATTCTTCCATGTTTTGCGCGGAAACCGTTGATGCCGACAAAGGTGATAGATTATCCTGGAAATCTGCCGGGCTATTTTAAACCAAAATATAAATTATATGTATTGCTATTACGATACCAATTGTTAACAAATTGATTTATAGAATTTTAAAATAAAAATTAATCAATTAATTTACGAAATAAAATAATTAAGCGATATATCATCATTTTATTTCGCAGGA
>Ga0302303_10000445_pt1 | contig 34221 bp, 36 predicted proteins | sample III_Palsa_E2_1_FD_194542 | JGI IMG/M metagenome (GOLD analysis project Ga0302303, IMG submission 194542) | Peat permafrost microbial communities from Stordalen Mire near Abisko, Sweden - III_Palsa_E2_1 | ecosystem: Environmental > Terrestrial > Soil > Palsa > Peat permafrost | place: Sweden...
CAGCAGCGCCAACAACAAGTTCAGCAGCAGGCACAACAGCGCCAGCAACAGGCTCAACAACAGCAACAACGTCAACAATCGCAACAGCGTCAACAACAAGTTCAGCAGCAGGCACAACAGCGCCAGCAACAGGCTCAACAACAGCAGCAGCGCCAACAACAAGTTCAGCAGCAGGCACAGCAACGCCAGCAACAGGCTCAACGTCAGCAGCAGCAGCAACGCCAGCAACAGCAAAGGCCTAAGCCGCAGCCGCAAAAGCAACCCGATCAGCCTCAGCACTAAAAGCTGAATAAAATAGTTAAATACAACAAAACCCAAACCTGTAATATTATTTATAGGTTTGGGTTTTAATATTTAATACCATGCGTTCTACCTTAAAAGGAATTATATTATTGTTGCTGATCGTGATTGTTCCGCTAGTTAGCAAAGGGCAAAACCCGCAGAAACCAACCGGGATTTTTTTTATTGAAAATTCGTGGATGGAAGCCCTGCATCAGGCCCAACTCAAAAACAAATACATTTTTGTGGATTGCTATGCCACCTGGTGCGGCCCATGTACGTTATTGCGAAACACTACTTTTAAAAATGATAAGGTTGCTGATTTCTATAACCAGAATTTCATCAATATCTCTATCGATATGGAGCGTGGAGACGGCCCGGCATTGGCCCAGCAATGGGGAATAACCGCTTATCCAACCCTCATCGTATTTGATTCCAACGGTAAACCTGTATTTGGTACCATGGGTTATATGGGGGCGAAGGATCTTCTTAAATTTGGTAAACAGGCTTTGGCGAAAACAGCAGCAGAGTAGGTATAAAAGCGAGGTACGGGTTTTTAAGCTATGATTGCCAGGACAGGTAAATAGTTTCAGCTGATTTTTTTAAAAGCCCAGGCCTGTGCGATTCCTTCCCCTGGGAAGGAGAAGGTTGAGTAATATGCTTATCTGAAATTTCAGGCATAAAAAAAGACCGAAACACTCTCGCAGTTTTTCGGCCTTACATCTACCTATGAAAACAACCCTTTTTTGGAAAAGGGTATTAATCTTAATTCAAAAGCAATGCCAATTGCCAAAAAGATTAAATTTAGCTTCAAAAGCTTGTTTATTAAGCAAAGGTTATGCGCAGGTGTAGAAATTCCACCTACGCAAAATGGGAAAATATTACACAAATTGGGAATGTTGGCTTAAATTATACCTAGGTTAGGTATACCGCGTCTTCTTTACCGTTTTCGGACAAATACACATCAACGCGTTCTTTTAGCACGGTTGATAAGGCCATACCCGCATAATCGGTAGTAATGGGGAAATTTTTATGGTTACGATCAATCAACACCGCGGTACGCAACTTCTTAAGCCTCACATCAATAAACACCCCGAAGCCATAGGCTAGCGTTTTACCCGAATTAAGCACATCATCAACCAAAATAACGGCTTTGTCCTCACAATCCTCAACCTTAAAATTGATCTTAGATTTTAGGCTGCTGCTTTGTTTTTCCAGTTCGATGGTAAGCAGTTTGCTTTTGAAGGGGGCTATCTCATCCAGGATCCTTTTCAGGCGCTCGGCAATATGGTTACCACGCGGCAGGATGCCGGCTATCAGTATCTCTTGCTCGTCAAAATTATCTTCCAGTATCTGGTAGGCAATGCGGTCAATCTTTTGCTGCATCTGGTGCTGATTGAGTATAAGGAGCTTTTTATCTGACATGGCTAATGCGAGTTGAATGTTGAAAGTTAAAGTATATGCAGCTTTAACTTCCGGGTACCATAATTAACGGCTAAGGTAGAAATTAAGTTTTAAAGGGGAAAGATTGAATTTGTTGATTGGCGTAATTGTTGCATTTACATTTACGGATTACAAATTAATTAAATATCATCAACATGGAATACATATTGTTTTTTGGAGGAATTGCACTAATTGGCCTTGCATATCTTACCTACAAAGTGTTTAAATGGTCAAATTTAACGCCTAATGCACAGTATTTAACTACTGCATTAAAGCTTAACAGCGTGGCAATGGTAATAATGTCGGTAAGCGCGGGGCTGTTTTTTATAGTTGAGTGCCTCACTAAATAAGTAAATTTTCCACATCAATTGGGGTATTGGATACCCATTATTGGGGAATTGGAAATTATACTTTAATCCTTGGCATAAGGGAAAAAAATAAAATTTGCTCCCTCTGGCACTATGGCAAATACGCACATAAAGTCTTCAGGTTTTTTGTAGGTATCCAGGAAGCGCTGTTTAAGCTCTTTTTTGATGATGCCGCGTTCAATAAATTCTTCGAGTGTTGACGCGTTGATGCTCCAGTCGCTGTTAACATCGTCCTTATCTAAAATCATCTCGCCTATAGCAACTTCGTGCTGGTGGGCAATGAAAATTGGATATAGCGACAAGCCTTCCACCATAATTTCAATAGCTACCTCGCGTATCGACTCATTAAAAAGCTTTAGGTCAACCTCAAGGCTTAGCAATGGGCTTTTTTTATCTTTTCCGTTATTTTCGTTTAACAGTTCTTCGGGTTCCATAATTTATTGATTGTCTTGAACCATGATTTATGGGATTCATGGATTTCCTGATATTATTCTATTTATTATCTCTAAGCGTTAACAGCACCACATTTTCCACGTGCTGGGTATGCGGAAACATATCAACCGGTTGTATTTTAACCGTATCATATTTCTCCTTTAATACCAGCAGATCGCGGGCCTGGGTGGCGGCGTTGCAGCTTACGTATACAATTTTGGGTGCTTCAATTTCCATCAGGCGGGCAACCACATCGGGGTGCATACCTGCGCGCGGCGGGTCGGTGATAATCACATCCGGTTTGCCATGTTCGGCTATAAATTCGGGCACTAAAACATCTTTCATATCACCAGCATAAAATTTAGTGTTGGTGATGTTGTTGATGTTCGAGTTGATTTTCGCATCCTCAATAGCCGTTGGCACATATTCAACCCCTACAACCTGTTTTACCTGGCCTGCTATAAAATTGGCAATGGTGCCGGCACCGGTATACAAGTCATAAACCAGTTCATCGCCGGTAAAACCTGCAAAATCGCGGGTTATCTCATATAGTACTTTTGCTTGTTTTGAATTGGTCTGGTAAAACGACTTAGCACCTATCCTGAACCTGATGCCATTCATTTCTTCGTGGATATACTCTGGTCCGCGGAAAGCTATAACCTCCTGGTCGAATATCGTATCGTTTTTCTTTTGGTTGACGATGTACAGCAGCGAAGTGATCTGTAAAAAAGTATCAGCAACGAAATTCATCAGCTTACTGATCTCATCCTCAGTTGGATAAGCAAAAACTACAATCACCATCAATTCCCCTGTTGATGAGGTGCGGATGATGAGGTTACGCAATGCCCCCTCGTGATTCTTCAGATCATAATAGCTATAACCCCCACGCTTAGCAAACTCATCTATACTGTTACGTATCGCATTCGATGGATCGGCTTGCAGGTAGCAGTGGTGTACATTCAAAATTTTATCAAACCTGCCGGGAATATGGAAGCCAAGGGCATCCATGTTTACATTCTCCTCGGGGCGGGCCTCGCCATCCATCAGCCAGCGCTTGTTACTGAAGGTGAATTCCAGCTTATTACGGTAATATTTATCCTCTGGCGAAGCCACAATCGGCATCATGCCAATAGTATCAATTTTAGCTAAACGGGTAAGCGCGTCCTCAACAGATTTCTGTTTAAATTTGAGTTGGGCATCGTAGCTCATGTGCTGCCACTTGCAACCACCACAGGTGCCGAAATGTTCACAGAAAGCCTGTACGCGGTAATCAGAAGCCTTTTTAAGATTCAGGATACGGCCTTCGCCGAAATTTTTTTTGCTGCGATAAACCAGCACATCGGCAATATCGCCGGGGATGGCTTTCTCTACAAAAAGCACAAACTCGTCGGTTTTGCCAACACCTTTGCCTTCCTCGGCAATGTCGATTATTTCAACGTCCTCAAAAATTTTATCCGGTTTATTTCTGTTACCTCTGCCCATAAAGTTGCAAAGGTAATATTTTGATTTTGGTTGACGGATTTTCGCTCCATTTTTAGCCATAAATCCGTAGAAATTAGCCATAAATCAGCCGTTTTAAGACTGCTTTTAACGTCAAAAACCTCATTATCGATCCAAAATAAACCCGTAAAGAGCAATTTTTAGTCGCTTTCAGAATGCTTTTGACCCGAAATTTACCGTTTTGGAACGAAATGAAATTCCTACCTCTTTGCTGCTTGCGGGAGAGAGGTAGATCAGCGCGGCGTAGTCGGGTGAGTCAACTCTACGACAAAAAATTGGTGCTGACATAAACGTGTCAGCACTTATCCCAAAATAAATTCCGAAATTTGAAAGTGCCCGAAACCAACAGCCTCATGATTCTATCCATCCACAAAAATATCCTGGTCGCAATACTAACTGCTTTTTCCATTCTAACAATCGGGTTATTCCTCATGCATGCGGCCTCGCCCTTGCACCGTGATGCAGTAGCCAGCGGCTTCCTGGCGGATATGGTAATCACCTTCCCGGTAGCATTTTATTTTTTATTGATCCGCCCGCTTAAGCTGCGTAAGTGGGGTATATTGCTGGTGATCACCTGCTGCTGTACTGTGGCCTACATAATATTGCCCGCGCACCAGCGCCAGTATATTATAATGCTTCGCGAATTGATCGCCCTGCCCGAAATCGCGCTGCTTATCTACACCCTCACCAAAATCAGGCTCATCAGGCGCGAATACCGCCGCCTGCAAACCAACCTGCCCGACGTTGCCTACAACCTGTACAAAAGCATGGCTGCCGTACTCGGCAATGGCACAGGCATTAAAATCCTCGCTTCCGAAGTTACCATAATGCGTTTTGCGCTGCTGTTTTGGAAACGCCCCGTTTATCCCGCCAACGCCAAACGTTTCACCATCCACCGCGAGTTGGGTTATGCCGCCCTGTTTGGCGTAATACTGGCGGTTTGCGCTATCGAGCTGGTTGCTTTTCACCTGTTTTTGCTGCATTACAGCCATACCGTGGCGCTCATCGTCACCTTGCTAAGTGTTTATGGCACCCTGTTCCTCATCGGCGACTTCGCCGCTATAATCAAAAGTCCGGTTATGGTAATAAGCGACCGCCTGCTGCTGCGCACCGGCCTCCGCTGGCGGGCATTGGTAGACGTAAGCAACATTGCCACCATCCAAAAAGTAAGCGACAGCTTTGAACCCGCCGAAACCTGTTTCAACGGCGCGCTCCTGAAAAACCGGGCTAATATCCTGTTCACCTTTACCCAGCCCATTGCGATTGAACGCCTGTACCGCAAACCTACCAGTACCAGCCAGATTTTAATGACGATTGATGAGGCGGAAGGGTTGATTGGGGTTTTGGATCGGGTTGATGGTACGATGAAAACAGAATTATAAAACTGAATATTAATGAAATTGGAATTAAATACAGCAAACGGGGATGTAATGATTGGTGATGTTAAGATTACCCCGATGTTCACAATTGCAGCTATTGAAGCGCTAAAAGCTACTTATGAAATCATATTTATTTACACAACAGGCACTGGTTTTACCTACTACCGATCTTCATTTTTAAATGGTGGAGCAAACGCTGTTCTATTTGCGTTTAGTAACGATAAAATACATAAGTTAAACATCGGTGCCGGTCTGAACTATAATTTCCCGCCTTTTGAAATTACAGAAGAAGAAAAGATGATAGCAAAAGACATTGTAAAAAAAGTAGGTGGTGAACACAAATATTCGTGGGGAGAAGTTTTTTATAACGAAGATTATAAAGGTGGAAATGTTAATGTAGGTATAAAGTACAATAATGGTCTATAATGAACGTTTTAATGGCCGTACCGCGTGTATTATATCATTATATAAGTTCTATAATTAGTATGCGTGCGCCAGTAACGGGCTGTTCAGCCTATGGTCGGTGTTTTTCGCACCATATACTTATTTAACACGATATCATTTCTACACCGTTCATTCTTACATCGATTGTAAAAAATCAACTTAACTGCAATTCCAGCTTATTTACTTCCTGCATCGGGATGGTGAAGTAAAAGGTTGTGCCTTGGTTTAACTGGCTGGTAACCCAGATTTTTCCGTTGCTTTTTTCAACCAGGTCCTTGCAAAACAGGAGGCCCATGCCAGTACCCGATTCGTTGCCGGTACCCATGGCACTGTCAACCCGGTTTTTAAATAGTTTGTTTAGCTGCTCTTCGGTCATGCCGGTACCGGTATCGCTTATGGATACTAAAATATCATCATCCTGCTTAATAGCCGAAATGGTAATGCTATCGCCATTGCCCGAAAATTTGATGGCGTTGGTAACCAAGTTTCTAACCACAATCCTAACCGAGTTAGGGTCGGCAAGGGCCATTAGTGGTTCTGTGGTATTGTCAATTAAGGTAATTCCTTTTAATGCCGCTTGCTCTTTATAATTGGTGTACTCTATATCAATAATGTCATTAAACGAGAAGTTTTTGGTAGCGCTATGGTAATTCTCCATCTGGCTATTGATCCAAAATAACAGGGTATCCAAAAAGTCGGAGGTGTAATCCAATTTGCTCACTACGCCCGGTATCATGGCTAATAATTCCTCGTGCGATATGGAATCATCTTCCAGTAGTTTAAACAAGCCGCGTAAGGTGCTTAAAGGCGAGCGCAGGTCATGCGCCAATATTGATATCAGCCTGTCCTTTAACTTATTTAATTCGTTTAGTTCCTCTGCCTGCACATCCAGGTCGACCTTTTGCAGCGAAACTTCTTGATTTTTTTCACTCAGTTTGGCATTGATCTTCATTTGGTTATGCTTTTGCGTATAGTACAGCCCGATGATAAATATCATGGCTACCGTACTTATCAAAAATATAGTGTTCAACAACCGTTGATCATGAATTTTTTGCTGGTAAAGCAAAGCACTTGCCTTTTGCTGCATTAATTGCTGCTGCTCCTTGGTGGCGTAGTTGTATTCGGTATTATACAAGGTGAATTTTTGCACGCTCTCGTCCTTGCGGGCATTCAGCTCCATTTGGTCAAATTCTTTTTGGGCAAAAAAGGCTTCCTTATACATTTGCAGCCCCCCAAGTGCTTTTATCCACTGAACGTATGCCGGCGTGCGAAGCAATATACTGTTTAGGCGATCAGACCAGGATTTTGCTTGTAAAGCGTAATCATAAGCTTTCTTATAATCAGCATTAAGGTTATAATATAAGGCAAAGTTGGTTAACGCTATGGTTCGGTCGCCGCTTAACTGGTTAGCTGTTGCTAAATTTAACGATTGTTGCAGGTAGCTTAATGCTGTACTATTATGGTTTTTGTAAAGATAGCACAAACCAAGGTCGCTGTATAGCTGGCTAATGCCATCAATATTATCCTGATTAAGATAGATGATTAAACTTGCGTTTACATACTTGATAGCATCATCATATTTACCTTCTGCTAAAAATACTTCGCCAATGTTTTGTTTAACAATGGCAATGCCCAGGTTTGAATGCACCTGTATGTTAAGCGCTAATGCTTTGTAATAGTAATCCAGCGCTTTAGGATAAATGTCCATATTTTGCAGTACGTAGCCAATATCATTGTAATCATTCGCTATCGTTCTTTTATCATGGAGTTTGGCATCAATATTTAATGATTTAAAATAGTAATCCAGCGCCTTTGAATAAGCACCCATGCCATTATAGGCATTACCCAAATCTAAATACGAGCGCGATATACCTGGCAATTCCTTCAGTTTAATTTTTGCTGTAAGCGACCTGTTATAATAAAACAAGGCTTTAGCATAGGCGCTATTTTGGCAGTACAAATCGCCAAAGGCCTTATCGCAATTACTTATCCCGGTAAGATCGTTATCTGCTGAATAGAGGGCTGTACTTTGGTCTAAATTGGCAAAAGCCAATTGATATTTACCCTGGGTAATATACGTTTTTGCCGCTGCCAGCAAACCTCCGGCAATGCCCTTGCTATATTTCATTTTGCGTGCAATGCGCACAGCCATGTCGCCATAGTAAACGCTACTGTCAGGATAAGTAGACTGGTAGGCATTAGCCAGTTTATTTAAATCGTTAATTTTGCTGGTATCGTTATCCTTTTTTTTGCTGGCGATGGATTTTAACAGCTCGTTGCGTAAACTATCTGTTTTACTGTGGTAGTGGGCAAAGCACAAATTGCCCGTAAAAAGGAATAAAAAAATTAACAATAATTTAACTTTCATACTAACAAAAACACGTTAAGAGGTCAATTGAGCACGTTTTAGCAGAAATTTGGGATAAAATTTATCCTTTTAAGTTGCTATAATTAAGCTGTTTATACGTGTATTTTACACTTTAAGTTATATTTTTTTCTTAGATGTAATGTTAATTAAACACTAACGTCGCTTTTAGGTGGTTATCAAAAGGCGGTAAAGCTTGGCGGCAAACCTTTGCGTTAATTTTATCTTTTGTCTTATACTTTTGTCATACTGAACAGAGCGAAGAATCTGTTAGCTGTGCTTAACGCCATATATAACGGATAGATTCTTCATTGCTTCAGAACGACAAATAATATGAGATAACAAACATTAACTGCTCAGCATTCTCCCTTGCTCCGCAAGCTCGGTAGGCGTAAGGCCGAAAAGTTTTTTAAAGGCAAGGAAAAATGAGATAAATCTTCAAAACCCAGATCGAGGAAAATGTCTTTCGGCTTTTGTTAATGGCTTCAATTAATATTTATGATTCCTTTAACCGCCTTTGTACCAGCCAGTGGTTGGGTGTATCGTTAAATCTGTTTAAAATCGCGCTTGTAAATATCCATTATTTCCGCTGTCCAAAGTTTCCAACTTCAGACGACTATATAGTTTGCAAATGCACCCTAAACTAATCCAAGCGCTCAAAAGCAGGCAATTCACCAAGGCTTGCCTGTACTTCCGCTTTCAAAGGTCCTGTAAATATTTTACCATCCTGCGCGCGCCATTTTCCTTTAGGGAATGATACGATACGAGATGTTGTTTTGTTGAGAATTGGCGCCACCATCAATTTATCGCCCAGCATAAACTGGTCTTTTATTTCGGTAAGGTCCTCGCCAGGGAAAACATATTCCAGGTTTCTAACTATAGGTTCGCCGCTTTGGGCGGATGTTTTTACGGTTTGCATGATGTAAGCAGTATACTTTTTGCGGATGGCTACGGCACTCTTCACAGCTGCCAAATGTTCCTGGTCCAATATGCGCCAAGGCGCTACAGAAAACTGCATCATCGGCATTAAGGCGCTGCATTCTGCCGAGCGTACTACCAAGTCCTGATCATATTTGGCAAGGCCGATGAACGAGCCGTATTCGCCGCCGCCAATCATATCCGGGCAGGTGAACTGGTAACCTAGCAAACCCGCTGCGGTAACGTTTGGGATAAGTTTTTTAAGGTCGTTCCAATTATGTTTTTTGTCGCGTAGGCGCTCGGCGAGGGGTTGGCCGCCGCGTTTCCACATCGCGCGGTATTCATTTAGTTTATAATAATTGCCAAATGTGCCCCACAGTTCGCACATTTCATTAGCGTTCTTTTTTTGATAGGTGAGGATGTTGCCGGTATAAAATTCAATATCACCGGCATCAAATTTAAAGCCATCAACCCCGTAGGCCAACATCATGCCATCCAGTTGTTTTTTGTACCAGGTAACCGCACCTGGATTTGTAAAATCAAGGCAAGTGCTGTAGCCGTTCCACCAACTGATAATGGCTGGTTTGGCGGCATCGGCCCATTTTAGGTTAGGGTTGCCGTTGCTATCCATAATGAGGTATTTATCGTCGTTCAACTCACGAAAGATCTGCGTATCCGATGAGATAAACGGGCTCACCCACACCATTACCTTGAAACCTAAATGGTGCAGCTCGGCTATCATAGTCTTAGCATCCGGAAAACGGTCCTTTCTGAAAGCGAATTTGCCATAATAATCAGCCCAGTTATCATCTATCATCAAAACTCCCGGCGGGAAACCATTATCAATAATGGCGTGCGCGTATTTTAAAATGTCGGTTTGATTTTGGTTGTAAACCAGCTCGATCCAGGTATTATACTGTGGCCGTGCGAAAAGCAGGCTATCAGGCATCAAACCACTTGCCTTAAACTGCCCTTTGCTGGCCGATCTGAATGCTTCGGCCAAAGTTTTACCTGTAGTATGCAGACTAACGCTATCCAAATTGCCCGAAATAATTACTTCATCCGAAGTAATGGTAAACTTAAAGGGCTGGTTACTCCAGATATAACGCCCCCTTGACGAGAGTAATAGCGGTGCCGATTGATTATCATTGTTATACCCCGCCAAATTATAGCTATATCCCGGTTGATAAGGTGCCTGGCTGCCTTCATCCACTGTACCGCCATACCATTGTTCGCCTTTTAATAGTTTAAAATGCTGTTGCGCGTTTGCGATAAACGGAAGGATTAGTATTAAAACAAATAACAGTTTTTTGGTAAGTTTTTGTAGGGCCATAGCTGCGAATTTTATTAGCTGTCTTTTATACAATTGTTAATAAAATCAAATATATAAAAAATGCGTGTCCGTGCACATGGTTTGTGAAATTTATTTTTCTGATTGCAAGTAAGTACAGCGTGGTAATATAATTACCGCGCTGTAGCTCACAAGTTCATGTTTATTGTGATTATTGGTTAAAGAAGTTTGCGGCTAATTGAAATGTTAATTTAGAATCAGGGGTGTACCTGTATGGTGCAATTTCCAACCGAATCACTTAGGGCAACATTTCCGTATTTATTGTCCTCAATTACAGTGTAGTGCAAAAGTTCGTTTGTTTCGTCCTGCATGGTTGCCGTAAGCGCGGTGCTTTGTGCTTTAACCAAATTTATTGCTAAAACGAATAGGAGTGTGTAGAATAAGGTTTTCATCTAAAATATTAAAAAGTTTTTTTGCGCAAGATATTCAGGCTTAACTTTTTAAAACATGCATGATTCAAACATTTAACTGCGAAAATCAAAGAAAGATCCTATCCAATATCCTCTGCAAACTCAATCACATTGCCAAACAAGTCAACAATAAAGCCACATCGTTTGCCAATGGCCGGTACATCAAACGGTTCGCGGATTACATTTACGCCTCTTTCGCGCATTTCCGCCAGCGTTTCATCAACATGCGCTACAGCAATGCAAAGATGCTGGTAGCCCGAAATGATTGGTTGCGAAGGATCTTGTTTTGTTTCGCCAATACCGCCGTTAAGTAGCTCGATCCAAAAACTATCATCGTTGGCGGGTGCTAAAAAGGCCATTTTTAGTTCGCCAGCAGTCCATTTTTTTAGCAGGCGGAAGCCTAGTTTTTCGATATACCAGGCAATAGAGGCTTCGTAATCTGTTGTGCGCAGGCCCATGTGCGCAATCTTCATTTTACCGTTGATGCCTGTTGTGTTTTTTACCGGGATTGGGATTATTGTATTTTTCAATGGGGATAATTTTGAATGTTGGTTATCGAATTAACATTCAAAATTACGGTTGGATTGAGGTTTAATGATGGTACTTACAGTGGAAATAACGGGATTATTTGCGGGTAGCATGGCCGAAGCAAGACCGGGTAAGTAATCTGCGCCTATCAATTAAAAGATTGCCTAAATTCCAACGGCGATTGGCTCGTCTTGGTTTTAAACAGCTTGCTAAACGATTGCGGATGCTCAAACCCCAGTGCATAGGCAACCTCACTTACCGATAGGCTGGTGGTAGATAGCTTCTCCTTGGCTTTTTCGATGAGCTTTTGGTGGATGTGCTGCTGCGCGTTTTGCCCGGTGAGCGAGCGCAGCATATCGCTTAAATAACTGGGCGATATATTTAATTTTTCGGAAAGATACTGCACCGTCGGGATGCCTTGGCTGAGGGTTTTTTCGCTGGAGAAATATTCGTCTAAAACATCTTCCAGCTTTTGCAGCAGATTGTTACTTACCGCTTTGCGGGTGATGAACTGGCGCTTGTAGAAACGATTAGCATAGTTTAGCAACAGCTCAACCTGCGATATGATCACATCCTGGCTAAAATCATCTATCCGGCTGTTCAGCTCTTCATCAATGCTTTTAAAAATAGCGAGGATGGTTTCCTTTTCCGTTTCCGATAAATGCAAGGCCTCATGGGTTGAGTAGGAGAAAAAACCGTACTGTTTTATCTTTTTTGCTAACGGATAGTTCCACAAAAAGTCGGGGTGGATGAGCAGGGTGTACAGCGAGCATTCCCGCACACTTTCATCGCTGTCGGTATCGCTGCCGATGAGTTGGTTGGGCGAAGCGAACAGCAAGCCGCCCTCATCAAAATCATAATAATCCTGGCCGTATTTTATCTTGCCGCCGAGGCGTGGCTTGTACGATATTTTGTAAAACTTAAGCACATGCGCACCCGGCGACCTGATGATTGGAGCAGGGCCGGTTGCACCATTAATCAAACTTACCAATGGATGCTTGGGTTTGGGCAAGCCCATGGCCCGGTGCGCATCGGTAAGCGAATCAAATTGGTGATGGCTGTTTTCTTCTTTTTTCATGGCGAAAAGCTTAATACAATAATAACCGATAATATTGAACTACCGGTTATTATGCTAATTGTTTAATTATTTTGTTGTGCCCTGGGCCGCGCTGGAAACCTCGTCCCATTCTTCCCATATTGCCAGCCGTTCGGCATAAGCGGTGCGGGTCCATGGCAAGTTATGGCTGCCGAGGTTGAACCTTAACGGTGGGTTTTCTGCATCCACAGCCTTAAACAAGGCTTCCGGCGTTGCAGCTGGATTGCCGCGCTCCATGCCTCTTAAACGGCCAAAGAACTGTTGTTTAAAATCATCATAAATATCCATCCCCGTCGCAAATTTTAATGATTCAGGGCTGCCGAACTCGGTGGCATAGGCACCCGGCTCAATAATGGTAACGTTGATGCCGAAGGGTTTAACCTCGGTAGCCAAACTCTCGTGGATAGCCTCGAACGCCCATTTAGACGAACAATAATAGCCGATAACCGGCAGCGTAACATGCCCCAAATTGCTGGATGTACCCAAAATATGCCCATAACCCTGCTTGCGCAGCAAAGGCAAAGCAGCCTGTATCACCGCCAGCGGACCGAATATATTGGTCTCGTACATCGCCCGCACCTCATCTGCACTGGCTTCCTCAATGGTGCCTACCAGCGAATAGCCTGCGTTGTTGAAAACAATATCTAACCTGCCGAAGTGGGCGTGCGCCTGTTCCAGCGTTGATTTAACCTCATCGTGCTTGGTAACATCGAGTTGGAGGGTGAGTACATTGTCGCCGTATTTTTCTTTCAGGTCGGCAATGCTATCTAAGTTACGAGCAGTTGCTGCAACCTTATCGCCACGCTCTAATGCCGCCTCGGCCCAAACCCTGCCAAACCCGCGTGAAGTGCCTGTAATAAACCATACTTTATCTTTTTGATGTGCCATAATTGTTGTTTTAAATTATACAACAAAGGTGAGCAAGCACCACACACCATACGTAGCCTAATTGAGGAATTTTGTAGTTTAAATGAGGATTGCCGTGTTTTTGCTATTGGATGTTGGCGCGTTTCCCGCTGGGAGAAGCGGGCCGGGCTTTCCATTCATACTGCGCGGGCATTAGGCGCGAAGGCCGGTATTTTTGCGATATTGCTGATTTTTAAAATAAGTCACCATTGTTTTATCTTAATTTGTAATAGCTTATATTAAAATAATGGAACTACTATTACGGCAACAAATAGAAAATATAGTTGAACTTAGCGACGACGAGTTTAGCTATGTCCTTTCGCATTTTTCAACCCGTAAATTCAAAAAGAACCAATATCTGATTCAGGCAGGGGATTTTGCACCTAACGACTATTTTGTAATTAAAGGGCTAATTAAATCATCGTATACCGAAGAACAGGGAAAAGAACATATTATACAATTTGCGATGGAGGATTGGTGGATATCTGATCCACAGGCTTATCACAATAGTAAACGGGCTATTTTAAATGTTTCCTGCCTTGAAGATACCGAAACCTATTACATATCTCTTGATAACAGGGAAAAACTTTGCGCCGATTTGCGAAAAATGGAATATTTTTTCAGGAAAAAAACGCAATCGGGGTATATCGCGTTGCAACGTAGGATAATATCCTTAATGAGCCAGAGTGCAAAGGAACGTTATGATCAATTTATTACATTATACCCGCAACTACAGCAGCGTGTACCTAAAACCTTAATAGCTTCTTACCTTGGTATCTCCCGCGAAACTTTAAGCAGGCTTTCTGCCGTTTAGTGTGATATACATCACGCCTATTTTGTGAGCTATGCCCTTTACTAATTTAGTACAACTACCGAACTTTGTATGATGGAGAAAATAGCATTAGTAGTTGGTGCCAGCGGAATTACCGGCAGCAACCTTGCCGAAAAATTAATTGGTTATGGATGGAAAACTTTTGGCTTAGCCCGAAATCCATCTGCCGAAATGGAAAATTTAATACCTGTGGCAGCCGATCTTTTAGATGTAGAAAGTTTGCATCAAGCCTTAAAAAATATTTCGCCAACACATGTTTTTATTACCAGTTGGATGCGTAATGATACAGAGGCCGAAAATATTAAAGTAAACAGTGCCATGGTACGCAATCTTTTAAACGTATTAGCTGCAAAAAAATCAGTTCAGCATGTTGCTTTGGTTACCGGGCTCAAACATTATTTAGGGCCATTTGATGCTTATGCAAAAGAAGGTTTTTTACCGGTTACCCCTTTGCGTGAGGAACACCCGCGACTGGAAATAGAAAATTTTTATTATGCACAAGAAGATGAAGTTTATGCCGCCGCCCAACGTGATGGATTTACCTGGAGTATACATCGGCCGCATACAGTTATTGGTAAAGCAGTAGGTAATATGATGAACCTGGGGACTACACTTGCTGTTTACGCAAGCATTTGTAAAGAAACAGGGCAAAAATTTAGGTGGCCGGGATCAGCTGCACAATGGAATGGGCTATCGGATGTTACAGATGCCCATATATTAGCTGAACATTTGATTTGGGCATCCATAACCGATTCGGCGTATAACCAGGCATTTAATATTGTTAATGGCGATGTATTTAGATGGAGCTGGCTATGGCAGCAAATAGCCGATTGGTTTGGCGTAGAAGCAACAGGTTTTGACGGAACCATCCGCCCGCTTGAAAAAACAATGGAAGCTGATGCCTCAACATGGCGAAATATTGCTGTAAAACACAATTTAAAGGAGCATGATCTTAATAGATTAGCCTCTGCTTGGCATACTGATCTTGACTTAGGCAGGCCAATTGAAGTAATGACTGATATGGCAAAAAGCAGGAAACTTGGGTTCAATTTATTCCAACCAACCAACGATTCTTTCTTTGATCTTTTTGACCAGCTTCGTGCAGGCCGCTTAATTCCCTGAAAAAGTTTATCTATTTTAATTATTGCGCTATCTAATCAGTAGCCGATGTTATTATCGGCTACTGATTTAATTTGCACAATACGCGATTACCAAGTCGTTTCCATTTCCCCCGCACCATTACCGCTCAAAATACTGCTGATGGTAAACTAAGTTACCATCGTCGTCCATACCTTGTATTATTACTTCAATTTTTTTGGCGTTGCCGGGTTCAATGCTTATATCTGCTTCGCCGTAGGTGTTGGTGTTTACATCATGCGCCCAATAGAGCAGCAGCCGGTTGTTTTTGGTATTGCCGGGAAACGGGTTGTTGTTGTTGTCGCTTTTAAATTCACGGGTTATGCTGTAGCCGTTAAAGGTAAAATGGTTAAAATTATTGTCGGTGTTGCGCAGGCTTTCATCGTCTGCATGAGATTTGGTATAGATGAGTATGGCGCCAACGCTGCCGCCATTGTATGGCGCGAAGCTTACCGGTGGCGGAACAAAACGAATGATCGCAACGTCAGTCAAGGGAATATCCATAACCCTATCGTAATTAACCGGCGACTCATTAAGGTAAAAGAAAGGGGTAGGGTAAGGCGTACCTCCTGTTGAATTGGCAGCACTGCTGTTTTTACCCGGAGCCGAGCTTTGAAGGGTGCTGGTGCTTAAATAAATAAACTGCACCACAGTACCGCTACCGTATACCTGCAAGCCCGGGAACCTGCCGCGCAAATAATCAACAAGATCCATGTTTATAGTCGGGTTATTCACCAGGTCGGCGGTGTATGCCCTGTCCACCTGGTAAAGCGCGCCTACATGTTCCTTTACCAGCTTATCAACTGGCGGGATTCCGGTGGCTTTTATTTTAACTTCCTGTAGTACAATGCCCTGGGTTTGCATGTTTGCCAGCGCCCATTTTTTTTGTGCCGATAGATATGCCGATGGTAAAGCCGGGGTAGCGTATGCAGCAATGGCATCGGCAGTTAATATTCGCAGCGAATCGGCAAGTGTAGTAAACAGGCGGGCATTCAATTTTTCGGTGTACTTGCCTTTTTCGAGGCGCTCTATATAAATTTCGGATAGGCCGCTGTGGTTAAAATCGGGTAGGATGAACCGCCCTGAATTATCTGGGGCAATGCGCCCGATAAACTTTGATGAATCCTGGTTTTGGATAAGGATGTTGATAGCCAGCTTAGGGTTTTGAAGCTTTTTATAGTTGATGATCTGGCCAGAAATAAACTGTTCTATTTCGATGGGATGTTTAATAACAAGGTTTTGGTTCAACAGCATCGGTTCCCAAACAAAGTGCCGCCAGCCGTTGGTAAGCATCACCAGGTCGAGCTGGTTTTGCAGGGAATCACTTTGATTGGTAAAGTAATAACCCGCATTGCAGATCGGCCCTTCCAATTCGGTACTAAGCAGTAACCCCGAGTAAATATTAGCCGTTGAAGCTGGTGTATCACCTTGCGATACATCAATTACCGAAACGGAGAGGTTTGCTTTTATGGCCTTATCATGGTTGTTTTTTAGCAGGAGCTTTAAGGTGCTGCTGGATTGCCCGGTATGGCTGCTATCGGTAGCCGAAAGCGTTAATTGGGTGTCATGATTATGAACAAATACAACCCTTTCGGCCTCGGGGATGCTTGTATTATTAAAAATAGTAAAGCGCAGAATGCCTGTTTTAAACAGGTTTTTAGCCAAATCGTACACATTGATGCCTTTACCCAAATGCAGGGGATAGGTAGCAATTTGACCATAGTTTTGAGATGCTACCAAAATGCAATCCGCGTATTGCCCGGCTGGCCCGGTGTATTGTATTTTTAGTTCAATCGAGTCTTTACTTTGATTGGCATTGAGCGAGATGCCCTGGTTTTTTACTTCGGGCAGCGAAATCTCACGTTGATTACCATCCGGACCGTAAACCGTAGCGGTGTAAGCAGCACCGGGCAGCACATCCATATTGTTAACTATGCCCATACCATTGTGGGTGGCTTTAAAAGCGATAAGCGATTTATTCTTGTTGTTTTTAATAAGGCCATGCACCTGTAAAGGTGTTCCATCGCTGCTGGTGGCTTTAAAAGCGATGGTGGTAATCGTGTTTGCGATCAGGTCGCCGCTTTCGGGGTAGAAATCTATTTTATAATTGGCATCGGCTTGGGTTGTTATTGTGCCGATGGTGGTATTATTTGGATTGAGGATATAAATGTTTTGATGGAAGTACAAGCGATGATCGAAGTTCATCATCCATGCTGTAAATGCGGATAAATGGTACCAGCCGCTTTTTATCGCTGGCGATAACTCCATATTTCCAAAGGCTTTACCGTTAACTAATGGCGCCTTGTTTTGATAAACCACCCTGCCCGAATCATTGGTGAGCTGCAGGTAAACTATCTTGCTTAGCGTTGAAGGTTTGCCGTAACAAAGTGAATAAACCTTAAACCAAATGATTTCGCCGCTGCTGTAGGTTTGCTCATCGGTGTGTACAAAAAGTTTTTCCTGCGGGTATAATTTATGATAACGGATAAAGCATTCCTTGATATGATTTTCGGTAGTATCAGCAGTGATACGAGGTTTATGCAGATTTGCACCAAAGGATGCTAAACACCAAAAGCTAAAAGATATTGCAAGATAAAATCCGGCTACTCTGTTAAGTGAAAGCATTACAATTGGTTGTGGGAATATAAACTGAAGTTAAAAGAATTATTCCAATCCCAAAAATGTAAACTGAAGATGTTACTCAGGTTGTTACGGAGGATAGGCTACTTATCCTTTAGCTAACGGACGGCATAGCTGAAGGATTAAAGCAATGTGTAGCTAGCAAATACCACCAATCGAAACAAAAAGTTTTGTTACCCCGTAACAAGGCGCTCAAACAGATTCATAACCAATGCACGCCACAAAACCCGAGGTTGAAAAAATAATTGCAGGTATACCTGTTAAAATCAGGACACTGAGGAAGGCTAAAGGGTACTCGCAAAAGTATTTGGCCATGCAGCTTAATATTTCGCAAAATATTTTTAGCAAGGTAGAGCGTGGCGATATTGAAATGAGTATCAACCGGCTTATTGTAATATCCGAAGTGCTGGATATTGAAATTATGGATCTGCTGAGTTAAACGAGTGATTGTATAGATTTTTTTTGAGCCACCGGATAGGTGGCTTTTTTGTTTTCCTTATTTTATGATCTTCACCGGCTTCTTATTTTCGTCAATAGCTACCAGGGTAAAGTTGCCATGTACGGCAAGGTCGCGGCCTTCGGCATACATTTGTTCAATGTAAATTTCTACACTTACATTCATGCTGGTGTTGCCAATGTGGCTCACGCGGGCTATCAGCTCCACAAAAGTCCCGGCGGGTATTGGCTTTTTAAAGTCGATTTTATCGCTGCTAACGGTTACCATTAGCTGCCGGCTAAAACGGGTGGCGGCTATAAAGGCTACCTCATCCATCATGCGCATGGCTTCGCCACCAAAAAGGGTATCGTAGTGGTTGGTGGTATTGGGGAACACGGTTTTAAAAACGTGGGTTTGCGAGGCGTTAATTCTTTCTTCTAAAGTCATGCGACAAAGGTACGAGATTATAGATTTTAACCACAGAGAACACAGAAGGGAAAACACAGAGAGGCACAGAGAATTTTTGTTTGTGCGATGATATTGGCCTTGAAATCGATACAGATTTTAAAAACCTCTGTAAAACTTTGTGCAATCTTTGTTTTATCTGTGGTTAGTTTTCATAGATGTTCATTTTTTTTTGATTAATGAACAGAATAGTTACACAAATACCCCAACTTATACATTTGCTTTTACGTTAACAACGCTACAGCACAATAAATGCGCAAAAAATCAGTATTGTTAATTAAAGATTAATTAAATGGTAAAAAAGACGGTGCTGATCATCGAGGATGATCCGGATATACTAGGGACTATCGAACTGGTGCTTTCCGGTATGAATATTCATGTAATGAGCGCGCCCGAAGCCTTGCTTACTACCGAAATATACGCCTTATCGCCTGATCTGATACTTCTTGACCACTGGTTACACAACAAACTGGGTGGCGACCTGTGCCTCGCCATTAAAACTGACCCCTTTACCAAGAAAATCCCTATCATTATGATGTCGGCCGATTTAAATATCGCCAACGTTGCCCGCTACAGCCTTGCCGATGCTTATTTGGCTAAACCTTTTGATGTGGATAGACTAATCAGCCTTACCCAACAGTATTTAGGTGAAGAGGTAGGAAGCTGGGATATTTAGCGTTTCACCCGGTCTGCTTCTTTCTACCACACTCTCTCCCGCAAGCGTAGTCGGGTGAGTAAAATAATGAGTGATTATTTGTAAGTAAACGTTTGTTTACTTAAGTTTGCGTCATGCGCCCCAAGAACTTAATCAAAGAAGAAGCCATCCGCACTGTCGCCCTGCAAATGATAGCCGAAGAAGGCCTGGAAAACCTCAGCATGCAAAAGTTAGCGAAGGTTGCAGGCATTTCGCCACGTACCATCTACATTAAGTATGAAAATAAAGAAGACTTACTGATTAAGCTTTTTATTGAAGAAGTTTTAGGCGCTTACGAAAAGGCTATCCTGCAAAATTTCGCACCTGATATGCCCTTCGCCAAAGGTGTTAAATTGATATGGCTAAATGGGTTCAACTATCTCACCAATAATCGCCATGCTTTTGCTTTGATGCAGTACGGTAAATCATCACCATTACTAAATAAGGCGTATCAGCAAAAAAATATTAAAGAGGGCGATTATTTCGGACCAGTTATGCAGTTTCTGCAGATCAATGTAGAGAAAGGTGTTATAAAAGATTTTCCGCATGAAATTCATAGGGCATTGCTTTTTTCACCAGCGATTGACCTGGTGGCGGAGTATTTCGATTATCAAACAAGGCCTGTGCAGATTATTACGCCAGAAGTTATTTTGGCTTGCTGTGATGTGGTTATAAAAGGGATGTTAAATAATTAATGGATTTTGAAAAATGAGTGCGATCAGCAATAAAAAAATAGCCATAGTAGGCGGTGGCCCGGGTGGTTTAACACTGGCCCGCCTGTTACAAATGAACGGTGCCAATGTAAAAGTATACGACCGCGATTTTAACAAAGATGCCCGTGTACAGGGTGCAACGCTCGATCTGCATGAAGAGTCGGGCCTACTGGCATTGGAAAAAGCCGGTTTAATGGATGCTTTTAAAGCCAATTATCGCCCCGATGCAGATTTGCTGCGTATTGTTGATAAAAGCGCTAATATTTTGTGGGATGATGCCGATACGCCGCGCGAAGAAACCATTCGGCCGGAAATAGACCGTGGTCCCCTGAGGAAAATCTTGCTGGACTCGCTGCAAGAAGATACTGTAGTTTGGGATAGCAACTTTATAGCGATGTTGCCAGAGGGTGATGGCTGGTTGTTGCAATTTAAAAATGGCACTTCCGCCTATGCTGATTTGGTGATCGGGGCTGATGGCGCTAATTCAAAGGTTCGTCCGTACATAACAGATATTAAGCCATTCTTTGCCGGGATGACGGCTATTGAAGGTGCCGTGTATAATGCGGAAAAGGAAAGTCCGAAGATTTATGAACTCCTGAATGGTGGTAAAATATTTGCCATGGGCGATTCCAAGTCGCTTGTGGTAAGTTCCAAAGGGGATGGCAGTATGGCATTTTATACGGGTTATAATTCAACCGAAAACTGGGCAAAGGAAAGTGGGATTGATTTTAAGGACAGGGCGCAAGTAATCGCCTGGTTTAAACAGGAATTTACCGGTTGGGACGAGATATGGGATGAACTATTCGAAAATGCCGAACCTCACTTTATCCCACGGCCACAGTATTGTATGCCGCTTGATCAAACCTGGGAAGCACAGTTAAACTTAACCATGTTGGGCGATGCTGCCCACTTGATGCCGCCCTATGCTGGCGAAGGTGTTAATATGGCTATGCTGGATGCTGTTGAATTAGCAGCGTGTTTATTAAACGAACAATTTGGTGATAATAAATCTGCCATCTCGGCCTACGAGATCCAAATGCGTAAACGAGCTTCTGAAATCGCCGCAGAAACGCTGGAGTCTACCAAAGCACTGCACTCGCCGGATGCGATTAATTATTTAATCAATATCATCAGCGGTTCACATCCGGAATGATGATGGCGTGGTGCTGGTTTGTTTTTTGAAGAAATGATTAAAATGCGCCGGTTCATCAAAGCCGAGGCAAAAGCTTATTTCGGCAATGTTCCAGTTGGTGTGGAGTAGCAGGGCTTTGGCTTCGCTTAAGATCCGGGTTGATATTAAACTGGTTGTGGTTTTGCCTGTTGTGGTGCGGATAGCGCGGTTTAAATGGTTTACGTGTACGCAAAGCAGTTCCGCGTAATCCTTGGCCGAGCGCATGGTGAGCTTTTGCGAGGTTGATTCTATCGGGAATTGCCGTTCCAGCAGGTCATTAAAGATGGCTGTGATCCGCGAGTTGGCATCGGTGTATTGATGCAGTGTTTCGGATGGCTGCATTTTCAGCGCGAAGTGCACCATCTCCATAATATAACTGCGGATCAGGTCGTACTTAAAGGGATAATCCGAAGCTATCTCTGTAATGATTTTTTTGAAGATGTCTTCTATCTGCCCATCTTGCACATCCGTAAGCACGTAACCGGTTTTAGCGCCCGACATATACATCGGCAGGTTTTTAATCTGGCTGCGGATATGGTCGCTGAAAAAAGACTCCGTAAAAATGCAAAAGTACCCGGTAGCATCATCCGATAAACGCTCAAACTTATAAGGCACCTGCGGATTAAAAAACAACAATGTTGAGCCCGATACTTCCATGCTTTTCTCCGCGTAATGGAAGATGTGGTTCCCACGAATCAGCATAACCTTATAAAAATCCCTGCGGGTATACCTAACCGGGGTAGTGGAGTGCATGGTTTGCTCCAGGTTAAACACGTTGAAGTGCCCGGTATCCGTTTTAAGGGTTTGGGGCACTTCAACATGTTTGTGCTTGTAAAATTCTTCGAGTGTTTCCGGAGTAACCATCTTACTAAATTAAAACATTTAAGCTTTATAATCGGTACTGAAAGAAAGATCTTTCCATTGCTCCAATTCGGCCTTAATCAGTTCCAGTTTTGCATTGGCACGGTTATAAGCATCGGTGCCCATAAACAAACGTACCGGCGGATTTGGGTTCTCGGCCAAAGCAATAAAAACTGCTGCCGCTTTATCCGGGTCACCTGCCTGCGCGCCATTCATGGTTTGGTAACGCGCATGCGAATCGCGCACCGCCTGGTAAGCACCGATCTTATTTTTAGATGTCACTAAGGATTCATCGCTCAAAAACTCCGTGCGGAAAGCACCCGGTTCAGCAACCGTAACCTTAATGCCGAAATCGCGCACATCCTCAGCCAACACTTCGCTAAAGCCAACTACCGCGAATTTAGTTGCGGCATACATTCCCCAACCCGTAGCAGCCGCGAAACCAGCTATTGAAGCAATGTTGATAATACTGCCCGAACCTTGCGCCCGCATCAACGGCACTACATGCTGCACTACGTGAATGGTGGCGAAAACGTTGATATCAAAACTGCTTTTTATTTCTTCTTCAGTTAATTCCTCTGCTGCGCCGCCAATGCCATAACCCGCGTTGTTTACCACCACATCAATACTACCAAAGCGGTCATTAGTGCGTTGTACCGATTCCCAAATGCAATCTGTATCAGTCAGGTTTACTTCTAATGCTAAAAAATCAGGATGCTCGCCAACCGCGGCCTGCAATTGCGCTGCCGAACGTGAGGTAGCCGCAACACGATACCCATCAGCCAGCAATTTTTTAACCAGCGACAAGCCCAAACCTTTTGATGCACCGGTTACATACCATACTTTTTTTGTATTCATATTTTTCATTGTGATTTGATGGTACAAAGGTGCTGGTAAATAGTATCATTTAGTTTGCGTTTATCAAACTAATACTTGTATAATTCAAACAATTTGATGGTTGACTTGCCAATAATAGTAAGCGTCATGCCGTCGGTTAGCTAAAGGACAGCATGACAATAAGGAAAGAGGATTACTATAGCTATGTCTCAAAAAAATAATTTGCATTTTATCTTTATTATAATTTACTTTGCATAACAAAGTACTTTTAAATGAAAGAAGAAGAACTTCACAATGATCTCGCCTCCATTCGCAGTATAATGGAGCGTTCATCAAAATTTATATCCCTAAGCGGTTTGTCGGGAATACTGGCGGGTGTATATGCATTAGTAGGGGCTGGTATTGTATATGAGGCGCTTTATCCAAGGATACCTGTGATCAATCGCTCTACTATTGGTTTGTTTTATGGGCGCGCAATGAATATGGATACTTTTGATATAATAATTGTAGCGTTAATAGTGCTTATTGCCTCCATTAGTACCGGCGTTTTCCTAACCATCCGTAAAGCACAAAAAAATAACCAAGCGGTTTGGGGTAGTACTAGTCGGTCATTATTACTAAATATGCTTTTGCCCTTGCTTACAGGTGGCGTGCTTATACTTATTTTATTGGATAGGGGATACTACAATGTCGTTTCTCCCTTATGCCTTATTTTTTACGGGCTGTCGCTGGTAAACGCAAGCAATTTTACATTTAAGGATGTAAGATACCTCGGCTTATTAGAAATAATTTTAGGTTTGATCTCTGCTTGTGTTCCAAACTATGGCTTGCTTTTTTGGGCGCTTGGCTTTGGTGTATTGCACATTGTTTATGGGAGCATCATGTACTTTAAATACGATAAGTGAAGAACCCGTTTGAAAAATTAGATAAGGCATTTGAGAACCGGGTGCGGTTGCAAATTATGAGCGTGCTGGTGGTAAATGACCGCTACGATTTTAACTCATTAAAAGAATTGCTGGGCGTTACCGATGGCAACCTGGCTTCGCATTTAAAAGGTTTGGAAAAAGAAGAATATATCCTGGTGAACAAATCATTTTTAGGCCGGAAACCCAATACCAATTACGAGGCTACCAAAAAGGGCAAGCAAGCTTTTAAAGATCATTTAGATGCACTGGAACAATTTTTAAAATCAACAAAATCATAAAATATATTTTTTTACCTATTTACTTTGAAATACAAAGTACTTTTAAATAATAATTACATGGAAAACGAAGCAGAAAAAACATCATGGATCTTAACCTGGTTTAAAGAATCAGTAACCGTTAAACTGGTATTCATCGGCGTGTTGGCGCTGATATTACTCATCCCATCGGCAATGGTGGATAACCTCATCAGCGAGCGTGCCGATCGCCAGCAGGAAGTGATCAAGGATATCTCTTACAACTTCGCAGGTAGCCAGCAAATTAAAGGGCCGGTTTTGGTTATCCCGTACAAAGCAGTAGAAAAGGATTTTGATAGTGCAGGCAAAGAGGTAACTAAAGAAGTGATCCAAAACCTGTTTGTGTTACCCGATGACCTTAATATTAAAGCCAACCTCAACTCCCAAAAAATGCACCGGGGCATTTATGATGCCATTGTTTATAAAACCACGGTACACATAACCGGCAATTTCACCAAAGCCGATTTAAATGCGCTCGGCTTAACACCCGATCAACTGATGCTGGATAAAGCAAAGATCACCTTCAGCCTCTCAGACCTGAAAGGTTTAAAAACCAACCCGGTGATGAAAGTGGGCAGCCAGGTGCTTACCGCTTCGCCAACTTTTAATGACGAATCGCTGTTTAACAATGGTTTGCAGGTTGCCATCAATTTAACCGGGATAAACGATGATAAACTATCATTTGATTACTCACTCGACATTACCGGCAGCGATGAACTAAGCTTTTTACAACTAGGCAAAACTACCGATGTGGTAGTGAACAGCAATTGGAACAGCCCGAGTTTTGATGGTCGTTTTTTGCCTGATACCCGCAAAATAAACGATACTGGTTTTAGCGCCCACTGGCGAATGCTGTACTATAATCGTCCTTTCCCGCAGCAATGGATTGCCAGCGATACCATGCTTAATAACCAGGCGAAGCAAGCCCAGGCAACCTTTGGCGTAAAACTGCGCCTGCCTGTTGATGAGTACCAAAAAACTACCCGCACCAGTAAATATGCCATACTAATTGTGTTGCTTACGTTTATTTCGCTGTTCCTTACCGAATTGATTCGCAAGCAGCATATTCACTCGTTCAACTATATCCTCATCGGTGCCGCCATGATCATTTATTACATCCTGCTGTTGTCCTTTTCCGAGCAGATCGGCTTTAACTGGGCTTATCTCGTGGCATCCGTAGCAACGGTAGGGTTGATTACTACGTTTATCGCCTCATTGCTTAAAAATAAGCTCGCGGCTTTGTTATTCGCGTGTATTCTTTCGGTATTCTACGTATTCATCTATGTCATCATTCAACTAGAGGATTTTGCGCTTATGGTAGGCAGTATTGCGTTGTTCATCATCATTGCGTTGCTCATGTACTTTTCCCGCAAAATAAATTGGGACAGGCATTAGTTTTTGGAAAAGCAGGGCTGGTGCTGCTATTAACGCAGACCTGCTTTACACTCATACTGCACAGGCCTTAACCAGCCGGTATCCGCTTCAATCGGGTGAATTAATGCAAGAATAAATTAACATGGATCTCAAATATCAATAAATCTTAATCAATGAAACAACTATTAAAATGGATTATCTTGCCCTTGGTTATCTTATTTGGTATACTTTTTTTATACCAAACCTATGCTTTTGACACATATGTTGAACGTACTGTTAAACAATATACTTATATCGATAACTTAAAAATCATAAAACAGGTGCACAATGATGAAGAATGGTATGCAAAAATATTGATCAACAAAGAGGATGGTGAAAAGCTAATGGAAAGATATCCATTCAGGTTAGGTCCTGACGCATTATACTTACAAGGAAGGGCCCCTAATGATTATATAAAGAAAAGGATGGATTGCTGGTATTACGTTACGAATGGAAATGGACACTATGATTATATTGTTTACTGCCTAAACGATGATAAATGCCATTTAGAGATGTATGAGATGTTTGGTGATTAAATGATTCTCAAATTAAAGCAGGCGAATATATACGACTAAGTCATAAAACCTAAATCTTATTAAATTATATAAACTTTAGATGAAGCATACTACTTTAAATTATATTCTAAAAATTTGGTTCATAATCTTATTTACAGCACCAATATTATACCTTATCTGTTTTTGGTTTAGTAATACTCACACATCAAAAAATAGTATGAGTTATGCAAATGCATTCAACAATTTTATACTTTATTATTTATTGGCAATAATAGTTCAAATAGTATTATCTACAATCCCAATGCTCATGTTTTGGGTAATTGTAATTGTTGTTAATAGCCAGCCTTTAAAACATTTAGACAAAACCTTAATAATTTCAATAAGTGGAGTTGGATTAACAATCGGAATTTTTATGGTGCTTTTGTGGACTGCTAATCCATTTAATATAGATAAGGATATATTGATGATAATGATTTGTAACTGTATTTGCATATGTGCTGGTTCATGGATTTATAACCGAACACTCAGCCCGAAATAATATTAATTACTAATTAAAACAAACTAATACCTGCGCTGTAATTATAGCAATGACAAACAATTACTAATTATCACCTTGTATGAAAAGAAGAAGAGAACTCTCGCTGGTTGGGGCGCTGGCTTTTTGCGCGGTAGCTATTGCTGTTCACCAATTGTTAAAATTGCCCTGGGGCGATAAACATCCGCTTAAATAGTTATAGCCGCTTTTACCAGGTAAGGCAAAATCTCTTTTTGAAAAGACACAAAGTTTTTGCGGATATCAGAATCACTTACTGAAGTAAACGCGAAGCTGAAAACGATGCTTTTGCTGCATTTTACCAAAAAGCGCAGTTTTTGCAGGTAAGCCTCATGTTTGCGGATTCCGTTTAATTGCGAAAACGCGTGGATCAGCAAATCTTCCAATTCGTTCGACAGGCGTTTCAAAAATTCCTGTGAGTTGGTGGATTCGCGGATGAAATCCCAGCCGATAAATTCGTTGCAAATGGTGTACGACAGGCGGCAGGTTTTCATGATGAGGTTATTGAGCTGCTCCTCTTCGCCCATGTCGGCAGTATTAACGTGGATCAAGTCGTCAACACTTACCTTAATATAATCCATTAAAAGGGCGTGTAAAACGGCCTCCTTGCTATCAAAATATTTGTAGATAGTAGCTTTGGCAATCTTGGCTTTCTTCGCTATCTCGTTAACACTGGTTTTATGATAACCGAATTTTCGAAACAATTCCTGGGCGGCCCGCTTAATACTTTCCTTAATTTTGTCAGCTTCCATGCACTAATTTGTGACAAATATCTCATAATTAGCGACAGTTACATAATAAGATTTTAAAGCGTACGTTGCCGGGGCCTTAACCGGCCCGCCATCAGACAAAGAAAATACTGATCCGCTGCATGGGTCGGTAACGGTTAAATGGTCAGAATCGAGGGATACAGCACACCGGTTTTCGGGCTTGTAACTGCTGCAACGATCGTAACACACATAGCTGCCATCAGGTTCGTGGTATAATATTAAACCTTCTACACCATAGCCACTTACAAACACAACACCACCGGCAGCGGTTAGCCCTGCAAGTCGCGGATCTGTTAACGGAGCCTCAAAGTTAATCGCCACGTTGGGTATCGGATCGGAATCCTTTGTGCATGATGTAAACAGGATTGCTATTGCTGCCAGTGTGTAAATTAGTTTCATATAATCTCTGATTGGAATTGTTTTAAGAAACGCACATCGTTTTCAGAGAATAAACGTAAATCACGTATAACATATTTTAAGTTGGCAATTCTTTCTATCCCCATCCCAAAGGCAAATCCTGTAAATTTTTTGCTATCAATGCCACAATTCTCCAACACATTAGGGTCAACCATGCCACAGCCTAAAATTTCAACCCAACCACTGTATTTGCACATATTGCAGCCTGAACCTTTACATATGGTACAAGATATATCCATTTCGGCAGATGGCTCGGTGAATGGAAAATACGACGGCCTGAAACGTACTTTAGTACCTTCGCCATAAAGCTCCTGCACAAAGTGGTAAAGGGTTTGTTTTAAATCGGCAAATGATACGTTTTCATCCACATATAAACCTTCAACCTGGTGAAAAAAGCAATGCGCGCGTGCCGAAATAGCCTCGTTACGATAAACCCTGCCCGGCATAATAGCGCGGAACGGTGGTTTGCCCTGCTCCATCATCCTAACCTGTACCGATGAGGTGTGTGTACGCAAAGCAATATCATCTGTACCGCTGTTTTTCTTGATGAAGAAGGTATCCTGCATATCGCGTGCGGGGTGTTCTTCAGGGAAATTCAGGGCAGAGAAATTGTGCCAGTCATCCTCAATCTCAGGTCCTTCGGCAACAACAAAGCCTAATCTTTTATAGATATCGATAATCTCGTTACGCACTAAAGTTAAGGGGTGACGAGAGCCAACGTTTAAGCCATCACCCGGCAAGGTAAGATCAAGTGAATTATCTTGACTCTTGATTCCTGACTCCTGATTCTCTTTTAACTCGTTGTATTTCGCCTCGGCCAGTTGTTTAAACTGGTTAAGCACTTTGCCAAAGGTGCGTTTCTCTTCCGGCCCAACAGTTTTAAACTCTTCGAACAGATCCTTGATCAAGCCTTTAGTACCCAAAAATTTGATACGGAAGGTTTCCAGCTCATCAGCATTAGCCGGTGAAAAAGCGTTGATCTCGGCGGTATATTGGTCTATTTTTTCTTGCATTATTATAATTTTAAATATTGATCCGGTGTAAATACCGGGATGTCAGAATGTTTATAATCCCTGATGTTCCTGGTTATTATTGCCTCACAATTATATCTTTTTGCTATTAAATGTTGTATAGCATCTTCAAAGTCTTCAAAATTACTATCTAATGCCTTATTTACAACGTCACTTTCAAGTGATAGTAATTTTACATTTTGCAAAAGCTCTTTTATTTTTAGTCTGCTTGCTTTAGAGCCGATAGATCGTGATAAAACATAATGTATATTTGAGATCACTAATGCCGAAGTGTTTAGCAGTACATTATTTTGTGTAGTTTCTAAAAGCAGTATTTGTGTATGAAAGTAAAACGGTTCTCTTTTTAAAAGTATATCAAGCAACACATCGCTATCAATAAATAAACTTTTATAGGTCATGTCTTTCTTTGAAATACGCAAACTTCATGTCATCATAAGATATTGTCGGATCATCCTTTGCTACACCTGTCAAATCTTTTATCCATTGTGGTATTTCAACATCTTTATATTTCTCCACCAATAGATCTACCTTTTCTTTCTTCTTGTTTTTAGTAGCTTCAGTCACAAATTTTTTGAATAGTTTGGAAACACTAATGTTATTTTCTGCAGCAAATTCCTTTGCCAGCAAAACGGTGTCTTTATCAACACTCAACGTTAATTTTATTGTTGCCATACCAATTAATTTATACGTGCAAATGTAAAAATTATATACGTATTATTTCAATACCCCCAACTCTTTACCCACCTTACTAAACGCCGCAATTGCCTTATCTAAATGCTCTTGCTCATGCGCAGCAGATATCTGCACCCTGATACGTGCTTTGCCTTGCGGTACAACCGGGTAGTAAAAACCGATTACATAGATACCTTCTTCCAACATTTTAGCGGCAAACTCCTGCGCTAATTTAGCATCATATAGCATAACCGGTACAATTGGGTGCACGCCCGGTTTGATATCAAAACCAGCTTCAGTCATTTTTTGGCGGAAGTACTGGGTGTTTTTTTCCAGCTTGTCGCGAAGATCGGTTGTTTCGCTCAGCATATCCAGCACCGCTATAGATGCGCCGGTAATAGCAGGCGCAAGGGTGTTTGAAAACAAGTACGGGCGCGAGCGCTGGCGCAGCATATCGATAATTTCTTTACGGCCTGATGTAAAACCACCTGACGCACCACCCAGGGCTTTACCCAAAGTGCCGGTGATAATATCAATTTTACCCATTACATTGTGGTGCTCATGCGTGCCACGGCCGGTTTTACCCATAAAACCGGAGCAATGGCTCTCATCAATCATCACCAAGGCATTATATTTTTCGGCCAGTTCACAAATTTTATCTAATTGTGCGATAGTGCCATCCATACTGAATGCGCCATCGGTAACAATAATGCGGTGACGGCAATCTGCTGTTAACTTTAATTTTTCTTCCAGGTCGGCCATGTCATCATGTTTGTAACGCTGGCGTTGTGCCTTGCATAAACGTACCCCATCAATGATAGAAGCATGGTTCAATTCATCGGAGATGATGGCATCCTGCTCATTAAATAATGGCTCGAATACGCCACCATTGGCATCAAATGCCGCGGCGTACAGGATGGTATCTTCAGTGCCTAAAAAATCGGCTATTTTTTGTTCAAGTTGTTTGTGTATGTCTTGTGTGCCGCAGATGAAACGTACGGATGATAAGCCGTAGCCATGGGTATCCATCACTGCTTTAGCTGCCGCGATCACTTTGGGATTTGATGATAGGCCCAAATAATTATTGGCGCAAAAGTTGATTACTTCCTGGCCGCCTTGTACCGTAATATCAGCGCCTTGTGGCGATGTGATGATGCGTTCGCGTTTATACAGCCCGGCTGTTTCAATATCGGCAAGTTCCTGTTGCAGAACCGGTTTTAAGGTGTTGTACATAAGTAAATTTATAAGGCCGCAAAATTAAGCATAAACCCGCAAAACGGCCAGCTTAAATTCAAGTTAAAAAATATATTGCCTGTACAATCAAACATTTATGTTACAAAAAACATTTTATGTGAGAACATCATGAAAAAACAGTTACTACTTATTCTTATATTATTTACTGCTTTTAAAGTATCAGCGCAGCAATATATCCTATCGGGGCGTATTACCGATATGCAAAATCACCGCATCCCGTTTACTTCGGTTTATATTCGCAGCACCACCTATGGCGCTACCGCAAATGAAAATGGGCAATATCAATTTAAATTAAATCCTGGTACTTACCATGTTATTTACCGCTTTGTTGGTTATAAAGAGCGTATTGAAACCGTAACCATAACCAATAGTGATGTACAGCACAATGTACAGATGGAAACTGAGGTGTTCGGCCTTAAAACTGTAGTTGTACAAGGTAAACGTTTAAAAAGCGATACCGCGGCCAACGATATTATGCGCCAGGTAATTGCCAAACGTGAGTACTATTTAACCGAGGTTAATCAATATTCGGCATTAGCTTACGTTAAAGGCGTGCAGCGCTTGTTAAGTTCGCCAAAGGCATTTATGGGCGGGCAAGTGCGTAATACACTCGATCTGGATTCTTTAGGCAGAGGAATATTGTTTCAAACCGAAGCTATTTCAAATTTTGATTTTCAGCAACCTAACAAAGTAAAAGAAACAACCATCGCCACTAAAACTGTAGGGTTAAATCCAACCTTTGGTTTTAATAAAGCATCTGATCTGCAGATTAATTTTTATAAAAATATTTTTTACATAAATGGCGTAAGCGATCACGGTTTTGTATCGCCGGTGGCTTATAATGGCTTTAAATATTACCGGTACAAATTGATTGGCGCCACTACCGAGAACGGCCATGTGATTGATAAAATCCAGGTGTCGCCACGGTTAGATCATTCGGCCACCTTTAAAGGTAATATCTATATTTTAGAAGGCGACTGGCGTATTTACAGCGTAGACCTGATGCTGACCAACAAAGATAACGGCCTGAGTTTTATTGATACACTGGAGATTAGCCAGCAATATATTCCAATTTCTGATAAAATTTGGCAGCCGGTATCAGCCCAATACGCGTTTTCGGGTAAGGTATTAGGCTTTAAGTTTGGTGGTTATTATGATGCCATATATAATAACTACAACCTCGACCCTAAATTTCCTGAAAAATATTTTACCGGCGAAATATTAAAATATGACACGGCATCAAATTCAAAAAGCGAAGCTTATTGGGATGCCGCGCGCCCTGTGCCATTAACCCGCCGGGAAACGCGGGATTACAAGACAAAAGACAGTATAGCATCTTTAAGAAGAACGCCTGCTTACCTGGATTCTATCCAGAGCTCAAACAATCATTTTCTGGTACTGCCTTACCTGATTTTTGGTCATAGTTCAACTTATAAAACAGGCCGCGATTCGGTTTACCTGTATCCTTTTATCCAAACACTTTTTTATAATACGGTTGAAGGTTACGGCTTAAACCTTGAAGCCAAATATTCGCATAAGATCAATGATTTTCAATCATGGGATGCTACGCCGGATGTGCGGTACGGCTTCTCAAACAAAATGCTGACGGCAAATATTAATGGTGATTATAATTATGACCCATTTCACAATGCCAAATTCTTTGGTGGCTTTGGCAGCGATATACTGGATTTGAACGATGTGGGCACGCGGTCGCTATATTTCAATACATTTAGTTCCTTGTTAAGCGAGCGCAATTATGTAAAGTATTATAAATCGGAATATGCGAATTTTGGTTTTCAGCGCGAACTGGCCAATGGCGTTTTGTGGACAGCCAGTTTAAGCTATGCCGACCGGATACAATTGTATAATACCTCATTCAACCATATCGAAACATTTTCGAACAGGCAATATACCTCTAACAACCCGCTAAAATCGGATGTGCCGGGGCAACCCGATGCACCGGCTGATGATCACTCACAATTGTTTCCCGAGAACCAGGCCTTAACATTTTACACCTCATTCAGGTTATCGTTTGATCAGCAATATATTACCACCCCAACCCAAAAAATCGATCTGCCATCCAAATATCCGGTGGTAACGGTTAGTTACAGGCAAGGTATTGATAATGTTTTAAGCTCTGATGTTGACTATAGCTTTGGATCGTTAAACATCGCGCAATCAAATATTCCGGTAGGGGTGTTTGGTTATTCTTCATTCTCGGTTACAGCCGGCGACTTTTTCAATGACAGTAAAATCTATTTTCCTGATTATAACCACTTTTTGGGTAACCAGGGTACCACTTTCGATCCAACTTATGTGGGTAGTTTCCACTTTCTGCCATTTTATACCTTCAGTACCGACCATGCATTCCTTGAAGCGCATTATCAGCATAATTTTTCGGGCGTTTTGTTAAATAACATACCATTTTTAAGGAAGCTTAAGCTTGAAGAAATAGTTGGAGCCAATTATTTGGCAGAAAAAAATATTCCAAATTACTCCGAGTTTTATGTTGGCTTACAACGCCTGATCTTTAGGATTGATTACGGTGTATCGTACGAAGGCGATAAGAAATACATCCAGGGTGTAAGGATATTTTACGGGATTCGTTAATATCGAATCATGAATTCCGAATGTTGAATATTGGAGTAAATCCCGGTATTCAATGTTCAATATTACCTTTCTCCTTTCACCTAAAAAATGCTAAATTTGCACCTCATTTAACACCGTTTGCAGCGGTATCAATGTGGTTATGACAAAGTATAAAACACTACTCTATTATTGTTATTCAACAATAGCGGATGCGGAGCAATTTGCTGCCGATCATTTAAAATTTTGTAAATCCCTGGGGTTAACCGGGCGTATTATTGTGGCCGAAGAAGGCCTCAACGGTACTGTTTCTGGTTTGGCCGAAGCTTGCGGGCAATACATGGATACCGTACATGCCGACCCGCGTTTCGCCGCTATCGACTTTAAGGTTGATGAGGTAGATGCACCGTCGTTTGTTAAAATGCATGTGCGTTATAAAAGCGAAATTGTACACTCAGGCTTACGTAACCCCGAGATCATCGACCCCAAAACTAAAACCGGCAAGCACCTCGACCCGAAGGAGTTTATGGAAATGAAGGATAGAGATGATGTGATTGTGTTGGACGTACGCTCAAACTACGAACAT
>Ga0302303_10000446_pt1 | contig 34192 bp, 35 predicted proteins | sample III_Palsa_E2_1_FD_194542 | JGI IMG/M metagenome (GOLD analysis project Ga0302303, IMG submission 194542) | Peat permafrost microbial communities from Stordalen Mire near Abisko, Sweden - III_Palsa_E2_1 | ecosystem: Environmental > Terrestrial > Soil > Palsa > Peat permafrost | place: Sweden...
TTTTTATTAAAAAATAAATCATACAAATATGGGAAAATCTAAGTGGTTTTGCCCATCGGCGAAGCCCCCTCTATTAAAAATTCTTAAAAAAAATCCTTAAGTTAACGGCTATGGTGACAACTCCAACAATGGCGTAATAGGTTCTTTACAATAACTGCGTCTTGGCGTGCCGTCTGAACAGGCGGAAAATGGCAAAAAATAAAGGTCATGTTGAACTTGTTTCAACACCCCATTTGCAAAGTGTACACCAAGCAATTCGCCCATCCTGTGGGGTGCCGAAATAAATTCGGCATGACGGTATGGCGAACAAAACTTGCCATTCCGCTTTAATCTTCACCCACCCGATGATTTCCGTATATACAGCTTCGATTTTAAAACGTGGTCTTTTTTATGGTTAACGTGGCCCTTTTTTTCAAGCTCGTCAAATAATAATGTGGCGGCCTTAATCCCCATTTCATAAGCGGGCTGCGTTATGGTTGACAGTGCCGGGCACAACAACGGTGCAATACCCAGACTGGAGAAGCTGATCACCTTTAAATCTTTCGAAATATTAATACCTAAATCATTGCAAACATAGTACGTTGCAAAAGCCAGACGCTCAACAGAGCTGAAAATACCATCGGGTTTGGTTTCGGTAAGCACTTTTGACAAGATAGCGTAGTTTACCTTTTCATCGTTACTACAATCAATCACCAAATTATCATCAAAAGGGATATGGTGTTTTTGCAAAGCATCAATATAACCCTGCATACGTACCTTACCTATTGATATACTTTTATTTACCACCAGGTAGGCTATTTTTTTACATCCTGTTTCTATTAAATGTTCGGTAGCGTCAAAACTGCTTTCATAATCGTTGGTGATAACTTTTGCGGCTTCAATATCTTCATATACGCGGTCAAAAAACACTACCGGCACATTTTTTTGTGCCAGCTTTTTTAAATAGTTGTGGTCACTGGCCTCGCCCGAAACAGACATAATAATGCCATCGGCCTTACCGTTATTCAGGTAGTTTACAAAGGATACTTCTTTTTCAAAAACATCATCGGTACGATATAAAAGAATATAAAAACCCTTTTTACGCGCTACTTCTTCAATGCCGTTAATAGCCTGCGAAAAAAAATCGTTCGCTATTTCGGGCACAATAACGGCAAGCGTGCGGCTCTTTTTGTCGCGTAAATTGCTGGCATAGTGGTTGGGTAAAAAATTATGCTCGCGTGCAAAGGCCAGTATTTTTTCTTTTGTGTCTTTATTAATATCCGGGCTACCATTAAATGCCCTTGAAATGGTTGAGGTTGAAATGTTCAACTCTTTAGCCATCTTCTTAATATTAATATTATCCATATGGTGTTTTTAGGTTATTAGATATATCAAAAGTAACAAAAGTCAGTTATTGGGGCTAAAAACTGATCTATAATTGTGTAAATATAATATCAGTGTCTTAAATGCTATAACATAAGGCTTTATATTTTATAATATTTAATAGTGGCATAGGCTTTGTACCATATAAAACAATAAAATATACCATAATGGCCAAAAAAATATTAATTGTAGATGATAATGCATTAATGGTAGATGTGCTCACCTACATATTAATAAATAACGGCTATGAGGTAACCGCCCTATCAAACGGGAGTGAAGTGTTAACGCAAATAAAAACCATTCATCCAGATCTTGTACTGCTCGACGCTATTTTGCCCGGCATAACCGGAAAAGAGGTTTGCCAGCTTATTAAACTAAATAAGACCACCAGTATGTTGCCGGTAATTATGTGTTCGGGCGACGACACCCTTGCCGACTTTTTAAAACAAAAAGGAGCACCGGATGACGTACTGCAAAAACCGTTTGATATCGATTCTCTTATCCATAAGATAGAAGACCAATTAGCGGCTTAATACACGCTGTTTCAATTTGCATACAAAACGTAGGCTACTGTTGACGGCACAACCAGGGTTGGACCATCAGCAACCCTTATTCCGTCTTCTTTAATGGCGTTTTCATCGGCAGCTAAAACCCATTTACCTGCAGGTAAATTAACCGTCTGACTGGTGGTGTTGCCGTTTAAAATAACCAATATATTTTTCCAACTATCGCCATTTGCATTATTACTTATTTGATAAACAATCAAATTTTGATTGCCGGTATCTATAAATTTCAAATTAGCCTGAATCATGGCTGTTGACGGAATCCGAAAGGCGGGATGATTTTTGCGCAAGGCAATCAGTCCCTTATAGTATTCAAAAACGGCCTTGTATTTTGTTTTGCGACCCCAATCAATTTGATTAATAGAATCGGGCGAATTATAGGAATTGGCCACACCTTGCTTGGTTCTTAACATTTCGGCACCTGAGTGTAAAAATGCGATCCCTTGCGAGGTGAGTACAATAGCATTGGCCAGCTTATCCATTTTTATCAAATCGACCTCGGTGGCGTTAGGGTTTGATATTTTGAGCCTATCGAAAAGCGTATTATCATCATGGCAGGATACATAGGTAATGGTCTGAAAAGGTTCTGCCGCCCAGGGCGAGCTGGAATAATTTACCGCTTTGTAATTAACCTGCTCATTAGGGGTTGATGCTACGATACCAAATTTTACACTTTCTGCCTTTCCATCTCCTCCGCTTACAAAACCTTTTTCTTTTAAATCGCCCCAGCCTCCTTTTATGCCATCGCGTATATCATCACTAAACACAGCAATATGATTTAGCTTAGATACATTCTTTTTTACGGCCCTTAATGTTTCGGGCATAGGGCTGTTTCCTGCCGTCCAGCCTTCGCCATAAATAATAATGCTGGGATCAATTTTATGCAGCGCATCGCTTATCTGGTTCATGGTTTCAATATCATGTATCCCCATCAAATCAAACCTGAATCCATCTAAATGGTATTCTTTTGCCCAATAAACAACCGACTCAATCATAAACTTACGCACCATTGCCCTTTCCGAAGCAACCTCATTGCCGCAGCCGGTAGCATTTGAATAAGTACCATCTGCATTCTGACGATAGAAATAGCCTGGTGCAAACTGACTAAAATTGGAGTTATTAATATCGCTGGTATGATTGTACACCACATCCAATATTACTCTTTGTCCGTTTTTGTGCAGGGCCTGCACCATTTGCTTAAACTCTTTTATCCGCACATTGCCATCGTAAGGGTTGGTTGAATAACTGCCCTCGGGTACATTATAATTTAGCGGATCGTAGCCCCAATTGTATTGATTGGCCAGGGGTTTAGTTTCATCAACCGAATTAAAATCAAAAGCCGGCAACAGGTGCACATGTGTTACGCCAAGCTCTTTAAGGTGATCCAACCCGGTTGCTTCCCCATCCGGGCTTTTTGTCCCGGTTTCGGTTAGCCCTAAAAATTTACCCTTATGCTCAATACCCGAATTGGGGCTGATGGAAATATCACGGATATGCATTTCATAAATAACAGCATCCGTTGCCTCTTTTAGTGCTGGTTTTTTATCGTTCTGCCAATTATCCGGGTTGGTTGAAGCGAGGTCGACCACCATGCCACGATTGCCGTTAACGCCTACAGCTCTCGCGTAAATATCGGGGCGCTCCTGTAACCATTTACCATCCTGCATTACCTGGAAGGTGTAATATTTGTTTTTCAGATCCTGCTTTATGGTTAACTGCCAAACGCCATTTTCAGCCTGCTGCATATCAGTTGCGGTGGTTGCCTCTCCCCCGTTTCCTGCATCGTATAAGCGCAGTTTCACGGTTGATGCCTTTGGCGCCCATACCTTAAAAATGGTTTCAGCCGGTGAGTATTGAACGCCGAGATCGTTCCCGGAATAAACCGGGTAATCATCAAAAGGACCGGTTTGAATAGCTGGCTTAAAGGATGTAAGCATAGATATAGATGCAATGAATAATATAATGCTGAAATATTTCATTATTAACGGGTAATAATTGGCGGTTTTAACGATTGGTTTTGAAGCGATAAATATAGTTGTTTTGATGAATGGTTTTCACCCCCGCCACTTAAACGATTTTTCGTCAATAGCCCGCATGGTGCAAAGTACACCGTTTAAATGGTCGTATTCGTGCTGCAAGAGTTCTGACAGTGCGCCCTCCATCCGCCAGGTTTTCGGTTCCCAGCGTTCGTCCAGATAATTAACGGTTAGCGATTGATGCCGTTTTACCTTTACCAGTAAATTGGGGAAACTCATACAATCGTCCCACAATTCAAAAACATCGGTACTTAAATCGACAAACTCTGGATTGATAAAAACAACAGGTTTATCAATATTCATGTAGATGAGCCTTTTCATAATGCCCAATTGCGGAGCAGCAATGGCGCGGCCAAAATTATATTTCAGGCGTATTTCGCGCATTACATTATCAAGGTCGGCCACCCAACTGGTAACCAAGGGTAATTCCTCCTTTAAAACGGATGCGCAGGTTTCGTAAAGGCGCGGATCGCCCAATAAAAGTAAATCGTTGAGTGTTTTCATAGCGGCTTTGCACAGCTTCGCTAAATTATCAAAAAAAAGCAGGACTTCTCTTTAAAGAAATCCTGCCCGGTGGCATAAAACAATAAACACCTAAGTAATGATTTGTGCCCTGCTTACTTATCTGTGTTACCACCAATTTTATTTTGCCGGATGTGACCGCGAAATGCTACTGCTAAACATATCGCGATACATTTTCCAGCCATCAATAGTTTTCGTCCATACCACTAAAAATTTACCTTTATCCAATACGGCATTGTTTGCATCAAACGCTTCGTAGGTTCCTTGTTCGGTAACATACTGATCTGTTAAGCCATATAACCCTACTGTTTTAAACGCAATACTGCGCATTCCTCCTGAGTAACCCGCCTTAAATACCGTCAATATTGCGGCTTTTCCTTTCATAGCCGGTGCATTGGGGGGCAATATAATTGCACCATCTGCATAACAGTTAAACATTAAAAGTGAATCGCCGGTGGCATAGGCATGGCTGTAATTTTTCCCAACTTTTTCAATGTCAGTTTTAATTTCGGTGGTGTCGGTTTTGGTGTTATTTAATATGCTGGCTGTAGCCATATTATGGCCGGCCAAAAGGTAAAATAAAATAGATGTAAAAATAGATACAGCTTTCATTTGGGTTGTTTTATTTAATTATAAAACAAATTTAAGTGATGGTTTTTTGTGTGGGTTTAACAAAGCCGAACAAGATGATACAAGTTGGTACAAAGGGTTGTGATTGAGAGATTGTGGGGAAAATCGGCGGTTGCGGGTTGCGAAAGAGGATAAAAGTTTTTTATTGCAAACAAAGAAATGATAGGTCCATGCAATAAACGTCCCGCTCAATTGCTGCGGGAGGCTGTTACTTTTGTCTTGACAGGAGACTATATGTGTATTAGCCCCCGTGTATTATACAAAGATGAAATCGAACAATCATAATTACTTAACCAACTCCCTATTAAACTCGCTTAATCTTATTGCAAGGTCAAGTTGTTGCTCCGGTGTCAGCTGATCTGGAGCGTCAGTATTCCGATAAACCCTAAGCGTTGTGGGATGATAATCCTCTGTATTTGGCAATTGTTTCAAACCTAACTCTTTTCTTAAATCGTCGCGCAACTTTTTTAGCAATTCGTCGTAATGTTTCTCGCCACCCGCCAAGGTATATGCATTTGCTAATTTTACAGTGTCTTCATCGCCTAATAGTTGAATGGATGTTAATGCGGATTCGGAATATTTTTTATATACATAATCATATTTCCATTTTTGACGATTTTCGTATTTCATATCTCTATAACCAGAGTTTTCCAGTCTAAAATAAGCATCTAACAAGAACTTAACCTTCAAATCTCTTTTAGATTGCAGAATAGATTGGTTTATACTTAATTGGTTTCTTTTTTTTTCGTTTTCATTGTTAATGTACCCAACTACAAACCAACTTAAAATCGTTATGCCGAATCCACCAGCCAAAAGCAGGTTTTTATCATAGTCTGCATCTACTTTTAGGCTATACTTTAGTATGAAAAATGAGACTGTGATTACCAGGAATGCTACAGCAGGGGGTAAAATCTCCTTATTGCCCTTGAGATATTTTTTCATGTGATAACTGGTTTATACACAATATTATGAAAATATAATTCAAAGTAAAAACAATGTCGATTTATACTTTCCTATAAAGTCAAGTCAGAAAAAAGCTTCAGCGCTACGGGCCATGGAGTATGGCCCATAGCGCTGACAGGCCGACGCTTTTTTATTCTCTTCCGAATTTTATCATAATCGTCACGGCAACGAGGTGCGAAGCAATCATATGCTATTCAAAACGTTAATACAAGGTTCCAATTGCTTCGCTTTACTCGTACTCAAGATTCCATAAAAAAGGGGAAATAACTAAATTATTCCCCCTTTTTAAACCTGTTACGATTGTTGTTATTTCATGCTATTGTGTATCTTATTAATAGCATCTAAATGCATTTGTACTATTACGGCTGTTTTAGAGGCAAAGGCTGTTAAATCGGCATCTTTTCCATTTTTTGCCTCGTCCTGCATTAGCGTTAATGTTTTCTTATGGCCTTCAACCATAGCATCCACATATGCCTTGTCAAAATCGGCTCCTGTTTTTTGCGACAGCTCATCCATCTTTTTCTGGTGTTCAGCAGAAACGGCAACGGGCAGGGTGATATTTTTAACCTTGGCAATACTATCCAGCTCGGCATTTGCCTTGCTGTGGTCTCTTACCATCATTTGGGCAAAATCTTTAATCTGCGGGTTGGTTGTTTTACTTAGGGCCAGCTTGCCCAATGCTACTTCGGCCATGCCGCCATCTGCTGCCTTGGTTGCAAATTTGGCATCATCACTTGTTGCAGCAATTCCACCTGTTGCGGCAACATTGGTGGTGGTATCCTTGGTTTTATTTAAACTATCGGCACTTTGCGTCGAATCTTTAGGCGTGCTATTGCAGCCGCCTATTGCCAGAGCTGCAAGCGCAACAATGAACACATAACTTATCTTTTTCATAGGTGTATAATTTATTTATTACTATAACAAATTATACATCAATAAGTTTATTTTAATTAATGATTAAAGCCAAAAGAGATATAGAGCCCCCTCTAAATCTCCCCCGGTTGGGGAGACTTCAGCTTCGACCGCGTTTGTTTTTTTAGTCCTCCCTACCGGGGAGGGTTTAGGTGGGACTTAGCTTATCCACATCGGCGGGTATCCTCAGCTTAGCTCAATTCTTTCATCAGTTTATCAAAAGCTTCCCGTAATTCGGCCAGTTCTGTTTCCAGTTTGGTTACACGGGCTTCTAATCCGCCCGAGCTGCGGGTATGAACTTCTTCCTCCTCGTCATCATCAATAATTTCAGGTACACCGGCCAGCAAGTGCGCATAACGCTGTTCTTTTTGTCCGGGACGGCGCGGCAACTGCATCAGAAAAGGCATTTCTTCAGAACTCAATCGTTCCAAAACTTCCTGAACCTCTTCAATTGACTCAAATTCATGCAATCGGCCCGAATTGGTATTCAACTCGCCAGGCGTTTGCGGCCCGCGCAACATCAGTAAACAAATGATAGCCACTTCCGATGGCAATACCGGAAATACGATGGCAAAATTATGCTTGTATTTAATGCTGCGGATAGATCCGCCGGTTGCTGTTGAAACAAGTCCGCGTTTTTTTAAGGTGTTTAGCGCCTGGACCACCGTATCGTCACCATATTGTACAACCGGCTTGCGCGATGTTTTTTGGTTACAGGCCGTAGTCAAACTGTTGATGGTCATGGGATAATAATCGGGCGTAGTTTTGCTTTTTTCCATTAGCGAACCCAGCACTCTTATCTCTTCGGGATTTAGTAAAGGCAATGTAATTGGCGAATCCATTAGCGTAGTTTTGGTATTATTCTTTATCAAACCGGTTACCGGCAGCGCAAAATAACATATTATAAAGGTTTTTAGGCAGCGCATCGTATTTCATTTTAACAATTTTTACATGTAAAATTGATATTTCGTTAAATTCAGGGTTTCTTTGCATTATCATGTCTCTTTTCATAGCATCATTAAATTCGGGCAGTAACGGCAATTGCTACTATATTGGCAATGAGCACGAGGCTGTGCTGGTTGATGCCGGCATATCCTGCCGCGAAACAGAAAAAAGAATGTTAAGGCTCGGCTTATCTATAAAAAAGGTAAAAGCCATTTTTATTTCGCACGAACACTCCGATCACATCAACGGGATACCGGTGCTGGCTAAAAAATATCAGCTGCCGGTTTATATTACACAGCCCACCATGTTTAATGGCAGGCTTACCATTGAAAATCATTTGGTTTTTGGTTTTACACCGTTTAACCCCATAACTATAGGCAGTATACAGGTAACTGCTTTCCCCAAACAACATGATGCCAGCGATCCGCATAGTTTTGTGATCAGCTATAATGATATTACTGTGGGTGTATTTACAGATATAGGCGTTGCCTGCCAAAATGTGATCAATCACTTCAGTCAATGCCACGCAGCTTTTCTGGAAACCAATTATGATGATGAAATGCTGGACAAGGGCAATTATCCCTATCATTTAAAACGACGCATCAGGGGTGGAAACGGGCATTTGTCTAATAAACAGGCTCTGGAATTATTTATCGGGCACCGGTCGGCTAACCTCAGTCATTTACTTTTATCGCATCTGTCCAAAAACAATAACGATCCTCAACTGGTGCAAGAATTATTTGATGAGCACGCCAATGGCGTAAATGTTGTGGTGGCTTCGAGGTATGCCGAAAGTGAGGTATATTGTGTTAACGGAACAGCTGGTGAAAACCAGACCCGAACTGCCACAAAAGCATATCAGGCTACGTTGTTTTAACAGCCTATACGTTGGTTTCTATTATTTTGGTACTCCAGTAACCTGCTTTTTGCGGGTCCTGTCTCAAAACACCATCAAACAAATTGTGGTAACTTCCTGATGTATCTTTAAAATATGATGTATCGTGGTGATGATCCAACAGCTCATTTTTTAATTGAATGGCAAACAACTTATACAGATCAGATAAAACATCATTTTTTGATGCTTCTGCCAATAATACGTTAAAGCTGATGTGGGCATTGATGCAGTCTTCCAGCAAATCGGCATTGGCTGCTGTTGTTCTTTTATCTAAATAATGTTCCAGTTTTGATATGTCGTTGCCATTACGGTTCATGGCTGCGGTTACCGCTATTTTTGCCTCCAGTATTTTACGGACTTCCTTTATATTCTGCGGATCGGCTCTTTTAAGGCGCTGACTTAGTGGCTCGTTGATACCTGATGCATCTTCTATAAACGTTCCAACACCCTGTTGTACGCGTAAAAATCCTGAGTTAACCAGTATTTTAACCGCCTCTCTAACGGTGGAGCGGCCTACGCCATAGCTCTTCATCAAATCTGCCTCAATAGGCAACTTCTGATTTACCTGGTATCCACCTTTTAAAATCTTTTCCTGAAGCTTAGAGGCTACTTCGTCCGCCAGGTTTTTTCGTTGAATTATATTAGAGTTCATCATCAGACGATTTAAATATACAGCATTTTATCAGAAGTGAAAGTCCATCAAAACGAATGTTAAAAATTTAATGATTTGTTAACTATATGCTGCTTATTAATTCGTTAAACATATTGCCGGATATAATATTCACACAAAAATCACGTCTGTTTTACGTAGCCGGGTTATTTTTGTTCTGATTTTAAATAATGTATTACGGCAAAGTTTATTTCCGTTACAATTTACACCCATATGCAAAGACGAACACTCCTTAAGAACCTCGGTGGCCTGGCCCTAATTCCCGCATTTTCATTTAAAAACCTACCAGACGAGAGAAAACCGGTTTTAAGAGTTGCTCACTTAACCGATGTACATCTGAAAGATAAATTTGATGCCCCCGCACGTTTTGCAAAATGCCTGCACCATGTACAACAGCAACCCGGCGTTGATATGATATTAAACGGCGGCGATATTGTGTTTGATATGAACAAGGAAAATATTGATACCATTAATACACAATGGAAGTTATGGCACAATATTATTAAATCAGACTGTAGCCTGCCCATACATTACGTTCTGGGTAATCATGATATCTGGTGGAGCGAAAATGATAAGGCGCAAACCCTATATGGTAAAGAATACTCTCTTGGGCAGTTGCAGCTGTCCACTCCTTACTACAGCTTCAACAAAAACGGATGGAAATTTATTTTGCTGGATAGTGTGCACCTTGATTTTGACAATACCTGGTACATTGGCAAATTGGGCGATGTACAATTGGCCTGGCTGGAAAATGAACTTAAATCAACTCCTGTCGATATGCCCGTTTGTGTAATGTCGCATATTCCCATCCTTTCGGCCACGTTAATGATTGATGATAATGATACCGGGACCAATAAATGGGAGATAACGGGAGGCGAAATGCATACCGATACCAATAAAATTGTGAGCCTGTTTTATAAATATCCCAACGTGAAATTATGCTTAAGCGGCCATATCCATTTACGTGATAAGGTGGTTTATAACAATGTGACCTACATCTGCAATGGCGCAGTAAGCGGCGCCTGGTGGGAAGGCAACAAACGCGAAACAGCACCCGGCTATGGTTTAATTGATTTTTATGCCGATGGTAGCTTTGATGAACATTATATAAATTACTAAAAAATCAGGTTGGGTATAACGCCATGTAAAGACCCCATCGGGGTCAAATATCGGTAGAGAAAAAACGATAACAATTATATCGTGCCGTAGGTACGAAACCTATACGCGTACAAGGTGGCGAACCTACGGCACGCTAAAATCGGCTATAACAATATTTCTACCGATATTTTGCACCTACGGCGCATCATCGTCATTTCACCTCCACAGTCTCTGAATTTTAAAACTCAGAATGACAAGAAGGCCAGTTTATTGTAACATATCAGCCCAATATTTATCAAACAATGAAAACAATATTTAACTGTTGCCGTTAAATTAAAAAAGTAAAATATGGGCTTATTAAAATTTATAGTAGTTGGTGCGGCTGTGGGATACGGCATTAACTACATCACCAAAAAAGGACCTGATGGCCGCTCTATTCTGGATGATGTTACTGATAAAGCGCCGGAGTGGTTTGACCAGGCCAAAAAATTTGCCGAAGAAACTGTTGAGCAGGTAAGGCAACACATAAAACCGGAAACTCATTATTAAGAAATATTGATATAAAGCGGGTCACCCGTGGCAATAATCCGCTGGGCGTAACTATAACCCCAACGGATTATTGTTGCTTAAAACCCGAACCTTACTCCCTCCTTTTTATTGTTGCCTTTAGCCGTTGTTTACTTATAAAAACATAAATTAGGCGGGTAAATAAAAACAATAATGCAATCCTACCTTTTGGGCGTTGATATTGGTACCGGAAGTACCAAGGCGGTGGCTGTTAATTTTAACGGTGAGGCTTTTGATGTAGCACAACATTATTATCCGGTAAAAAATCCGCAGCCCGGTTACAGTGAGCAGGACCCGGCGCTCATTTTGGATGCGTTTATCAATTGCATTACTGATATCGTAAAAAAGACTGGGGCCGCGCCACATGTCATCAGCCTCAGCAGCGCCATGCATAGTGTTATTCCTGTTGATGATAACGGAAAAGCGCTTGCGGATATGATTACCTGGGCCGATTCAAGGAGCGAGGACATTGCGCAAAAGCTGCGTGATTCGGATTTGGGGCCGGGTATTTACCAAACATCGGGAACGCCCATCCACGCCATGACGCCCTTGTGCAAACTGATATGGCTACGCGAAAATCAAAATCAACTTTTTAATGCTGCTTTTAAATTTATCGGCATTAAAGAATACATCTGGTATCACCTGTTTGGTGTTTTTGAGGTTGATTATGCCATAGCATCGGCTATGGGACTTTTCGATATCATCAATTTAAAATGGAATACCCAGGCTTGCGATCTTGCAGGTATTACCGCCGAAAAACTTTCCCATCCGGTTAATACTACTTATAAACGGACGGTGTTAAAAAGCCCCATTACCGAAAAAATCGGTCTTAACCCAGAAACCATATTTGTAATTGGCGCAAGCGATGGCTGTTGTGCCAACCTGGGCAGCTTTGTAAACACGCCCGATGTAGCCTCACTCACTATTGGCACCAGCGGCGCCGTGCGTATTACCAGTCCACAGCCGGTTTATGATTTTGGGGCCATGATATTTAATTACCTGCTCAACCAAAATACATTTGTCTGCGGTGGCGCCATCAATAATGGCGGTATTGTACTCAACTGGCTCATTAAAAACTTCCTCGACAAAAAACAAGCCGGACCAGCCAACTACGATGAGGTTTTCGCTAAAATAAATACCGTGCCTGCCGGAAGCGAAGGGTTGATCTTTTTACCTTATTTATTTGGCGAACGGGCACCACTATGGGATACCAAAAGCTGTGGTGCATTTTTCAATATAAAACAACAGCATACCCAGGCACACTTTTTAAGAGCAGGGCTTGAGGGAATCTGCTTCGCGCTGAATGATGTGCTGCAAACCCTCGAAAAATCATCGGCGCCCATCAGTCAATTAAACATCAGCGGCGGGTTTATTACCTCACCGGTATGGACGCAGATACTGGCTGATATTACCGGCAAGAAACTGGTCATAGTTCAACAGGAGGACGCCTCGGCCATTGGTGCTGTTTTTTTAGCGATGGATGCGCTCGGCTTGCCAATACCGCAACCAACAACCGGGACAAGCGAAAACATTATTCCAAATCAAAGCAATCATCAAACTTACAGCAACAGCTTCCCGGTATTTAAAAAACTATACGCCAATTTAAAAGAGACGATGCACTGGGTGCATGAAGCCCGGATTTAAAGCCCCTTGTACCTTTCTTTTCATCGAAATACACCTTTCGCTTGTTAATGCCAAAGCAAACGTGCATTTTTAAGTATGCACGAAATATTATTACTCTGCTTAGGCCTTGTTTTAAGCGTTTCATTATTGGTTTTGCTGGCGCAAAAGCTAAAAATTGCCTATCCCATCTTTTTAGTGGCCGCTGGGCTGCTTATCGGCTTTATTCCCGGTATGCCTAATACGCAGATTAACCCCGACCTGGTTTTCTTAGTCATTCTGCCTCCCATACTTTATGATGCGGCTCAAAACACATCGTGGAAAGCCTTATGGCGCTGGCGGCGCATCATCAGCGCTATGGCGCTTGGCTTTGTAATATTTACAGCAACCTCCGTTGCGCTCGTGAGTTACTACCTTATTCCCGGGTTTACGCTGGCCGAAGGGTTTTTATTGGGTGCTATCGTATCCCCGCCCGATGCCGCTGCTGCTACCGCAATTTTACGCTTTGTTAAACTACCAAAGGGCCTGGTTTCCATTCTGGAAGCCGAAAGCTTGCTGAATGATGCCACCAGCTTAACCATTTTCCGCTTCGCATTATTAGCGATAGTAAGTAATGAGTTTACCTGGCAGCATGCCGCTGTGGGTTTTGTTTTGGTGGTGATATCGGGCATTGTTATTGGCCTGGCCATTGCATTTATTTTTTATGCTATTTTCAGATGGTTGCCCACCACGGCAAACCTGAATATTACACTGTCTATCGTACTGCCCTACCTGATTTATGTTACTGCGGAAGCGCTTCATTCGTCGGGAGTGCTTGCTGTTGTTAGCGGTGGATTATTTTTTGCTTATCAAAATCATTTTGTTTTTTCACACTCCAGCCGGCTACGCTCAACTGCTATCTGGTCGTCGCTGGTGTTTATTCTCAATGCGGTTGTTTTTTTCCTGATTGGTTTGCAATTGCCGGAGATATTACATAGCGTGAAAGACGGCATGCTCACCACATCCATAGCCGTTGGACTGCTGATAACCCTTGCAGTTATATTGTCCCGTTTGGTTTCGGGCCTTTTTTCTTCAGTGTTTACACGGTTTATTGGCCGGTTTATTACGGTAGCACAAAGACGACCGGGCTGGCGGAATCCGCTGATCAGTGGTTTTATCGGCATGCGGGGTGTGGTATCATTGGCATCCGCTTTATCCATTCCGCTATTGCTCCCCAATGGGCGTGATTTTCCGAACAGGGATATTATTCTGTTTATCACCTTTATGGTCATCATCGTTACCCTGGTGGGTCAGGGTTTGGCCTTGCCCTGGTTTGTCAGAAAAGTGCGGCCCGATTTTATTATTGATGCAAAGCCCGATGAAGAACAAATAAGAGATATTGAGCTACAATTATACCAATCGGCCCTTGCCAAACTTGGCAACAAATATCATGAGGACATTAAGGATAACGCGTTGATCAAGAACCGGCATAGTTTGTATGATTTTAAAGTAAAGCTGTTAAGCCGAACCAAAGATCATAGCACCCCGGACAAAATAGCCAACGGTGTAATAAACCGTTATAAAAAGGTGATGATAGAGATAATTGAGCACGAACGGCGGGAACTGCACGCCTACCGCAAAAAAGAGGGTTATGATGATGACATTATCCGTATTATAGAAAACCGGCTCGACCTGGAAGAAGAACGGCTGGAGCAGGAAAGCGAATAAAAAGCCGCAGGGTACAAAGCCCCTGCGGTAACCAACTATTTATTAACAATCACAACTTCATAAGCATCCTTGCCATCCTGCGAAACCGGCTGGTAATAGGTGTTGTTGTACACCATATATTTTTTACCATTTACCGTTGTTTCTGCTGCGCCCTGCGGCAGTTGAGTTATAGTGGCACCTTCCGGCGGAGCTACTACTTTGTAGGTCGTACTATCAGCAATATAATAGGCTCCTCCATAATAAAAGTAATTGTTGCCCGAAACCACTACAGTGGTATAACCCGATGGTAATACCGTAATAGTTGCACCAACTGGTGCCGGCACCGCTTTATAGCCTCCCGAGCTTTGTACATAATAAACGCCCTCATCATAATGATATTCTTCATTTTCTACCGAAATAACAATAGCCGCCGTGGTTAATGCCGCTACAAAAAACCCGATTGGATGCCAGTATGGCCCCCAATAAAAAGGCACAAAGGGATGATAAAAATAGGGCATCGGCACAATTGGCACGGGCCTGTATGGATAATACGGATGTGGTGGCGGCGGTGGCGGACCCGGAGGATGTGGACCTGGACCCGGCGGATGCGGTTGAGGTCCGGGAGTTGGTGGATGCGGTTGAGGACCCGGAGCTGGCGGATGGGGATTTGGCGATGGATTTACTGGTTTGCGGGTGCCAGAGCCTCCGGCGCCGGGGCGTACTCCTCCGGTGAACCCTCCCCCTCCGTTAAAACCTCCACCACTGCGAAATCCACCTCCGCCATTAAAGCCGTGAAAACCTCCATGGTGAAAACGTTGCGCTATGGTTTTGTTGGGCAGTAAAACAACTAATAGCAGACCTGCAATTACTATAATAGGGCCTTGTTTTTTGATGCTTTTTTTCATGACAATACCTTATTAATTTATTGTTGAACAGCAGTTGGTTTAATAACTATTTTTTCTGCATTTGGCGGAACAACAAAGTCAAACAGCGTTGATGGGATGTTGATATTTAAATTCCAGTTGGAATATGACGCCTCGTATTGCGGACTGCCGGGTCTATTGTAATAAACAATGGCCATTTTATAGGGCAAAAACAGCGCATCGTTCCTTATCCAAAACTGGTAACTCATGGTCGAATCCTTTCCGGCTATATGGAAGCATTCCGTACCATCAATAGTGCTTTTCCCCAGCAATGAAAGTGTTATGGCTGTTGTTTTAATATCATCAACAAACGAAGGATAGAAAAAATCGGCAGCGGCAACCTCAATGCCATAGGTATTGCTCAACACTTGTATGGTTTCCAACGTGGTTGGCGGTGGGTTATCTATCGTACTATAACTATTGCTGTCGTACGAGTAATAAACCAGCGACTTGCCATCATAAATTAATACATGCCGTTCATTATCGCCTTTGGTGTCAATAAATAACTTGTTAGGGAAATTGGCATAAACCGTCTCCTCCTTTACGCGCTTAATCAAGCCCAAATCATCTGTGGGCGAATCATAAAAGGCCTGCACATGTAATGAACACGAGCTTATGCTTTTTAACGAGCTGCTCATCCTTTGCAAAATGTACAAAGCCGCCGTGTCGACGTTTTGAGCGCGAAGGCTGGCTACGTGTAACAGGAGAAATCCCGTTATACTTAAAATGATTTTTTTACGCATAGCATTATCTTTTAATTTTTCCGGCTGCTTACAAAACCATACAAAGTAACTCGGTTATCGGGTGGAAAAGGCAAATGGAGGGCTCCTGTTTGTTGCAATTCAAAAAATGCAACTACAATTAACAGTTGGAGGGTCTAATGATCGATGGAGGGTAAAGGTTGAAATTGTATAAAATGCAAAAATGCTTTACAGCCGCAGCCATAAAGCATTCTATCAGGATATTTTAAAAAACTTTTAATGCTCGTAGCTAATTGTGCGCGATAGTTGCCACTGTCCATTTGTTTGGTGCCATAAATTAATGAACTTATATGTGCCGCTTACCGGCTGTCCATTTTCGTTATGGGTAAATTGGTGGCTGCCGGTTTCAAGGGCACCGTACCCGGGTATCGGGTAAACCTCAACACTGCCGGGTACCAATTCGCGGTGTATAGGGTTATTGGCATTACCTGCAAACATGTTTTTAAAATCGTTTATGGTTTGATCATAGTTTTCCAACCCTTCGTCATCCTGATAAAATTCCAGATCGGTAGCAAAAGCGGTTTTCAATCCCACCAGTTGCTGGTTGTTAAAAGCATCGAACAGGTTTTTATCCAGGTCAAGCACTTTTTTATACAAAGTATCGCTTGTATTTACGATCCTTCCGGCATGCGCATAGCTGACTACGCGGCTAGCCTGCCATTTATTATTGGTTTTTCGCCAAATAATGGCAAATTTAAAAACACCACAATCCTGCGCTCCGTTTTCAAAATGGCAAAATTGATGTTCGCCAATTTCCAGCGCTCCGTAGCCTTTTATCGGGTAAACCTCCATCGTTCCCGGCACCAATTCTCTTTTCAGCGCGGTAGCTTTGTTCCTCTCATAAAGAGCTGCAAAATTATCCATCGTTTTCTGATATCGTTCCAAACCGTCATTATCATGAAAAAACTCCAGATCGGGTGCAAATGCCTCTTTTGTTGCTTGCATATCCTGCCGGTTAAAGGCATCAAAAAGCAAGTTGTCGGCATGGGCAATCTCCGTCTTTAAGTCGTTTTGCGGTGCCAATACCACTTTGTTTTCATTTTTAAACAGCTGTTGCGCTGTTGTGAACTTGCCACCGGTTCTGGCTGTAAAAAGTGCCGGGGCAAGGGCCATCATACATATTATTGTTTTCATTCTAAAAAAATTATAGGTGATAAGAAGTGCAGGGCGTGTTAAAAAACCGCCTTTAAGCACCTTAATAAATAATAAACTGATTTAAGCGCCGGTTCTTCGGCTGATGAGATAATAGCTGATAAATCCCATTGCCAGGAAAATGGCTTCTATACCATAAGGAAATGGCGACTTATCGATTTCATACGGTAAATAGGTTAACACCAGCAAACCCAGGCCGCCAAACAAAAGCAGCAGGCCCCATTTCAGGCTCTCAATGCCCCAGCTGCCTGCCTTAATAAACCGGGTAGCCTGTTCATCGGCCGGGCCCGATTCCAGTATCTGCCGTTGCAGCACAAAATTGAACAATCGAAAAATAATCACCGTTATGATTACCAAAATAACGGTGGTCATGATATAAGGTAATATTAAATCCAGCTTTTCCATGTCTTTAAATTTAAAATGCTATTGATACCCCAGTAGTCAGCCATCCCATAATAAATGTTTCATCAGACTATCAATTTATTTTTTCTTAAATTTTGAAACATTTAAATCCTAACCACCGACTACTAAAGCATGTTTAACGAAAACCAGGTTATAGCGAAGGTGCTGCAGGGCGATATGCGGGCCTTTGACCTGTTGGTTAAACAATACGAAAAACTGGTTTGCTACGTGATTTACCGCATGATTAAAAATAAAGAGGATATGGAGGATGTTTGCCAGGATGTATTTATCAAGGTTTACCGCAATCTTTCGCAATTCGACTATCGTGCTAAACTATCTACCTGGATAGCTAAAATCGCTTATCTCACGGCGGTTAGTCACCTTAAAAAGAACCGGCAAAATACGGCTTTTAATTACCCGGACGATCTGGACAATATCCATTTTACCAACGAGCATCCCGAACAACTGCTAACACGGAAAGACACCGCCGAATACCTGGAACGGATGATTGCGCAGCTCCCCGAAAAATACAGAGTGGTAATTACCTTATACCATTTAAAGGAATTTAGCTATACCGAAATAGGCGAAATTACAGGCCTGCCGGAAGGAACCGTAAAAACACACCTGTTTCGCGCCAGGCAATTATTAAAAGATGCACTAACAGCTAATTAAAATAAAGATGAGCAAAATTAGTCAGGACGAAATACAGCAATGGCTGGAAAAACAACCGCTTGCGCCAGGCATTGAACCCGGCACCGAAAACGAGGCGGACCTTAAAAACTACCGGCTTTTATTTGATTTGCTGGATGATGGACCACCCACAGAACTATCATACAGCTTTACCGCCAACCTGCACCGGCGCATACAAGCCGCAAGCAGCCGTCAAATCGGATTCAAATGGTATGGCATAGCTGCGGTTTTAACTATTATAGGTTTTGGATTAACCTACTGTTTATTGCTTTTTTACAGTACAAATGCAGCTTCGGGTTTTGCAGAGGTGGTTAATAAATATAAGTGGGTACTGCTTTTTGTTTCAGCCTGCTTTTTTATTGTTCAGTTTTTAGAAAGCTACCTTGATGGCCGGCAGAAACAACAATTGCAATAATGAAACAGAGGCAGCATATCAGCAAAACGTAAACTTTTTGGCCGGGACTTCAATCAAAAATGTTTTCAATACCTTAGCGTGAACAAGCCTTAAAAAAATGATCCGATTTATATTTTCCGCCTTTTTAGTTTTTTGCAGCGTAGCTGGGTTTAGTCAGGATACGGCTGTTCCTGCTACTGTACAGGTTAGTAAAAGCAGTAAGCTGATTTTGCATGCCTATGCTAAAGGTGTTCAAGTTTATGTTTGCCAACAGGATACAAAAGATACTGCGCGTTATGTTTGGGTATTTAAACAACCGCGCGCAACCTTATATGCCGATAGCACCTATCACACCGTTATTGGAAAGCACTATTTCAATGCAGCAAACAATCCTACCTGGGAAACCAGCGATGGTGCGAAAGTGAGCGGCACAAAAGTACAACAGGCTAATGCAACCGATAGTAATGCTATCCCATGGTTATTGCTTAAAACGACTACACCTGACGCAACCGGCATGTTTAAGTCGACGGCTTTTATTCAACGCCTTTTCACAGCGGGCGGTAAAGCACCAGCCAACGCAGATAAATCACAGCTGGGGAAAACGGTGGAAGTCTCGTATACGGCTGAGTATCTTTTTTATAGTGAAAAATAGGGTGGAAAGACAAAGCTATTGCAACCTATAACAAGTTCAATTTACATTACCGTCATGCCGAATTTACTTCGGCACCCCACAGGATGAGCGGATTGCTTGGTTTACACGTTGCAAGTGGGGTGTTGAAACAAGTTCAACATGACCTTTATTTTTGTTATTCCCCCGCCCGGCAAAGCGTCTACGCTTGCAGAAATAACGATTGGGTCAAATAGCGATCAACCAAACCGTTTTAGCCTATAAATAAGATTGTAAGGTACGCGCGCCGGATTTTTGACGGAGCCGCATCAACGCTTTATCCTTAATCTGCCGTACACGTTCACGTGTCAGGTTGAATTTCTCTCCGATCTCTTCTAATGAATGCGCGGCAATACTGTTCAGTCCAAAAAACAAGACCAGTACCTGCTGCTCACGATCAGCTAAAGACGAAAGCGAGCGCTTGATCTCCTGAGCCAGCGAATCAATCATCAGGTCATTATCCGTACCGGCATCCGTACTTTGTAAAACATCCAGTAACGTATTCTCTTCTCCGGTAACAAAAGGCGCATCCATGGATATATGACGACCCGAATTTGACAGCGCATCCGCTATCTTTTCGGCAGTTGTTTCCAGGTCATCGGCAAGCTCCTCGGGTGTCGGCGGCCGTTCAAACTGCTGCTCCAACCGGGACGAAGATTTACGTATCTTACTTAACGAGCCTACCTGGTTCAACGGTAAGCGCACTATTCTTGATTGCTCCGCTACAGCAGAAAGGATAGACTGTCTTATCCACCAAACTGCATATGATATAAACTTAAATCCCTTGGTTTCATCAAAACGTTTCGCTGCCTTAATCAGGCCAAGGTTGCCCTCGTTAATTAGATCGCCTAAGGTCAGGCCCTGGTTCTGGTATTGTTTAGCAACCGATACCACGAAACGAAGATTCGTTTTGGTTAGTCTTTCTAAAGCAGCCTGATCGCCTTCACGTATCTTTTGCGCCAGAATTACTTCCTCTTGCGCTGTGATCAGGTCGACCTTGGCTATTTCACTTAAATATTTATCTAACGACTGCGATTCGCGGTTGGTAATGGATTGGGTAATTTTGAGTTGTCTCATGCTTTGCTGCAAAGGTACACCAAATTATGGCTAAAAGAGTAACAACCGATTGCAAACCGGTATATATCTGCGTGATAATGACCTGCTAATGTTTAAGTGCCTTGTTAAGGTGTGAAAAAGTAGCGGTTTGCCTTAAGATTACAATTCTTTTCTGACGCAAGTACGCCGCCCGCTTGCCTTCGCGACAGAGTGGGAAAGCCTTAATACCCGGCATTGTGCCTTCAAAAAACTTTTCGTTATTTCGGCAAGCGTGGACGCTTTGCCGGGCGGAAATTTAAAGGCTGATCTCAAATGAAACAAGCATTTATATATAGTTTAAAGGTTTGGCTGACTATGTCTGTTTTGTCACCTGTTCTGCTTATTGCTGTACACTTCTACTTTTTGTCATTGAACAAATTTAGTCCTTTCCACGATGCGAGAATTTACAATAAGGAACTATTGAGGTTATTAAAATTGATACCCATAAACTGGATTTGTTTGCTGCCTTTGGCATTGGGGCTTTATTACGGCCTGCTTTTATTAAGCAAAAGATCAATTAAGTTGCTTTACATTAAGGCTTATTTGTCTGTAATAGGAATTATACTTGCGAATCTCCTTGATCTTATAATACTGTTCTATGTGCTTCGCAATCCAGATACCACAGCCAGAACAATTACCATAATCAGTATTGCCCATTCAATGATCTGCTATACCTTGTCGGTGGTGGGTAGTATTTGGTTTTATAGGCTTACACCAACTGTAAATGCCGTTTTAAAACAACCCCGGCCCCACAAAATAAACCAGGCATCTCTTCTAATGCCTGATCTAACTGACCATAAGAACAATTGAAGATTTTATCTTTTCCTTTGTGATGTTTATTGTTCATCAGGAAGCATCATCTATCCGCTTATCCTGCTGATCCTTTTTGCGGGGTTGTTTGGATGGGCTCGTGCTGCTGCCAAAACGATAGGTAAAAGACAGCGTAGCCCTTGAACTTATGGTGCGGCGTTCAAAATCAAGCAGCAGGTCATCGCTGCTTCTTAAGAATGCCCACTTACGGCTGTTAAAAATATCGTTGGCGTTAAGCGCAAACGAGGCCCTGTTTCCCGGCAAATCGTATTTTGCGGCAGCATCCAGGCCAAACGCTGCACTGTTTCTGTCTTGCACCACCATATCCGGTGCCCGGTAATCTGCGTGAATTTGCAGCTGTAGCTTTTGCAGCAGCGTTACATTACTGGTTATGTTGGCATTCCAGCTGAGGCTTGTATTTTGAGCAATGCCAAATTGCGGTGCCGCATCATTATCCCGCTGAAAAATATTAGCATTTGCAGTAAGGTCCCATCCCTTAAGCAGGTTAAAATGGCCGATCAATTCGAGCCCGGTAGTTGTCGATCCTTTTAAATTTTCAGATGTGGTGGTCACCACGCCATCAACCGGATCGCCCTCGATATGCTTGATCACATTATTGATGCGGTTGTAATAAATGCCCGAGGTAAAAGAAATATTTTGCCAGGTTTTGTTGTAGTCCAGCTCCAGCGAGTTGATACTTTCGGGTGTTAATGCAGGGTTTCCCCTATCATAATTTACCGGGTCCGAAAAATCAATGGCCGAGTTCAGCTCCCGCGCCCTTGGCCGCGAAACCCTGTTGCTGTACGTAAATTGTAGTTCTGCATCGTTTTGGAGTTTTTCCGTCAGCAAAACACTAGGGTATAAACCCACGCTGGGCACTTTTACAGGGTCGGCAAATAGGTTATTATTGGCATCATAACTCATATAGGTGGCATTGAGGTGGCTGTCTTCGCCCCTTAAACCCAACTGGTAGCCGAAACTGGCCAACTGGTTCTGATAATTTACATAAAGGGCATGCACCTGGTTATTGCTGCTGAAAAAACTGTTGAAAGCATAAATCGGCGCCTGGCCCATTCCGGTAACACTATAGGCGTATTGATCATTATCGCCCAAAGTAATCTGGCTGCGATAGCCTGCCGAAAACTGCCCCGTTTTGCCCAGCGGTAAAACATAGTCGGCCTGTATATTATAATTAGTGGCCTTATTTCTGATGTAGCATATCAACGGTGTATCAATTAACAACACAGGCAAACCGTTAATGCTGTTAAAATGGGTCTCATATTCCTGCCGGTTCCTGAAGCTGCCATAGGCGTATGAAAAGTTAAAGGTCAGCTCCTCTTTGGGCTTTTTAAACCGTTGGGTATAGTCCAGGTCCAGCTCATAGCTGTTACCATTATTGTTGATGGTATTATACCTGTTACTAGTGTTTAAAGGCGCGTCGTTTTCAGCTAAATTGTCAATAGTCAAAGTCTCATTGCGATGTGTATTGCGCGTATTTAAACTGGCAGAAATACCCAGCGTGCTTTTCGGTGACAATGAATAATCAATCCCTCCCTTTAAAAACTGGATCTTGTTGCGGGTAACAGAAGGGAATATTTCATTGGAGTAACGAACAGAATCTGTCGGCTGTAAAAACGTCATGTTCTGTATCCCATTACTAAACGTATTTCCATTTTTAAGGCTATAGTTGCCATACACATTTACCCTGCCGGTTTGGTAGCTTAAGTTTGCACTGCCATTATAATTTTCGCGGGTACCGCCCCCAATATTTACCGAGCCGTTTAGTCCCGGCCTGCTGTTCTTTTTCAGGACGATATTGATAATCCCCTCGCCATTAGCATCGTATTTGGCCGGTGGATTGGGGATTACCTCTATAGTTTCAATAGCGCTGGCCGGAATAGACTGCAAAATCTGGCTAACATCGCCATCCCCAATAACGGATGGTTTACCATCCACCAATATCTTAACCCCGGTTGATCCGCGCAGACTTACATTGCCACTGCCATCAATTTGCAGGGTAGGTACGTTTTGCAATAAATCTGCCGCATTACCGCCCTTGCTCACCAGGCTCTGGTTAACCGCAAATACTTTTTTACCATCGATGTTTTGAAAGGCTTCCTTTTTAGCCGTAATCAGTACCTCATTCAGGGCGTTGTTTTTTGAAGTGGTCATCAGCAAGTCGCCTAAATTTAAAATACTGGTTGCCTCGCTAATAGTAATATCAGCCTTAACAATATCCTGATAGCCAACATAACTTATCCGCAATATAAAGGTGCCGGATGGCAGATTTTCCAGCATAAATTTGCCGTTTATATCTGTCTGCGTTCCCCTAACCGGGGCTTTGGTATGCCGATCGGTTAAGGTGATAGTAGCGTACGCAATATTTTCGTGGGTAACAGAATCTTTAACGCCGCCTGTTATTTTTCCACTACCCTGACCGTAAGCCACAACATTAATCAGCAGCAGTATTATTGTTGCTATATTGAATGTGAGTATTTTCATTCCGGTTTATTCGTTCTAGCGGTTTTGTTGCGCCGGTATAAAAACCGTAACATTTTCCCACGTTAATGAAAATCCGTCGGAAGCTATTTTATAGGTCAGCATTTCCTGCACGGTATTTTGGGTATGCATTTCTGCGTTTACACGGATTTGATCCTGGGTTTTGTCGTATTTAAATGCGCCCCATTGGTTGGGCACTTTGTTAAAAATGGCAACCCATTGCCCGGTTTTGCCAGGGATCAGGAAAAAGCCATATTTGCCAGCGGGCAATAGCTGGGTGCCAATTAGCAGGTCCTTATCGGTTTGAAAAGTGGTAGCCTCATTGGCACCTGCACGCCATACGGTATCATAAGGTACTAATGCGCCCCATATTTTGCGCCCCTTAACCGATGGACTGCTATAATTTATGGTGATGGTTGCTTTATTGACCATTCCGGTAACTGATTCTGGCGGACTTACGCGGGGTTTGTCTTTCTGCGCATAAGCCGGAACCGATAGCGCTACTGCAAGTAAAAGCAGCATAGTGTTGATGATTTTTTTCATGATTTTGATTTGTTTTTTTAAGGCTATGAAGCTATCATGGGCTATATTCATTTTGTTTTTTGGGCGGCGGCCCATGATGGTTTCATGATTTTGATTTTTTAGTTTACTCAAAACTGTTATTTGCAAACAGGTTTCCATAATCAATTCGACATCAGGCACCTTATTTCCAATTGGTTGGGCTATTTATTCGGCAACAAGATTTTTGATGTCGTTTTCGTCGATTATCTGAGCTTTAAGGTTAATTGCAGAGAATAACCAGCTATCGGCATAAAGCAATGCCCAGAAAGCCGAAAAGGTTGGTACTTTTGAATATGACTGACTCCTCGAGCTGGGTCATCATTTTAAAAAAACAAAACGCTAATGAATATATTGAAGTACAGGCCGGGGATTATTCAGCTACAGCTGTTGATATGGGTGGCCGTGCTGTTACTCATCTATTTTTCGTTGCTGCCGATGGATGGCTGGCAGAAGTCGGCTATTTATACCGTCGTTAACGCCCTATCATACGCTATTATTATTTATGGCAACATCCTCGTCTTATACCCTTTATTTTATCAAAAAGGGAGATTTATTTGGTACGGCATAACCGTAGCGCTTTTTTTGGTTGTAACAGGCGTTTTAAGGGGATATGTATCCATCCTGCTTTATGAGTATTTTTCATTGATGAAACCATGGCCTGTAGATTTCCTTGTGCTGTTAGGTTATGTACCCGGTGGTGTGCTCATTTATGTGCTCAGCCTTATTTTTCGCATTGCCATTGCTTATTTTGGTTTAAAGCAACAAACCGAAGAAATTCTTTTGCAGAAAAGCCAGGCCGAACTTAATTTACTCAAATCGCAGGTTCAGCCGCATTTTTTGTTTAATGTGCTTAATAACATTTACTACCGGGTTTATAAGGTTGATCCCCTTTCGGCGGGACTGATAGAGCGGCTATCGGACATTATGCGTTATTTCGTTGACGAGAGCCCAAAAGAATTAGTCCCGGTGGCTATCGAAGTGGCTTTTATTGAAAATTATATGGCGCTCGAGAAAATACGCATCCGGCATGGTGCTAGTATCGATTTTGAGAAAGCCTATAACCCCGATCTCCGCATTCCGCCAATGTTGCTCATGACCTTTGTTGAGAATATATTTAAACACGGTATTGATAAATCGCTGAAGCAAAACCAGGTGCATATTTCATTGATACAACAGGATGGTTACCTGCTTTTTAAAACCAGCAACCGCAAGGGCGACCCGTTACCGGGCGATCAGCCGGGAGGATTCGGTATAGTAAATTTAACCAAAAGGTTGAGGATGTTGTACGGCCAGTCGTTTGAACTTAGTGTTGATGACCAGGGCGAATTATATACTGCCTTTTTAAAAATTCCTGTGTGATGAGTTTAAGCTGCATAATAATTGATGATGAGCCCGACGCTATTGATTTGGTGGAGCTGCTGATTGGCCAAAGTACCACATGGGCGCTTAAAGCCAAGTGCTATGATGCCCTGGAAGCGCTGGCCTTTTTAAAAACAAACCAGGTTGATTTTATTTTTCTGGATATCAATATGCCCAAGCTAACGGGTATGGAGCTGGCAACTTTGCTGCCACCCCAAACCAAAATTGTTTTCACTACTGCCTATTCCGAGTATGCGGTAGAAAGCTATGCTTTTCAAACCATTGATTACCTGCTGAAACCCATCACCCTGAAACGTTTTTTGGCATCGGTACAAAAAATAGAACAATATTTCTCCAAACACCAACCCGGACAGGTGCCGAATACAGAACAAAGTCCGGAGTTCTTTTTCGTAAAATCGGGGAAAACGTTCAGGAAAATTGTGCTGAAAGATATTCAATATTTTGAGGGAGAAAAAGACTATGTGAAACTGGTTAAAGACGAAGAACAATTCCTGATTTACCGCCGCTTAAAAGATATTGAGGAGCAACTGAAACCGCCATTTATCCGGGTGCATAATTCATATATCGTCAATTACGAACAGCTCAGCAAAGTGGAAGATAACCACATTTATATCGCCGATAAACGAATACCCATTAGTGAAAAATTCAGGGAGCGGTTTATGGAGGTGATTAATAAAAATAAATTTTGAGGAGATGTCCTGTCCCGCGAATACATGACACATAAAGAGACAACCGGGCTAAACAAAACACCACTTCGTTTATAAATCAATGAGTTAACACCATCCCATGGGACAACCTGGGCCAGGTTGGGCTAAAAATTGCGAATTTTACAAGGAAAATACAACTCAGATGGGACAAGAGACTTCGCCTAAAATAAGTGGGGATTTGTAATCTCCATGGTTAAATATAAAAATTCTGTTTCCCTGTTAACACTCGTTAACACTCTTTAGTACTCCATTAACAAACATCGGCAGGCTTTCCCAATAACTTTGTCTCCATGAAATAATTAGGCATTGGTTATCATGCACTAAAGTACATTTCAAATACAGATATGGATTCACAAACATTAAAAATCAAAAAAACTCAAATGAAAATCTATTTTTTTATCCTTGCTTTAAGCGTTTGCACTATTGGTGTTAAAGCACAAAGTATTTCAAACAACGCGGCTGCTCAGAAAGATTCTTCCGCAATACCTGCAACAAGGTATATGATGCCCGATGGCTCTTTTATTTCTAAAGATAAAATTGACAGCGTAAGCAAGGCATGGAACGGTGCCCTATGGATAGCCCACATGGAAAGCGACAGGGCTCAGGGCATATTGCACCTGGTTCGGTTATCCGACAATGATATGAAACAAATGGCTGAAAAAAATGCCAAAGACGAACTGGTGGTAAAGGCTATGATAAATAAACAAGCACCGGATTTTGATTTAACAGACCTACAGGGAAAGAAGTGGACATTACGTGAGTTAAGAGGGAAAGTAGTGGTACTTAACTTCTGGTACACTTCATGCCCGCCTTGTTTAGAAGAAATGCCGCAGCTTAATGAGCTTACGAAAATGTATACTGCCGATAAAGTAGTTTTCCTGGCGCTAACGTTTAATGATGCGCAAAAGGTCCAATCATTTCTGCAATCGCATCAATTTGATTACACCATACTTCCCAATTCCAAACCAATTGATCAGCAATATAAAGTCAGCGGATGGCCAACCAGTTTAGTGATCAATAAAAAAGGTACTATAATGTTTGCCACCAACATTAGTCCCGATATTAAGCACGATTTGTTGGCTGCAATCAATGCAAACCTGTAAGCCATAAACAAATAACTTATCTTTGAAATAATAAAAAATGCCGCCGGAATGAAAAAAAGACTTAGCTTTTTACTTTTTATTGCTGCGCTTACAGCCGGTGGCATTATCTTATTTCAGTGTTATTGGGTATATAACACCTATAAAGTTGGCGAGCAAAACCTTAACAAACTATTGTTAGATGCCCTTCAAAAAAGCATTGAAAATTATCATGTACAGCAAAGTGAGCTGCCTGCTACATTAAACTATCCATCGCCATATTTATCAGTTTTAGAAACCGACCCGGCAGATACAGACAAGCCCCTAACGGTAGTTTTTGGAGATATTAAACATCTGCAATCTATTCCAAAAATAGAGCAGGTACCGGTAAATCCCGAAAACCTGCAGCATGTTAAGGCAATGCTGGCCGCAACGCAGTTTATGTCGGCAACGCTGATGAATAATATACAGCTTAATATATTAAAAGATGTTTTTAAAAACGAGCTGAAAGGGAACAACATTGAGTTGCCTTTTAATTTGGTGCTTTTAAAGCCCCGGCAAAAACTTCCGCACAACAAAATAGCTGCTTATATAAACTATGCTAAAAACAGTCCCATAGTTGAAGCCGTTTTTAGCAACACAAGCCAAACGCTGCTTGTTCAAAACATTGTTCCTGCTTTAATTTCCTTGGTATTGATCATGCTTTCCGCCGGCAGTTTATGTTATATGTGGATCATCATCCGCAGGCAAATGCAGTTGGATAATATTAAAAATGATTTCATCAGTAATATCACGCATGAGCTCAGAACGCCCATCTCCATTTTAAAATCAACACACGAGGCATTGTCAAGATATGGCGGTATACGAGAACCAGAAAAAGCAGATCGCTACTTAAAAATCAATTCAGTAATATTAGATAAACTGGATCATAATGTTGACCGCATTCTGGATATTACAAGGTATGAACGCGGTGATAAACTGGCTAAACGGGATGATGTAAACATTAATGAAATAATTAACACAGCTATTGAGAAATTTACGCTGCATGGGAAAAATAATATCGAACTTTCAAATCCTTCAGAAATACAGAATGTTTTTACCGATAACTACATGATAGATACCATCATCTCCAACCTAGTGGACAACGCTATTAAATACGGGGGCGAAAATGTAAGGATTACCATAATAATCAACTCCTTTGAAAAGGGTTGGCAGCTAACCATGCAGGATGATGGCCCGGGTATTGACCAAAAATATTTACCATTTATATTTGATAAGTTTTATAGGGTTCCGTCGGGTAATTTGCATGAAGTTAAAGGTTACGGTCTTGGTTTAAGCTATGTTAAACAGCTTGTAACCAGCCTAAATGGCATCATTTCGGCTAAAAGTCAGCTAAACTCAGGCACTACCTTTACCATTAAGTTTCCATTAATATGAATAATATAAAAGTACTGCTGGTAGAAGATGAAGCTGTTTTAGCCTCTGTAGTTAAAGAAACCTTAGATGCCCGGGGCTTCGAATTAACCATAGCAGCAAACGGCGTTGAAGGCTGGAGCCTTTTTAACACCAATAAGCCCGATGTATGTGTAATTGATGTGATGATGCCTCGTAAGGATGGATTTTCCCTGGTTGAAGACATCCGCAAAATTGATACAATGGTACCTATTATTTTTTTGACAGCGAAAACTCAAACGGCCGACGTTATAAAGGGGTTTGAAACAGGTGCGGATGATTATATGAAAAAGCCCTTCAGTATGGAAGAACTGATATTGAGGTTAAAAAGCCTGAATCGCAGAAGGAGTTTAGCAGAACCCGTGGGTAATTCTTCTTTATCTGACCCAGCCCCGGCAACAAACCAAATCGGCAGCCTTTATTTTGATCATACCCGCCTGGAGTTGATTGATAATGGTAAGGCCATAAATCTTTCGCAACGCGAGGCTGATCTTTTCAAACTGCTCATTGATAATAAAAATAAATTGTTGGACAGAAAAACAGCCTTATTAAAAATATGGGGTGAAGACAATCTGTTTAATGCACGCAGCATGGATGTTTATATTACCCGGCTCCGCAAATATTTGGTGAATGATAGCGCTGTACAAATTTTAAATATCCGCGGATTTGGTTATAAACTGATCGATTAGCCTTGCTTTTTGTCATCAGCAAAACATGATTATACTATAGACGAAGCACCCTAGAGGGTGGTCAAATTATTAAAAAAAACAATTTAGAACAACAGATGAAACAGTTACTATTATTACTATTTATTCCCGCTTTGCAAACCTTAAGCGTCAACGCTTCGGCCAAACAGCCTATCGACACGGCCCTGAACCAGCCAGCGCCGGCATTCCAGCTGAAAGACATTAACGGAAAGACGGTATCTCTCGCCGACTATAAAGGTAAAACCCTGGTCATCGACTTTTGGGCAACCTGGTGCGTGCCTTGCCGAAATTCTTTCCCGGCTGTGAAAATGGCCATGGAAAAATATCAGGATGATCCGGATGTAAAGTTTTTATTCATCGATACCCGGGAAACCGCTGTGAACTACAAGGAACTCGTCAGGAAGTTTTTAGCTGACAACCATTACCCGTTCCACACCGTATTTGATGAAAAAAGCGAGGATGGCAAGATGGATGTAAACTTTAAAAAGTATGTGATGCCTGGCATCCCTGCCAAGTATTTCATTGACGGCAACGGCGTAATTAAATACCAAAGCCTCGGCTATAATACGGCGCTGACCACGGAGCAGACTGCTTTAGAGATCGAAAAAATCATTGAGAAAGTTAAGGCTGGAAAATAATAGCTAAAAATTAATACCAAAGGGGGTTAAGGCTGAAACCTTAGCTTCCTTTGGTATTTAAAAACAAACACTGAATACTTGTAGGGCTGGCTAAAAATGGATTGATCAGCCATTCGTAAATGTCTCCACTACCTCGTACATACCCGGCTCGAAACTGGCGATTTCCATGGCTTGTTGTAAAAATGGTGATGCCGCCGGATTATTACGCATCTCGTTATAATGGGTAATACTTTCCCATTGTGCATACATCGTCACCTTTTGGCCATCCAGGCTGCGGTGAAGGCTTGACGAAACAAAGCCCGGCTGCTTTTTAACGGTTTGTGTGGCCTGTATCAGCAGATCGATCAGCTTTTGCTGATTAGCAGGATCAACCGTAAAAACATTGATGAACGTGAGGTAATTACTTTCTTTTGCGATGGTTGTCATGTGCGTTTATGATATGATAGCATCTATAATAAAGATAACTGAATTCGGGAATAATTAAAGATCTTCGAGGAAATCCATATGTGTTATTCCGGTTTTTGCCAGAATAACAGGTCATTGTTGGTATGATAACTGATCACTGTGTACTGCTCATGCTTTTTTGTTTCATAACCATCGATGGCCGGTTCCTGGCTGCCATAAGGAAGCAGTTCCACGTATTCCAGTGTTTTTCCTTCCTCCCTTGTCTGTGAATTCCATTCACTATGCACCGGGCAGATCATGCGATACATGTGTTCTGCCATAAACTGGTAAAGATATTCCTCTTTTTTAGAAGGTACCTGGTGGTAATTGGCGGTAGCGTTTAACACCAGCGGGCGGCCATCGATCAAGCGCTCCCGCACTTCGGCAATACTTAAAAAATTTCCTTTTTCATCTTTTACATAGGCGTTCTCCTGCGGGTCCATATAAATCCATTTGTTCAAAGAATCTATGTATACCGCGTTAATTACGTGGCCGCCATTGGGCACAGGGAATTTGTCTGAATAGCAGATCACGCTTCTCGATTTGATACCCATGGACAAGAAGATCTCATTCATGGCGATGGAAAGCGGGTAGCATCCCTGTGCAAATTTAGTTTTTCGGTACGTTTCGATAATATTACTTGCGGTAAGCACTTTCAGCCGGCGAACGTCTTCGTGGGGCACCTGGTTATGGAACCATTGCAAAAGGCGGATGGCCCTGGTAACTTCGTCCCCTTTACCGGCAACAGAGTCGAGGTTATAAGTCTTACGCAACTCAGTCAGGTGGGCATCGCTGGCATCCTGGTAGGTAAACGCCGGGAAATTCTGATCGCTTTTCCGGTTGTAGGGGGCGCTTTTTCTTAGCACAGCGATGTGATCCACAGAATCCCGCGGCATGGCCGGTGCGTGTGAAGTAAATAAAGCCAGAAAACATCCTGTTAAAATAAATACTGTTGATAATGATGAATTTTTCATGATTAATTAATTTGATAGTACATAGCTTGATTGCTTTGCTATACAAATTAAAAGCGTAAAAAAATTAAATTTTGTATTTTTAGACTACGGCCGGGTTGCGCACCCGCAAGAGGCTGTTTTAAACGTTGAAACTGCTCAGGGCCGCCAAAGCTGTATAGAGCGCTTACTAAGCCTTGCTCGTCGAAAATAGAATGATGTTAACTATAGAATGCTCAACTTTGTAACATGCAAACCGAAAGGCAAATCAACTATAAGACAATTACGCAGCACCTGTTTTTTTGGCTGGCTCTTATCTTTTACCAGGCCATAAGCTACGGCTGGGAAAATACAGACGAGTTTACTTTCAAACTCGCCCCGGCTTTATTTTCGGCAAGTTTACCTGTTACCATCGTTTTAACCTACCTTAATCTGTATGTTTTAATGCCGGTTTATTATTACCATCAAAAATATATTAGTTATGGCCTGGCCATGGTGATCATGTTGTTAATGGGCGGCCTATTGGTCAGGTATGTAACCTATGAATTTGTAATTCCATGGGAGCGCCTGAACAACCCGGCACGATACCAAATGGAAAATAAGCATTTCTGGATACCCGTACGGATCTTAAGGATTTCCCTGGAGCCTTATCCTATAATAGCGGTGACCATGCTGGTAAAACTGATGCACAATGCCTACAACAGCCAGAAAAATCTCCGCGAACTGGAAAAGGAAAAGTTTTCGGCAGAGATAGGCTTGCTAAAAGCACAGATCAACCCACATTTCTTTTTTAATACACTAAACAGCCTGTACGGACTGGCACTGAAAGGATCTGAGAAAACAGCCAAAGTTGTGCTTCGCCTTTCTGGATTAATGCATTATATGCTATATGAGGCCCGCGCAGAGAAAGTTTTGCTGCAAGATGAGATCAGTCACCTGGAAAATTACATCGGTATAGAACAAATGCGTTTTGCCGACCGGCTGGATCTTTCCTTTGAATATTCCGGCGATATACCGGGTAAAATGATTGCCCCCTTGCTGCTGCTGCCATTTGTAGAAAACTCGTTCAAACATGGCCTCAGGGATGATGCCGGCTGGATCACGATTACTTTAAAGGTTACCGGAGAGCGACTTTTTTTTAAAGTCGAAAACAGCTATGCTCCGAATCCGCCGAAAAGCAGGGACGGGCTGGGCATTGAAAACCTGAAGCGGAGACTGGAATTAACTTATCCTGGAAAATACGAACTTCAGCTGGTTCATCAGGATGGGATTTTTGAAGCTGGTTTAAAGCTTGATTTATGAAAAAAATAAACTGTTTAATAGCCGATGATGAGGAGATCGGCCGGGAAATCATAGTAGGTTATGTGCAGCGGTTAGACAAACTGAATTTATTGGGTACCTGCGCCAATGGGGCCGAAGTTTATAATGCACTGAGCAAACACCCGGTTGATCTGTTATTTCTGGATATCCAGATGCCACAGTTAACCGGTATAGAATTATTGCGTACCCTTAAAAACCCTCCCGCGGTAATTTTCACTACAGCCTACCGCGAATATGCTATAGAAAGTTATGAGCTTAATGTGATCGACTACCTGTTAAAGCCGGTTTCCTTTGAGCGTTTTCTGAAAGCTGTTGACAAATTCGAATTTATAACCAACCCCGGTGGAATAATCAACAGCAATGCCCTTGCAGAACCCGTTAAAGAGCAGGACGCTTTTATGTATGTGAAGGCCGATAAGAAAATGATCAAAGTGCCATTGAAAGACCTGATGTATATCGAAGGTCTGAAAGATTATGTAAAAATGCACCTGGTTAACAAAACGATCGTTACTTATCAGACACTTACGTATCTGGAGGAAAAGCTTTCTGCCAATCACTTTTTGCGGATTCACCGCTCTTACATCGTATCGCTCAGGCATCTCGATGCGTATTCAGCAACGCAGGTGGAGATTGGGAAAGTCAGCATCGCTATCGGAAGCTCTTATGCAAAGGATGTGCTAAAAAAGCTCGAAATATAACCTTAGCGTACATATTAATTTCAGGCGTCAACATTGCGCCTTATGCGAGTATAGCACCATCCGATGCTGCTTTTAGTGCACCTTGTCATTCGACCTCTTGCATGCCATATGCTTTCAATAACTGTCTTAATCTTTCAAAACGGATTTTATCTCCACTAAATAATAAATATGATTTTTTAAATTTAAAAAATCATATAAAACCTTAGAAAAAGTGTTAGACCCATGTTAGACCCAATAAAAAAGGACTTAGATATATTATCCATAAGTCCTTGATTTTCAAGTCGGGATGGCAGGATGATGGTCCCACCCCTTAAAGGGATGATTATAATGTAGTTATCAAGCTTCCTTATGATAATGGTAACCGAATGGGTCTCATTTTATTAGACTTCATTTG
>Ga0302303_10000451_pt1 | contig 34026 bp, 27 predicted proteins | sample III_Palsa_E2_1_FD_194542 | JGI IMG/M metagenome (GOLD analysis project Ga0302303, IMG submission 194542) | Peat permafrost microbial communities from Stordalen Mire near Abisko, Sweden - III_Palsa_E2_1 | ecosystem: Environmental > Terrestrial > Soil > Palsa > Peat permafrost | place: Sweden...
ATCGTCAAATAGTACTTGCTTATTTTTCATTCTGCGCCCCCTTTACATAGCCTATCATATAATCTTCGTACTGCATGTACTCAACCTCGTAATTTAAATCCACCTCGCCTTTATGCAAACGTGCATTAACAGAGCCTGCTTTGGCAAACTCAAACGGCGCTAAAGAGATGTGGTTTACAAATGAAACCTCTTTTTGCCCGTAGCACTTATAAATAGCCTCTTTACCACACCAGCAAACATATAAGTGTTCTATACGGTGTTCGTCGGTGTTAATGAAAGCCATTTCTCCGGGGTTCATAAATTTGGTGGCGATGCGCTCAACTTTTTCTTTGATCTGCTCGATATCAATACCCACCGGTGCTTTTTTACTCATCATCACAGCCGCATAATCAAACGAATGACTAAACGAGATGTGATAAGGCAAATTTACCAGGTAAGGCTTGCCATGTATGTCCGTTTTGCAGTCGATGTATTCATCGGTACGCAGCATGGTGCGCAAAAGCACACGCGTGCTTAACCAGTGCAGGTGGCGCTTGCTGGTGCTTATCTTTTCAAAATAAGCCTTTTCGTGCTCGTCTAACTGTAACTGTTTGTACAGGTCGGCCGCTTTTTCCTCAATCTTCCAAAGCGCGAATTCTGTATCATCATCAACCCGATGCCGGTATGCTATAGCCATAAAAGTAAAATTGCAAAAAGGATGGCAAACTTATGTCAAATAATTCTAATTTAGCCGCCTAAGCAGCAGAAAGCTATGATATTGTCAGACAAGCGCATCCTCGAAGAAATTGATAAAGGTACCATTATTATTGAACCCTTTATGCGCGATTGTTTAGGCACTAACAGTTATGATGTGCATTTAGGCAAACATTTGGCAACTTATCGAAATAGGGTGTTGGATGCCAAGTTACATAATGAGATCGATCATTTCGAGATTCCTAAAGAGGGCTTCGTGCTGCAGCCGAACACGTTGTATCTAGGCGTAACCCTCGAATATACCGAAACCCATGCCCATGTTCCTTTTTTGGAAGGAAAATCAAGCACTGGTCGTTTAGGAATTGATATACACGCCACCGCTGGTAAAGGCGATGTGGGCTTTTGCAACACCTGGACGCTGGAAATATCCGCTACGCAGCCAGTACGTATTTACGCAGGGATGCCTATCGGTCAGCTGATTTATTTTGCTGTAGAAGGCGAAATTGAAACCATGTACAATACCAAAAGCAACGCCAAGTACAGCAACCCAACCACGCGCCCGGTTGAGAGCATGATGTGGAAGAATAAATTTTAACTGCTATATTTGGTAACAGTATTGTTATCATTGAAACCTTATCATATTTTTTCCTGAAATTGTAATACAATTATGAACTACAGGAAGTTACTCCTTGGCTTGCTATTGATCACGGGCATTACCGCTTTGGTTGGTTTTGTTGTGGCCGATACTTATCCCATCCAAAAAATCGCCATCCAGCTTAATAAATGGCGACTTAAAAACCCTGTAGAAAAAGTTTACCTGCAATTGGATAAACCTTATTATGCCGTGGGCGATGATATTTGGTTTAAGGCTTACGTTACTATAGGCAGCCAGCACCAGCTAAGTGATTTGAGCGGTGTTTTAAATGTTGAACTGGTTGATGAACTGGACTCCGTAAAAGAACATATTAAGCTACCAATGAGGAGCGGCATAACCTGGGGCGATTTTGCCATACCGGATACCCTGGCCGAAGGTAATTACCGCATACGCGCCTATACCAACTGGATGCGTAATGCCGGCGAAGATTATTTTTTTGATGAACCCATAAAAATTGTTGACGCGCTTGATAATAAGGTTAATGCGCATACCACATACACTTACACCACTCAAAACGGGCAGCAACAGGTAAATGCTTTAATCAATTATATTGATGTGGATGGTGCAGCCATAGCTAATAAACAAGTAAGGTACAGCGTAGAGATGGGTGCCAAAACGGTAACTAAAGGTAAGGCTATTACCGATGATAAGGGAAATATCACCATTAGCTTTACAAATCCTAAAGTGGCGGAACCGGGTTTCGCGCGAATTGTAACCAATGTGCAAACCGACAAAGCAAACCAGGTTACCAAAGTGATCCCGGTTGAGGCCACATCTGCTAATGTTGACGTTCAGTTTTTTCCGGAAGGTGGTAATTTGTTAAATGGTGTAACTTCAAAACTGGCCTTTAAAGCAGTAGGTGCCGATGGGCTGGGTAAGGACGTTAAAGGCACAATTACCGATGAGCAGGGTAATACTGTAACCTCATTCAGCAGCCAGCATTTGGGAATGGGGGTTTTTAAGCTCGAGCCACAAGCCGGTAAAACATATACCGCGCACGTTACTTATGCAGATGGCTCTGCCAATACAATTGCGTTGCCTAAAGCTACCGATAATGGCTATATTTTATCAATCGATGATAGTGACACGGCTAAGATAAAAGTTAAAATAGCATCGGGTAGTCAAAATTTAGATGATCAGGATACCTTAAGCCTCATCGCGCAAGCAGAAGGAGAGGTGTTTTATGCAGCCAAAAGTAAACCGGGTGTTGCCAGTTTTACGGCTTCGATAAGTAAAAAGCGTTTTCCTGCCGGGATAGTGCAGTTCACACTTTTTTCGTCAAAAGGCGAACCTTTGAATGAGCGATTGGTGTTTATCCAAAATAATGATCAGCTTAAGTTGGATATTAATGCCGGCAAAACCTACGCTGTACATCAAAAAGTGCAAATCAAGCTCACCGCGAAGAATGCGGAAGCAAAACCTGTTGTCGGCAGTTTCTCGGTAGCGGTTACGGATGAAAACAAAGTGCCGCAGGACGAAAATTCGGCCAGCACCATCTTTACCAATTTACTGCTCACATCCGACTTGCGGGGATATGTAGAACAACCAAATTATTATTTTATTAATAACGATGATAAAACCCGTGCCGATCTGGATAATTTGATGCTTACCCAGGGATACCACCGGTTTGAATGGAAAAAAGTACTGAATGATGATTTGCCCGAAGCTGTTTTTCAACCCGAGAAAACGTTAAGAATTAGCGGGCATATTACCACAACAGGTGGCAAGCCGGTGGCAAATGGCAAGGTTACTTTACTATCCACTTCGAGTAAAATGTTTTATACGGATACCGTAACCGATGCGCAGGGAAGGTTTGCATTTAATAATTTGGTGTTCCCGGATAGCGTAAAATTTGTTATACAGGCGCGTACCGATAAAAACCATAAATATGTGCAGATAGATTTGGATGATATTGCACCGCAGGGCTCGAACAACAATAAAAATGCACCCGATTTTAAAGTAAATGTTTATGATGGTTTATCAAACTATGTACAAAGCAGTAAAGATTTATATAATACGCAGCTAAAATTCGGCTTGGCGAAACATACCATAGTTTTAAAAGAAGTTGTGGTTAAAAGCACAAAACCTGTAGTAAGGCATTCGGCTAATCTTGCCGGGCCTGATAATGCAGATCAGGTTTTAGTGGGTGATAAAATTCCTGTTGGGTGCATTTCGCTTGACCAATGCCTGCAGGGTGTATTATTGGGCGTAATATTTAGGAATGGTAAGCCTTATTCGACAAGAGGCGGCGAAATGACTGTAAATATAGATGGTGTATTTGTGCCAAGTGACGAATTTAACACGATTGATGTAAATACAATTGGTAGTATTGAGGTTTTACGCAGTGTAATTAATTATGGCATTTATGGTTCACAGGCCGGGCCGGGTGGTATTATTATCATTAATTCAAAACAAGGCGATGAGTATGATAAGGCGATGTTTAAGCGCCCTGCACCTGGGATAATCACTTATTCTCCTGTGGGATATTATAAGATCAGGACATTTTATTCTCCTCAATATGATGATCCCAAAACTAACCAGGAGGTAGCCGATCAACGATCAACCATTTACTGGAATCCTAATTTAATTACGGATAAAGATGGCAATGTATCTTTTGAATATTATAACGCGGGTGCCAAAGGCACTTACCGCGTTATAATTGAAGGTATTGATGTTGACGGTAATATCGGCCGCCAGGTATATCGCTACAAAGTAGAATGATTTTTAAGCCCTCCCCATTAGGGAGGATTAGGAGAGGTTATTTCGACAAATAGAACTTGCCCCAAAAATCAATTGTTTTAGCATTTTCGCCGCCGCTGGCCATTGGGTTGCCGCCATGGCTGCCGCCTCTGCCGCCGCCGTGATGACCGCCGCCGCCGCCACCCATGCCGCCACCTCCGCCGCCGCCCATGCCACCACCACCCATGCCACCGCCACCACCGCCATCAGTACTGGTTGGTAACGGGCGCTGTATACCGTTGATTTTAATATCAAATGCCCAAAGTCCAGTCAAATCAGCATGAAAAAATTTTAAAGGGATGGCCTCTTCGTAAATTAAATTACCGGCTTCATCGTAGTTTACAGCGGTTCGTATACCATAGGTGTTTGATGTGGTTATCATATCATCTTCCACATCTTTATAACCAACTACTTTAATACCACGCAGGGTTGTTAGCTCTTCCTGTTGTAATTGGTCGCGTTCTTCCTGGCTAACCACTTCGTTTTCGCCGGGGTTACGGTCTATCATTATTTTGTTGCCACCCACATTTAAAGGGTAGGTAAGGCTAAAGGTTTCTTTCTTTTTGCCCCTTGTGTCAATACTAAAAGTTAAGCCGGCATTTAACACCCGCTGAATTTCGGAGCGATCATAAATTTTCACCGCCAGGTAAAGCGTATCTTTATTATTTGCAATGGCATAATTGAGGCGTTCTTCGGTGCTGTAATAGCTCAGGCTATCGCCCCATTCTTTTACATCACCATCAACCAATACTGTTGCCGGGGCCGGTTTTAAATGGAATTGCGGCATTGGTGCCTGCGCGTGGCAAATACTGCTTACAGCTATTTGCAGCGCAAAAAATGAGGTAATTAAAACAGCGATTTTTTTCATATCAATAATTAGAAATTTATTAGCGGGATTGGTAAAATGCATTTTTTTAAACTTGTTTAGCGCTTGATATTTATATTAAGTTGAGCCCTAATGTAAAACACTTTTTTCGAACATAATTTTAAATGTTTTATTATAGTTTTTAAGTAATTTTGCAGTTACATATGCCAACCGAAGTACAGGAAGAAACACTTACACTCGAAGAGCTGCTTGCAGGCTTAAAAGAGCTCCACCGTCTTATTTTATGGAATGATGATGTGAACAGCTTCGATCATGTGATCTATTGCATGATGAAATACCTGGATTATTCAGAATCGCAGGCCGAAAAAATAGCCTGGAAGGTGCATAATGAGGGTAAATGCGCTATACTGGAAGGCTCATTTAACGAGATGGAGATCTACCGCAAAATATTGCAGCAGGAAGGCCTCACCGTTTCGGTTGAATAATATCTTTATTATATCAATGAGTTGATTAGATATATCAATTAACTTAAACTCAATACGAGTGGATAAATCTAACTAATAGGTAAATCTTCAGAATTCCAACAGGATTGTTACAATCGAGTGGCAATCTGGACTTAACGTTAACTTCTGATTTACAATTTGGTTACATGTTGAGGGTTCTTTTGCAGTTTTAAAAGAACTCTTCATGAAGAAAATCTTACCTCTCATCGTTTTATTTATCGCCTCATCCTTTACTCTTGCGTTTTCTCAAGGCGCTGTAAAGGGTATCATTAGCGATCAATCCGGCCAGCCGCTTATCGGTGCAACCATCACGCTTCATAATGCGGCAGCCAATACCAATCAATATACCAGTGTTGGCCTTGATGGTTCTTATCTGTTTAAAAACCTGGCAAGCGGATCATACTCCGTTACGGCTAAGTATGTTTCATTTGAAACTGTTGAAAAGCAGGTTGAGGTAAATGATAAGCCTGTGATCTTAAGCTTTTCGTTAAAATCAAAAGATAACTCACTTACAGAAGTTGCGATTACGGCTAAAGGAAACCGCGCATCGGATCAATCAGCATTAAATGTTGAACGTAATTCGCCAATTGAGTTAAATAGTGTTTCAGCGCGTACCATCGAAGCTTCGCCGGATATTACCATAGCTAACGTAACCCAGCGTATTTCGGGCGTATCTGTTGAGCGCAGCAATAATGGCGAGGCGCAATTCGCTATTATCCGTGGGATGGATCAGCGTTATGAGTATACATTGGTAAACGGCATTAAACTGCCAAGTCCTGATAATAAAACCCGCTACGTACCGCTGGATATTTTTCCTGCCGATATTGTTGACCGTTTAGATATCTCCAAATCATTAACCCCTGATATGGAAGGCGACGCGATTGCAGGAGCTATTAACATGGTGCTTAAACAAGCACCTGATAATTTTTTGCTAAGTGTAAATGTAGGTACAGGGTTTGCAAATACTTTTTTTAGCGGAGATGGCTTTACTAAATTTGACCATAGTGCCAGTTTAAGCGAATCGCCAAGGATAGCCGGAAATAATGATGCTACTATAGCTGATTTTCCAAATAACCCTTTTCATACCAGCCAACTAAAAGCCCCGCTGGGTACAATTGCCGATCTTACTGTTGGTGGCCGCAGCGCAGATAAAAAGTTTGGTGCTATAGCTACATTTAGTTATCAAAACACTTACCGCCAAACTAATGGTTTATTCTTTAACTCATCAACCAATAGCTTAAACGGCGAACCATTGCTTGGCAGTGAGGAAGCCCGCGTATATAATATACAGCAAGAACGCACAGCCGTTGTTACCCAATTTGATTATCGTTTTAACGCCAATAACAAAATTGATTTAAATGCCGATTATGTTAATTTAACCCGTAACGAATATCGGTTTACTTCGGATACCAGTTTATCAGCCAGCCATACTGCACCAGGGCTTGGTACCATAAGTAACCAATACCTAAGCTACCGTACAATACAACAGATTTATAACTTCGATCTGCACGGCACACACAAACTTTCTGACCAATGGAAACTGGATTGGCATGCGGTTTATTCAAAAGCAACAGCTAATTCGCCCGACGAGGCTGAGTTAACGGTTGGTACCGCAGGTACTTTAAATTCTAATGGACAAGTGGTACAGGAGCAGCCTTATCTACCTTCAAACCCAGATCCGGAACAGCGCATTTTTGAGAAAAACTCAGATGAAAACAAAAGTGCTTATTTAAACTTAACGTATTCGCCAAACCTATTTGGTACCACGGTAGCTTTTACCGCTGGTGGTATGTACCGTGATAAAACACGTAACAGCGAATATGATGAGTATGACCTGATCCAAAATCCGGCAGTATCCAGCGCGCAAAAATTTGATGGCAATATTGATGACAACAGCCTCGTAGTTCAAAATACAGATGGCGATGCCTCTAATGCGCTTAACTATAATTTTTCAGAAAAAATTAGCGCGGCTTATGGTATGTTCAACTTTACGGCCGGTAATCTTTCGGCTATTGGCGGTGTGCGATATGAAAACACCAATCAAAGCTGGGTAAGCAATGTTGATCCTACAACTATTGCAGGTCAAACAGGTTCTGTAACGTATTTTGATGTGTTGCCAAGCTTAAACCTTAAATATAGCCTTGATAATAAACAGGATTTGCGTTTCTCTTATTACTCAGCCATCAGCAGGCCAAACTTTTATGAGTTGATCCCGCACGTGGTAGGCGATCCGGATGCTGATTACCCGGAATATGGTAACCCTTATTTAAAACGTACTACATCAAACAACCTTGATCTTCGTTACGAGTTTTTCCCCGGCGCGCTTGATCAGTTTTTTGCAGGTGTGTTTTACAAAAACATAAACGATCCTATCGAATACGCCATTTTACAAGGCCAGGCAGGGCAAACCGCGGTGTTAGAGCCTGAAAATTTTGGCAGGGCTATCAACTACGGTTTGGAGCTGGACGCGACTAAGTATTTAAGAAATTTTGGTATCAGGTTTAATTATACTTATACAAACTCCAGCATCACTACTACTAAACAGGAAGTAAACCCGAGCAACATAACGTTAAGCACGGTAAATCAAACCCGCCCATTACAGGATCAATCTAAAAATATAGGTAACCTGTCGTTCCTTTATCGCGAAGCAAAAAGTGGTTTTGATGCCCAAATCTCGGCAGTGTACACTGGTCCCCGTATTTACGCGGTATCGCCTTACCTGGATAACGACATCTGGCAAAAAGGTTACGTAACAGTTGATGTTTCGGCAGAGAAAAGAATATTCAAAAAATTCTATGTATACGCTAAGGCAACCAACCTTACCAATACACCTTTCGAGCTGGAAATACGCAGGCCATATGCTACACAGCCGGACGTGTTGAGCTATCAAACCGTAGGTCAAAATTACTTTATCCGTAAGGATACTTATGAGCAATATTACATTTTAGGTTTAAGATATAAATTGTAATTATTAAAGGAAAACGAAAATGAAAAAGCAATTCAATATATTATTAACAGCTGTAGCCGCCTTGATGCTGCTTAGTGCCTGCCATAAAGCGGAGAACGCGAAAATTTCGCCGAGGCTTGTAGTGGCAAGCAACCCTATTACTTCAGATACACTTAGCGGAAGCGTAAATGGTACTTTGTTAAGCGGCAAAACCTACTATTTTTCAAGCAATATTACCGTTAATGGTGGCGATACCCTGCAAATGCAAGCAGGCGTAACACTAATTGCCCTGGGCGATGGCTTAACCTGGCAAACAGCACCAGAGATAATTGTGCATGGTACTTTTATTAGTCTGGGTACACAGGCACAGCCGAACTATATTACCGTTAGCAATGCAGCTACGCTGCATGCACAGGCAAACGCGCAAAACTATACTAACGTTTTTCAGGGATGGTGGGGTGGTATATTTGCCGAACCGGGCCCGGTAACGGCCTTGGATCCTGTGCCGGCGGGTGGCGACATGATTATTAAATGGACTCACCTTGAATTTGCGGGTGGCCCTTCAGGTCCTCAAGACGATGCCGCGGTTTATACGCCGCAAGGCAGCCCGCGCTGGACAATCTATTTCGCTAACATCAAAAAGAACTTTGTTTTGGAAGATTCGTGGTTGTTTGGCAGCAGGGATGATGCTATGCGTTTAGCCGGTGGCCATGTTAACGTGATGCGCAATACCTATGAATTGGATGGTGTGGCATCAGGCGAAGCCTGCAACATCAAGAGCGGTACAGTGGGTGATGTTGCTTACAACATGGTAATAGGCGCTGCAACTAACGGCTTTAAAATATCCGACGCAGGTACTACAGGTACACAGTGTAATATCAACTGTTACAACAATACCATTGTAAGCTGTGGTTTCAGGCAGAGTTCAACCAGCGGGCACGGTGGGTCAATAGATGTTGAAAAGGCTGCCAGGGCTAATGCTTATAATAACCTGATTATTAATTGTGCTGTTGGTTTAAGGGTGTTGAGCACCGCTGATGTTACCGATACCAAATATAACAACCAGCTTTTTTATGGTTACAATGCGGCCCTTGTTAAAACATTTTACGCAACGGATGGGGTAGGCAAACAAGCATCGGCAGATATCTTGTCAACCACGCCACAGGCTAATAACCCGATGTTTACTTTATTTGATGTGAATGCCTTTAATTATACAACTTACCCATCCCCGGCAGCAGCCAATAACGAGGCTCCGTTAATTACAATGGTTGGTAATTCAAGCTTTCATATCACCTCAACATCGCCGGCTTACGGAAAAGGCACAACAACAGCTTCTCCGCCATACAATAACGTAACAACCACCGGCGTATACGCGCCTGTTGTTACTGCCCCGGGTGTGGATTTGGGTGCTTACCAAAGTAATGGCTCTGGTAACCAGCATTAATCCAGTATTATAATATAATTTTACTGCAGAGGCGCTTTATTTGCGCCTCTGTTTTTGTTTAAGCATAAAAATTAAACCATGAAAAAAGCGCTGCTACTATTAAGTTTAGTGTTGATTATAACAGGCTCGGTGTATGCTCAAAATTGCCCTACCAATTATTTAGGGACTAAAACACTGTACAAATATCAATCGCAAAAATATACGGCTGTACCAGCAGGTTATTTGCCTGTTTTTATTAACCATGTGGGCAGGCATGGGGCAAGGCATCTAACCAAAGAAGTGAAAAAAGCTTATGCTTACGCAATATTACTGCAAGCTGAAAGCGCCAATGCTTTAACAGATAAAGGCAAGCAACTAAAGCAAATGGTAATAGCCCTGCAAAAGGTTGAACAAGGCAAAACCAAGTTTATATCAGCCGAAGGAAAAGATGAACTTTATGGCATAGGCCAACGGATGGTTTTGGATTATGGTAATGTATTTAAGGGAAAGGTAAATTTGGATATTGCCGTAACCAGAGAGGTGCGTACTACCCAAAGCGCCAATGCTTTTTTATCAGGGTTGAACAGCAAGCTTAAAGATACTGCCAATACTAATTTTTATAATGATGATACCGACTTGCGGTTTTATGACCTGTCGCCGGCTTATAAAAAGTTTGAAGGCAGTATAAGTAATTGCGATTTAGTGCTGTCAATAAAAAAGGCAGATTATTTTACCACATTGGTAAATGCAGTAACAAGCCAGTTTTTCACTGCTGATTTTTTGAGCAAGATCGATCAGGATAAAAAAGAAAAATTTGTTGATGATGTATTTGGCTTTGCCACCATTGTTTACTCCTTGAATGCGGAAATAAAACAAGCCGGTTTTGATCGAAACCAGCTTGCTTTCGATAGCTTTTTTACTTGTGATCAACTACAAAAACTAGGTAATTTGGATTCTGCTATCGAAAATTTGGAGAAAGGCGCGGGCATTGATAATAACGGTATCCAGGTTAGAGTTGCCGTGCCATTGTTGGTTGATTTTATTACCTCTGCGGATCAATTTATAAAAACCGGGAAATATAATGCGCGCTTAAGATTTGCCCACGCCGAAACTACAGCACCATTTGCCGCATTACTGCAACTATCAACTGCCGACAAAAATGGTAAGGATATTAAATCCATACAGACTAATTGGAAATCTGAAGATATTATACCACTAAGCGCCAATATAGAGTGGGTGTTTTACAAAAAAGCAGGGGAGACTGATTATTTGGTAAAAGTACTTTTAAACGAGAAAGAAGCACGCATTGATGGGCTTGATAAAAAGCATTTCCCATATTACAAATGGAGTGAAATCAGGGGCTTATATCTTGCCAAACTTAAATCGCTAGGTGTTAATTTAGGCGATGATATGAGCGCTTACCTGTCTAACATCAGGTAAGTAAAACATAATTAAAGGAACAGTCCTGATTTGAACCATTCCTTTAAAGTATGCATGATAAGGCTTAGGTTCTGCTAAATTACGCCATAATAGCTATGAAAATACAGGTGTAAATACTTGCTTTTGCAATCACGTAAAACTACGTGGTTGTAAAAGCAAAAAGCCCGGTAATACCGGGCTTTTTGCTTTTATGATTTTAATAACGTGCTGATGTTAAACAATATAGTTCCATCCATGCGTATCAGGTGTATCGCCATATTTTATGGCATTCATCTCGCGCAATATGCGTTGAGAGAATTCACGGTCTTTAGGATCATTTAAGAAATATTCTTCGCCGTTTAAGCTTATTGAACCAACCGGTGCAATGGTAGCGGCAGTGCCAGCTCCGAAAGCATCATTAAGCTTGCCATTTTTGGCAGCCTCAATAATTTCGGCAACCGATACACGGCGTTCTTCAACATCGTATCCCCATTCACGGGCAAGGGTTAAAACCGTATCGCGGGTTACGCCATCCAAAATAGTGTCGCGGGTTGATGGGGTAACTACTTTGCCATCCAACACGAAAATTACATTAGCCGCACCCATTTCCTCAATAAATTCGTGGTTTTTAGCATCGGTCCAAATTAATTGGTCAAAACCCTCTTCGGTAGCTTTTTTGGCCGGTAGCATGCTGCCACCATAGTTACCTGATGATTTTGCATAACCCATACCACCTTCGGCCGAACGGGTATAGTGATTTTCGATTTTCACCCTTAATGTTTTTGAAAAGTACGGACCAACAGGGCAAAGTAAAACCATGTATTTGTAGGTTGTTGATGGCGCTACGCCTAAAAACGGATCGGTAGCAAACATAAACGGCCTTATATACAAGGCATGGTTAGGTTGGGTAGGGATCCAGTCGTGGTCAATATCAACAACAGCGGCTAAACTTTGTAAAAATATATCTTCGGGCAAGGTAGGCATGCAAAGCCTCTCTGCCGATTTGTTAAAACGCTGCGCGTTTTTATCAGGGCGGAAGATGGATACCGTTCCATCAGCATGTTTGTATGCTTTTATTCCTTCAAAAAACGATTGGCCGTAATGCAATGACGAAATTGCCGGGCTCAGGCTGATATCGCCATAAGGGACTATTTGAAAATTCTTCCATTCGCCATCGGCATAATCGGCCACAAACATGTGGTCAGAAAATGTTTTTCCAAATGGCAGGTTGTTAAAATCCGTTTCTTGTAAACGAGAATGCGGTGTTTTGGTGATCTTGATGTCCAATGTCTCAGTCATGGCCTTATGATATTAATTGCGAAAATGGCAAGGTAGGAAATTTGGCTGATAATTTAAACCAGATGTTCTTTTTATAGAATAAAAGACTAAAAATTAGCTTTTTACTTCCTTCAAAACCTTCTCAACCCAAGCCTTGCCCCAATTCTCCACTTGTTCTTCACTCCATAAGCCTGGGTAAAAAATACGTTTCTGAAAACGCGGAGGCAGGTATTTCTGCCAGTTGGTGCCGCCGGTAGCCTTAATTTCGTCAGGTTCGCGGTGCAGGTAACGTACGGCAGATTTATAGTGCGATAACGGCCAGTTTACATTCACGTTTACATCCAGCTGACGTAACTCATCTTCCAATTCGGCGGTCGCTTCCCCTTTATATTTTAGCTGCTGCAAAAGCTCGTTAAAATTGTGATTTACGTTAGCTTTACCCAGTTCAATAAAAGTTTTGGCGTATTTATTTTCGAACTGTTTTAGGGTGAGTGTTTTTTTGCCGGTGGCGAGTTCAGTAGCGCCCGATTTCCAGTATAAATGTTCAAATTGCTCTTCAATGGTTGCGCTGCGCAATTCTTCGCGTTTATCTTTTGCTACCAGGTTAATAAAATCCGAAGCATAGATCTCGATCATCCGGTATTGCCCCGATTGAAACCCGCTGGCTGGTAATAACGACATCCGGAACTTTAAAAACTGCTCTTTCTCCATCCCGTCAACCATAATCTCGAATGAGTGGGTGAGTGCCTCAAAATAACGGTTGATGCGTTTTAATCTCGCGCTAAAAAACGCAGTAGTTAATGGTTGAGCAACGGCAATTTGCTTGCATTCGTGTAAGGAAAGTTTAAAATAAAGTTCCGTTATCTGGTGATAGATGATGAAAATTTCCTCATCCGGGAAAGGCGTTTTAGGGCTTTGCAGGCTTAGTAAAGTATCCAGGTGGATGTAATCCCAATAGGTTAAAAAGTCGGCGTAAAGCAAACCATCCAGATAGGCAGGCATATCCTGGCCCATGGCCTCATATTTTTCCTGTAAGCGGGTCAGTCGCTCTTCAATTTCGGGAGAGAAATGCATGTGCAAAGGTAGGAAGATAATTAAATGGTTTCAATGGTTATTTATCGTAACAAAAATCATTACCACGTGTTATGCTTAATATTAGATTTTACGATCATGATCAATAGAATATTAATTGGGATAGAAGACAGTAAATATGCCGAAGCTGCCACTAAATATGGTTTTGAACTTGCTGAATCGCTTGGTGCCCACGTTGGATTAGTAAATGTAATTGAACCCATAGCTGTACCTATGAATGGTAACGGTGCTACCGAAATATTAGGCACACCACTGCAGGGCGTAGACAGTATGAATGAAATGGAATTATTAAATGTTCAGGATATGGTATCCGAAAATATTACCCAACAAGCTACCAAGCAATTTGGCGGCAAGGTAGAGGTTACCCAGTTTAATGAGTACGGCGCAACGGGCGAAGGTATAGTTGCCTGCAGTATCGAATTTAAAGCCGATATAATCGTGGTAGGTACGCACCATCGTTCGGGATTAGACCGCCTGTTTTCAAGCAACGTTGCCGAATATGTGATCCGCCATTCTAAAATTCCGGTACTGGTAGTACCAGGAAAGGAATAATATTCAACCTGTTTTTTAGACGGATTAATACAGTAGCCTAAATTTAATGGTTTGCTCTATCGCTTTTAGTTCGTTTAGTACTTCAGTATCATAACCTGCATCTACGTCGGTAATTACATAACCTATTTGCGGGTTAGTCACCAAAAACTCACCAACGATGTTAATGTTATGACGGGCAAATACATCATTTATCTTAGCCAAAATACCCGGCACATTTTTGTGGATGTGTATCAAACGGTGCGCATTATTAATACGTGGCGGTTGCAGATCAGGAAAATTGCAGCTGGTGTGCGTTTTGCCCTCATTCATAAACGCCATTACCCGTTTGGGGATAAAGTCGTCATGGCGCGGATTATGCTTAGGATCATCAAAAATAATAATGCCGTTTTCGCAGGCAACTTCGGCCAATTTACGACTGTTGATCTTACCGAAAATACCAATAACCTTTAACCTGCCAGCATTTTGCAATTGCTCGGGTGTTGGCTGGTTTTCTTCGTCGCAAAATAAAATACCGGCTTCTTGCAGATATTTTTCTTCAATACTTTCGCGCTGGCGGATGTTGTAACCTTCCTTACGCATTTGCGCTAAGGCTTCTTCTTCAATGTCACCCACAACTAAACATTTAATGCGGTTTTTTGGGTATGATATAGCACGCGGCAGTTTGTTGATATATAAAAACTCGTCAAAGCTTGGCGTAATGTGGTCGGCTTTTTCGGCAACTGATTTACGTTCGATATTCTCTGTAAAAGCGAAGAATTTTTTGATCAAGCCTGATTCCTTTAACTGAAAATCAGAGTAACCATCACCAATACCAAAGATCTCACCTTCCAGGTTCATTTGCCTTAACAGCTTTACCTTGCCGCCCTCTTGCGATAGCGGGTTTTCACGATCGTAACCTACGATATTGCCTTTATCATCAAATACAAAGGTATTGGCGTAGATGTTTTCTTTCTTGATATGATACTCGGTTACCACTGGTATGATAAACTCCTTAAATCCTCCGGATACGATCAAAACCTCGTCCTGGTGATTTTTAAAGAAGATGGTGTTACGCGAAAATGAAATGGATACTTTCTTTTTAAGATGCGTGATTAGTTGCTTTAAATGATTGCGGTTTGCTTGCAGCAATTTAACACGAGCCTCTAAACTTTGCGTAAAAGACAAGCGACCTTCCATCGAAGCGTTAGTCAGATCGTCAATCTGCTGATATATTTTTTCCCTGTCGGGATGATTTTTAAGGGAGATGCGGGCTAATTCGTCTAAAGCTTCAACCTGTGTAAACGTGCTGTCGAAGTCTATTATAAAGTATTGATCCATTTAGTGATGTGCGTGTTGTACTTTAAAGTGCAAAAATGCAGGTGTGCAAATGTGCGAAAATTGAGCGAGAGATCAGTTGCACAAAGCTAACACTATGGCTGTAAAATAAAATAACCTTTTTTTGGTAATATTGAGTTGTTTCTTTACATTTGAATATCGAAGGATATAATATGACCGATATATTTTATGTCGTCGATATAACTCATTTAAGCTACACATAAAAAAACAATCATGACTCAATTATTAAATTTCAATAGAAGCTAATTATGCAGGTAAAAATTGAAGACCACTTTCTGGGTGAAGTGGCCAATTTAAACAAGGTACCGGGAAAATCACCATTTCCGGATGAGGTGATCAAGGCTTTTAAAAAGCGCTTGTTTCAAATTAAGGCAGCAAATAACACTGCTGATTTGAGGATGATCGGTAGCTTGCATTTTGAGAAATTAAGAGAAAAAAAGTATGAAGGGAAGTATTCAATCCGGTTGAATAAAGCTTATCGTATGATTTTTCGAATTGAAAATGAACAGGGTAATAGGATTGAAATAATTTGTATTGAAGAAATTAACAATCACTACTCATAATATGGTCAGGAGGCCTTATTTCTTATGAACAATCAAGTGTTGGATCATAATGGTAATGAAATTGAAATAGAAGCATTTCACCCCGGTGAATTTTTACGGGAAGAAATAGAAGAAAGAGATCTGCTAAAAAAAGATGTAGCAAAATCGCTTCATATATTACCACACCATTTAAGTGAAATATTTGCCGGTAAAAGGAATATATCGGCTACTTTAGCTATTAGGCTCGAAAAGCTGTTAGGCGTTAGTTCTCATTATTGGTTAGGTATGCAAATGGAGTATGATCTGTTTATAGCCAGGCAAGAAGAAGCATTGGTATAATAAACTTATTTGTTTAAAGCTGCGCAAACATCCTTCACCGTTTCACTAATCGGCTTAAAGTCTATCCCAATGGCAGCTTTTATTTTGGCGTTATCGTAGTTATTAATTAACGATGCAGTTTGCGCTGCAACTTTATCCATTGCCGAGTCGCGCCCGGTAATGGCCGAAAAGAAAGTAGCGCCGCGCCATACAACCTCCATAATCCAGGGCTTGGCTAAAAAAGATGGTCGTTTAATGCCGAAGCTATCCGCGATTTGGGCGGTAATATTTTTATAACTTACATTTTCGGCACTGATAATATAGCGCTCGCCGGTAATATTACTGTTCATCAGCTCGATCATACACCGGGCAACATCGCGTACATCAACAAAACCACCGCTTCCCCGGGTATAAAATTTAAGCCCTTTGTGTACGGTTTGGAATAATGCGCCCGTACCGGTAAAGCCAGCATTCGGCCCGATGATTAATGATGGATTAACAATAACCGCATCAAGTCCTTCGGCAATACCGCGCCAAACTTCCATTTCACTGTGCAATTTGGATATGGCGTAACCATCTTCCTCGTTATTCTCGTCCAAATGGGTTTCTTCGTTAATCAGCTTACCCGGCAAGGCCTGCCCAATAGCGGCGATAGAACTTACATGCAGCAAACGTATGCCAAGTTCGTTGCACAGATTAACCACGTTGGCTGTACCCGTAACATTATTACGGATCATGAGTTGCTTGTCTTTTTGTTTTAACGATACCCAGGCAGCGCAATGATAAACCTGTGTTACACAGGTAAATGCATCTTCGAGCGCGAAGATGTCCATGATATCGGCATTAACCCACTCGATATTTTGTTGATAGGGAATAAGAATTTTAGGAATTGCTGAACTTGCACGTTTGGTGCAGCGGATAGTATTACCCGCGTTTGCCAGTTGCATGGCAAGCTCCGAACCTAAAAAACCTGTAGCGCCTGTAACCAGTATCATTATGTAGATGTGCAGATATGTGGATGTGCAAATGTGCAGATTGATATGCAGATGTGCAAGTAGATGGATGTGCAGATATGCAAATGTGCGGATGTGCAGATGAAAAAACTTCAAGCGGCATCTGCACATCCAAAAAACATCTGCAGATTTGCACATCTGCATATCCGCACATCAAAAAACATCCGCATATTTGCATATCTGCACATTCGTACATCATTATGTCATTAACTGATTTTCTTTCACCTGTTGATCTGGGTAAGATCACCCCTAAAAAAGGATATTATACCAGCCAGCTGGGTGATAAGATAGCAAAGTATACCGATACATTTCCAGAGCTTGAAACAGGCTTCGATATCGCTATTATCGGTGTAGAGGATGATCGTAACGCGATTGATAATTCGGGCTGCGGACTGGCACCTGATTATGTGCGCGAAAAGTTATACCTGCTAAATGAAGGTAGCTACAACACCAGGATAGTTGACCTTGGCAACATTAAAGCCGGGGCTACCGTTACCGATACTTACTTTGCATTAAAAACTGTTGTTGCCGAATTGGTTAAAATGGATGTGATACCCGTGATTATTGGTGGCGGGCAGGATCTTACCTACGCCCAGTACATGGGTTATGAAGATTTGGAGCAAAAGATTGATTTGGTAGTGATCGATTCACACTTCGATTTGGAAGACGACATCACGCCCGAAACTATCGAAACAACATCTACATCTTACCTCAATAAAATATTTTTACACGATCCTAATTACCTGTTCAACTTTAGTAACCTGGGTTATCAAACTTATTTTACCAGTCAGGATGGTTTACGAATGATGGAAAAGTTATTTTTTGATGTCCATCGCCTTGGTAATTTAAGCGGCCAGATAGCTTATGCCGAGCCTGTGATCCGCAATGCTAATATGGTAAGTTTTGATGTTAACGCCATTCGTTCATCGGATGCAATGGCTAGTGCCAATGCTACGCCAAATGGTTTTTATGCCGAAGAAGCTTGTCAGCTTTGCCGCTATGCCGGGTTTAATGATAAGCTGACTTCCATCGGGTTTTACGAGTTTAACCCGGCTTATGATAATAACGGGCAAACCGCTATGCTGCTGGCCCAAATGGTTTGGTATTTTATTGATGGTGTTTATAATCGTAAAAAAGATTTTCCGCTCAATCCAAAATCACAATACCTTATTTACAAAACCAGCTTAAAACATGATGAGCACGAACTGGTGTTTGTAAAAAGCAAAAAAACCGATAGGTGGTGGATGCAGGTGCCCTATCCAACCGGGGGCTCTAAAAACGAGCGTTCGCACTTAGTGCCTTGTAGTTACGATGATTATAAAATTGCCATTTCCGGCGAAATGCCCGATCTTTGGTGGCGCACTTATCAAAAATTGGCGTAATACAATTCTATTTCCTTTTATACGTTAACAAGGTTTATACTTTAATTTTTTCAATGAAAAAAATATTCTCATTTATACTGGCATTGCTGCCGGTGTTTACTTTTGCCCAGGTTATCTCCAAACAGATGCCGGCACAACCTACAGAAGAACAGCCGCAATCATTCTTAATACAAACTAAAGTTGGTGAGTTAAACTCACCCGCAAAAGCGTTCCTGATTTATCGCCTCGGTGCAAATAATGTAATCGATTCATCAGCCATTGTAGCCGGTAATTTTGATTTTACAGGTACGGTTATCAATCCAACAAACGCTATATTGTTAATAGATCATAAAGGCGTTGGTTTCTCTAATCTTAATAAGGATGCCGATGGTTTGAGTTTTTATATCGAGAAAGGTACTATACATATTGCTACCGCTACAGATTCTGTATCAAAAGCGATAGTTACCGGCTCGCAGATAAATGACGATAATAAAAAGTTAATGACACAGTTAAAGCCGATACAGGCTGAAGCTGAAAAATTATACAGCCAGGAAAAAGCGGCCACGCCGGAGGAGCAAAATTCGGAAGAGTTTTTGAGTTCGATGGATACCAAACGCAAAAACCTGCAGGCACAGCAAACAATCGCATTGGAGAAATTCATTCGTGAAAATCCTAAAAGCTACCTGAGTTTGCTGGCACTAAGCTCACTCGGCCCTAAAATGGATCCATCGGAATTGGAACCACTGTACAACGGCCTGGCGCAGAATCTGAAAGATATGGAAGGCGGCAAGATGATCAAAAAATCAATCGATGCCTTAAAACCTACCGCATTAGGCGCCGTTGCGCCTGATTTTACAGAAGATGATGTAAATGGCGCCCCGGTTACACTATCGTCGTTCCGTGGTAAATATGTGCTGATAGATTTTTGGGCATCATGGTGCGCCCCTTGTCGCCAGGAGAACCCTAATGTGGTAAAAGCCTATAATAAATTCAAATCCAAAAACTTTACGATACTAGGCGTTTCGCTGGATAAAGCCGAAGGAAAAGATAACTGGATTGCCGCAATAAAATCGGATGGCTTAAACTGGACACAGGTGTCCGATCTTAATTTTTGGAATAACAAGGTGGCTCTATTATATGCCGTACAGTCTATCCCGCATAATTTCCTGATCGATCCGGATGGTAAAATTATCGCTAAAGATTTGCGTGGGGCCGACCTTGACGCTAAACTGACACAGATATTTGGCAAAATGTAATAGCCGTATAAATTATTTACTATTTTTACGGGTACACACATAACTGACTAATGAAGAAACTATTTTTATTACTGCTGACTGCAATGCCATCGGTACTATTTGCACAGGAAAACTTTGTGATAAAAGGCAAAGTAGAATCAATTGATGCTCCTGCAAAAATATTTTTAACCTACCGACAAGGCGCTACTACGGTAACAGATTCGAGCGCCGTTAAAAAAGGCGAATTTTCTTTCACAGGCACCGTAACCGATATTACCAGGGCAATGTTACTTGTTGATTACAAAGGTACTGGTATGCAAAGCATCAACAGGCAAGCTGCTGATGGGCTTACCGTATATTTAGTTAACGGTACTACCGAAATTAAAAGCAAGGATTCACTATCCAAAGCTAAAGTTACCGGCACCAAAGTAAACGAAGATAACCAACGCTTTGCTGTGTACACTAAATCAATTACCAATGCCAACAATGCTCTGGATGCTGAATACGAGGCAATGCCCAAAGAAAAACGCGACAAGGCATTTAATGATTATATCGATAAAAAAAGTGATTCAATCTCAGTAAAAGGAAGAGCATTGGATTCATTGTATATCAACGAAAACCCAAATTCATACATGAGCTTGCAGGCTTTGCGAGGCATGGGTGGCCCGTACCCGGTTTATGCCCAATTATCTCCGGAGTTTGCTAAGTTATCACCTGAATTACGTGCAAGCAAAGCAGGCGTTGCTTATCAAAAATATTTAGATATTATCAAAAGTGTATCAGTAGGAGCGATGGCACCTGATTTCGCTCAGCCTGATACAAACGGCACAATGCTGAGCCTTTCATCATTTAAAGGCAAATATGTACTGCTTGATTTTTGGGCATCATGGTGTGGCCCTTGTCGTGCCGAAAACCCTAACGTGGTAAAGGCATTCAATATTTATAAAGGGAAAAACTTTACCATTCTGAGTGTATCGTTAGATCGCCCGGGTAAAAGAGATAACTGGATAAATGCTATTAACAAGGATGGCTTAGCATGGAACCACGTATCCGACCTGAAATTTTGGGATAACGATGCTGCCAAATTATACGGCATCCAGGCCATTCCGCAAAATTTGCTGATCGATCCGTCAGGTAAAATTATTGCCAAAGATCTTTTTGGTGATGCGCTGGAACAGAAACTAGGCGAGATATTCGGAACGATGTAATTATTGTTAGTCCGAAAGTATTTAACTTTCGGACTTTTCCATTTATAACGTTTCGGTTTACTTACAACAAATCAAACCCAATATCTTTCCTAAAATACATACCATCATAATAAATACGGGCAGCATCGGCAGTTGCCTGTTGCAGGGCGCTGAACATATCATTTTGTAGCGAGGTGATGGCTAACACCCTGCCGCCTGAAGTTTTAACTTCTTCGCCATCCAAATAAGTACCCGCATGAAATACCTGCGAACCGCGTACATTCTCCATATTGCTGATCACTCTATCTTTCAAATATTCGCCCGGGTAGCCACCCGCAACCATTACTACGGTAGCGGCAACTTTATCGGATATGATCAATTCTCTTTCGTTCAGATTACCTTCGGCAACGCCCGATAAAAGATCAACCAGATCAGATTCAATACGCATCACCACGCTCTCTGTTTCCGGGTCGCCCATGCGGCAGTTGTATTCTATCATGTACGGGTCGCCATTGCAGTTCATCAGGCCGATAAAGATAAAACCTTTATAGGAAATGCCTTCGCTTTTTAATCCCTCAACGGTTGGGATCACCATTCTTTCTTCAACCTTTTTTAAAAACTCAGCATCAGCAAACGGAACCGGTGATACCGAACCCATGCCGCCGGTGTTTAAACCCGTGTCGCCCTCACCAATACGTTTATAATCTTTGGCCGATGGTAGCATTTTATAATTAGTGCCATCAGTAAGCACAAAAACAGATAGTTCAATACCTTGTAAAAACTGTTCAACCACAACCTTCGAGCTGGCATCACCAAACTTGGCATTAGTTAGCATTTCAATTAGTTCCTGTTGTGCTTCCTGCAAACTGGTGCAAATCAAAACACCTTTACCAGCAGCTAAGCCATCGGCTTTAAGCACAATAGGTAAACCGATGGTGGGCAGGTAATCAAAACCTTCCTGTAACGTGTCGCGGGTAAAAGTTTTTGATGCCGCGGCCGGGATGTTATGGCGCTCCATAAATTGTTTGGAAAAATCCTTGCTACCTTCCAACTGCGCGCCTTCGGCTTGCGGGCCAATAACCGGGATATGCTTTAGTTGCTCATCATTCAAAAAGAAATCATGGATACCTTTTACCAATGGCTCTTCGGGGCCAACCAATACCAGGTTTATCGCGTTAGCTAAAGCAAATTGCTTAATGCCTTCAAAATCGGTAACCTTAATATCAACGTTAGTGCCATACTGACCTGTACCCGCGTTGCCGGGGCCTATAAAAAGGTTTTCACATTTTTCGCTTTGCGATAATTTCCAGGCGAAGGCACTTTCCCTTCCACCCGAACCAAGGAGCAGGATATTCATGGCGGCAAAGATAAGTTTTTTGATGTGCAAATGTGCGGATATGCAAATGTGCAGATGGCATTAAATCTGCACATCCGCAAATTTGCATATCTGCACATCAATTCTATATCAAATCAATACAATTTCTTACATTTGCCTGCCATTATGACTTTTTGGATTGCTGTGGCGCAATTGTTGAGTTCATAGGGTTTATATATTCAGATTATAACATGTTAGATTTTATTAGTAAGCTTTTTGGAAGCAAATCAGAACGGGATGTAAAAAGCATTCTGCCTATAGTTGAGAAGATTAAGGCAGAATTTGCTAAGCTCGGCGACATAAGCAACGATGAGCTCCGTGCTAAAACCATAAATTTTAAAGAAACTATAGCCAGCGGCCTTTCAGGTATTGATACTGAAATACAAGCTATTAAAGATCGCACCGAAAACGAGCCTGATCTTGATGTAAATATTAAAGTTGAGTTATATACCCAGTTAGATAAACTGGAAAAGGACCGCAATAAAGAGCTGGAAGATATTTTATTAAATATTTTACCTGAAGCTTTTGCTGTGGTTAAAGAAACTGCCCGTCGTTTTGCAGGCAACAAAACTATTGAAGTTACCGCTACTGAATTCGATCGTGAGCTTGCTTTGCGCAAACCTAACGTGTTAATTAAAGGCGATAAAGCTATCCACCACAATAGCTGGTTAGCTGCGGGTAACGAGGTTACCTGGGATATGGTTCATTATGATGTACAGCTGATTGGCGGTACTGTATTGCACCAAGGTAAAATTGCCGAAATGGCTACAGGTGAGGGTAAAACCTTGGTTGCTACCTTGCCTGCGTACTTAAATGCGCTTGCCGGCCAGGGTGTGCACATTGTAACGGTGAATGATTATTTGGCACGTCGTGACTCTGAGTGGATGGGCCCATTGTATGAATTTCATGGTTTAGCAGTTGATTGTATCGACAAGCACGAACCAAATTCTGAAGAACGCCGCAAAGCTTATTTAGCTGATATTACCTTTGGTACCAATAACGAGTTTGGTTTTGACTACCTGCGTGACAATATGACACGCAGCCCGGAAGAATTGGTACAACGTAAACAACACTTTGCCATGGTGGATGAGGTTGACTCGGTTTTAATTGATGATGCCCGTACACCGTTGATTATTTCTGGTCCGATCCCGCGCGGTGATGAGCATGAGTTTTATGAATTAAAACCACGAATCGAGCGCTTGATCAATGCACAAAAAGCATTTGTTAATGGTGTTTTAAATGAAGCTAAGGCAATGATAAATGATGGCAAAACCAGCACCGAAGATGGTGGTTTAGCTTTATTGCGAGCTTACCGTGGTTTGCCGAAAAGCAAAGCCTTAATCAAATTTTTGAGCGAGGGTGCAAACAGGCAAGTGCTGCAAAAAACAGAAAATTACTTCATGCAGGATTCCAGCAAAGAAATGCATAAGGTAGATGCCGAGCTTTACTTTGTTATCGACGAAAAGAATAACCAGGTTGAACTGGCTGAAAAAGGTATCGAATTAATTACCGCTTCGGGCGAGGATCCGCATTTCTTCGTGATGCCGGATGTGGGTACCGAGATCGCTAATATCGAAAAATCAAACATCCCTGCGGATGAAAAGATCGCGAGGAAAGATGAGTTGATGCGCGATTTCTCTATCAAATCAGAGCGTATCCACTCAGTGAATCAATTACTGAAGGCTTATACTTTATTTGAAAAAGATACCGAATACATCCTTGATGATGGAAAAGTGAAAATTGTTGATGAGCAAACAGGTCGTGTATTAGATGGCCGCCGTTACTCCGATGGTTTACACCAGGCAATTGAGGCTAAAGAAAATGTTAAGGTTGAGGATGCTACCCAAACTATGGCAACCATCACCCTGCAAAACTACTTCCGTATGTACCACAAACTTTGCGGTATGACGGGTACTGCCGTTACCGAAGCAGGTGAGTTTTGGGAAATATACAAACTGGATGTGGTTGAAATACCAACCAACACCCCGGCAAGCCGCGAAGACAGGCAGGATTTGGTTTATCGCACCGTTCGCGAAAAATACAATGCCGTTGCTGATGAAATCGTTAAATTAACCCAGGCTGGCCGCCCGGTGTTAGTGGGTACAACATCGGTAGAGATATCAGAATTATTAAGCCGTATGCTTAAGCTGCGCGGCATTAAACATAACGTACTGAATGCCAAAATGCACCAGAAAGAAGCCGATATTGTGGCCGAAGCTGGTAAAGCAGGCACTGTTACTATTGCTACCAACATGGCTGGTCGTGGTACGGATATTAAATTGGGTGCAGGTGTTAAGGATGCTGGTGGTTTAGCCATTGTAGGTACCGAAAGACACGAATCCCGTCGTGTTGACCGCCAGTTGCGTGGTCGTGCGGGCAGGCAGGGAGACCCGGGTTCGTCACAGTTCTTCGTATCATTAGAGGATAACCTGATGCGTTTATTCGGATCAGAGCGTATCTCTAACCTGATGGTGCGTATGGGTGTTGAAGAAGGCGAAGTGATCCAACACTCGATGATCTCAAAATCTATCGAGCGTGCGCAGAAAAAAGTTGAAGAAAATAACTTTGGTATCCGTAAACGTTTGTTAGAGTATGATGATGTGATGAACTCACAACGTACTGTTATCTACGCAAAACGTAAAAACGCGCTATTCGGCGACCGCCTGGATGTGGATTTGAACAATACCATTTTTGATGTGGTTGAGGATGTGGTTACCGAATACAAGGAGCAGAATAATTTCGAAGGTTTACAACTGGAGATAATTCGTTTGTTCTCATTAGATATCGAGATTGATCATGATGCGTTCGCTTCGATGTCGGTTGATAATCTTACCGATAAAATTTACCACGAAGCAATGGAGTTTTACAAACGTAAAGCCGAAGCCATTGCAGAGCAGGCATACCCGGTATTAAAAGATGTTTATGATACCCGCGGCCAATATGTAGAAAACATTGTAGTACCATTTACGGATGGTGTACATGGTATGCAAATAGCTGTTCCGCTTAAAAAAGCGATTGATAATCATGGTTTAGAAGTGTTTAAATCTTTCGAAAAGAACGTAACACTTACTGAGATTGATGATTCATGGAAAGAGCATTTACGCGAGATGGATGAGTTAAAGCAATCGGTACAAAATGCCGTTTACGAACAAAAAGACCCTTTATTGGTTTATAAGTTTGAGGCTTTTGAATTGTTCAGAAATATGCTTGCAGCGGTAAATAAAGAAATGGTTAGCTTCTTGTTCAGGGGTGGAATTGCGGTTCAGCAGCAGCCTGATGAGGTTCGCGAAGCAAAACCGTTGCCCCGTAACAATGAGATGAAGCAAATGCGTACTTCGAAACCAGAAATGGCCAGCGAAACTAACGGCGTACCAACCATGATTGATACCCGCGAGCCGCAAAAAGCAACCCCGGTAAGAGTTGAGCAAAAGCCAAACAGAAATGACCCATGCCCTTGCGGTAGCGGTAAAAAGTTTAAAAATTGCCACGGCCAGGGCCAGGCATAAATTTTTTGCGCGATGGGGAATAGGGTATTTAGTTTGAAATCTGTTGTTACCATATCCGTTAAATGTGCGGTGTTTGTGGGCTTACTTGCCCTATCGTCATTAACGCTTGCACAAACTCCCGGTAAGGTAGAGGTTGATAAAGACCCTAAAGTTGATTCGCTGATTGGTAATTATCTTGTCGGCGGTAAAACTGCAAAAGGTGGGGCCGGTCCGGCATCGTCTTTTGGCTACCGTATCCAGATATTCAGCGGATCAGATCGTAAGAACGCTTACGATCTCCAGGCTAAATGCCAGGACAGATTTCCTGAAATGCATACCTATTTAAGCTATCGCGATCCTAATTTTAAAGTAAAAGTAGGTGATTTTAGGTCGCGAATTGAGGCCGAAAAGATGATTGAAGAAATGAGACCGTCATTTACCGGACTTTATATTATATCCGAAAAAATTAATCTTCCCAAACTCGATACAGAATAATGAAAGAGCAGATACAGGAATTAGCTAAAACTATATTTGATGAAGTGGTAGCCAACCGCCGCCACCTGCATTCGCATCCTGAACTTTCATTCCACGAAGTGGAAACTTCTGCCTTCGTAGCTAAAAAGTTAGACGAATTAGGCTTGACTTATGAGCGCATGGCCGACAACGGCTTGGTTGCCCTGATCAAAGGCGAAAAGCCATCCGATCGAGTTGTTGCGCTTCGCGCTGATATGGATGCATTGCCTATTTTAGAGGCTAATGATGTTCCCTACAAATCACAAAATACCGGTGTAATGCATGCTTGCGGGCATGATGCGCATACTTCATCTTTATTAGGTACAGCTAAAATATTAACCAGCCTTAAAAGTGAGTTTGGTGGTACAGTTAAGCTAATCTTTCAGCCTGCTGAAGAAAAACTGCCCGGTGGTGCCAGTCTGATGATTAAAGAAGGTGTTTTGGAAAACCCGGTACCACATGCTGTTTTAGGGCAACACGTAATGCCTTTGATAGATGCCGGTAAAGTGGGTTTCCGTGCCGGCAAGTATATGGCATCAACCGATGAAATATATGTTACGGTACACGGCAAAGGTGGTCACGGTGCGCAACCTCAACAAAACGTCGACCCGGTAATTATTACTGCGCATATATTAACCGCGCTGCAAACTATTGTAAGCCGTTCTGCTGATCCTAAAAGCCCGTCGGTGCTATCATTCGGTAAAGTGATCGCTAATGGCGCTACCAACGTAATACCGAACGAAGTTTATTTAGAAGGTACTTTCCGTACCATGGATGAAGCATGGCGTTCCGATGCCCACATCAAAATGAAAAATATGGCTGAAGGCATTGCCGAAAGCATGGGTGGTAGCTGTGATTTTAATATCATGCGAGGTTATCCGTTTCTGATTAATGAAGAAAAACTAACCTCAGCAACCCGCGGCCATGCCGAAGATTATTTAGGTAAAGAAAATGTGCTTGATCTGGATATATGGATGGCGGCTGAGGATTTCGCTTACTACTCACAAGTTGCTGATGCCTGCTTTTACCGTTTAGGTACCCGTAATGAGAGCCGTGGTATAACTTCATCGGTTCACACACCTACTTTTGATGTAGAGGAATCTGCGTTTAATATCAGCACCGGTTTAATGGCTTATTTGGCTGTTAAGCAGTTGGGAAATTAACTTATTTTATTGTCATTGCGAGCGATAGCGTGGCAATCTCGTCGCCTGTATATTCGCCATGCTAACTACGAGATTGCCACGCTATCACTCGCAATGACAATCATAAAGTAAACAAGTCCGGAATGACCGTTATTGAAGAATAAACATGAATAAAAAACTCATACTTTTCCTATTCTTCATTACAACTACCTATTGCTCCATCGCGCAGCAGGAACAAAAGCCATTCAATCCGGATACGATCAAAACTATTGTTATTGATTCGGTAGTTAACATTCGTTCCCACAAACTAAACGCGCAGGATTTTATTGATGCTGTATTAGCTGATACCGGCTTCTTCCAGGCGTTTCGCAACATGAAAAAGTATTCGTTCATTGGCGAGAATTATATTTACACTTACGATAAAAATAACAAGGTAAACGGCAAGGTTTACCGTAAATTCAACCGTATTGAAGCTGGTGGTAAACAAACCATTCAATACATAAGCAAGCGGGATAGCGGTAACGTGTACAAGAAGGACGGCAAGTACCAGCTATACACTGTAAATATGTTCGATTACATATTTATGAATGCCTACAAAACGGGTTATGGCTCCGGTTCGATGATTTCGGGTAAGCCGGATAGTAAAGATCAATCTTATAAAGATAAGCTTAAGGTACTCATTTTCGCACCGGGGCATCGGGTAGATGGAATCCCGTTCATCAGTAATAAAACCGAAATATTTTCGCCGGATATGCGGCCGCTTTACGATTACCAGTTTGCGCGGGGAACGTATTTAGATTCGATACCTGTATATCGATTCCGCGTAGTGCAAAAAGCAAGCACTTCCAACGGTGATGTAGTGATCAAAGAATTGACCACTATTTTTGATATGCGCACGTTCCAGATCTTAGGGCGTTACGTAAACCTGCAATACCATAACCTATTTGTGGATCTGGATATCCGCATGAATATGGAACTTATCAAATTTAACGGTGATTTAGTCCCCGCCAAAGTAACCTACCAGGGCGATTGGAATATCCCGTTCCATAAAGATGAAAAAGCGAGTTTTTTGATTGTGCAGAAGGAGTATAGTAAATAAATCTTTTTCCGCGCGTCATTGCGAGGAACGAAGCAATCCCCGACTATGACTCAGCATGTAATTTAATCACCCTATTGCGTTCCAACAATAAATCAGTCATATACTTTTTTAGGAAAAGCCAATCAGCTAATCGTCCAAGAAATCCCAACGGCGATTCAAAAACAAACAAATCTTTCATTAAAATAGTATCATCGGCAAAAGAAAAATGATGTTCATGACGAAAGCTTTTAAAAGCACCTTTCACCATTTCATCCGCAAAGAAATAGGGAGCATTAAAATCAGTGATTTTTGAGGTGAGTTTTTGCCAAATGCCAAAATGCTTTGCCCGCCAGGTTACGGTTTCGCCTAATTCAATTAATCCGCTGGTGCGGCCTGCAATTGCTTGTTCGCCGGTTTGTTTGGTTGATTTGAGATGGAGGTCAATGCTTCGGGCAAAGTCAAATACTTTTGCGATTGGTGCTTGTATTTCGGTGAACAGCTCGATTGTTGGCATGGTATGTTTTATATATTGTATAAAGCTATTCTTCTCCGCGCGTCATTGCGAGGAACGAAGCAATCCCCGACTATGCAAGTCAACAAGCAAAGTTCTCTGTAAGTTGGGGATTGCCACGCTAGCGCTCGCAATGACGCTTATAAGAAATCAACGGAATTAGCTAATCAATTAAAAAAACACTGGCTAAAACTCCGCATTCTTCGGGAACCTTGGGAAAGGGATCACATCCCTGATGTTGCCCATACCGGTAACAAACAGCACTAAACGCTCAAATCCTAAGCCAAAACCAGCATGCGGACAAGCGCCGAACCTGCGGGTGTCTAAATACCACCAAAGTTCTTCTTTAGGTATGCCCATTTCGTCCATGCGTTGCTCCAGCCTGTCCAAACGTTCTTCACGCTGTGAACCACCTACGATTTCGCCAATGCCCGGGAACAGGATATCCATAGCACGCACAGTTTCGCGGCCTTGTGCATCAGGTTCATTTTGGCGCATGTAGAATGCTTTGATATCTTTAGGATAATCGGTTAGGATCACCGGTTTTTTGAAGTGCTTTTCAACCAAGTAACGCTCATGTTCTGATTGTAGGTCGGTTCCCCAACCTTCAACCGGATATTGGAACTTTTTCTTTTTGTTCGGGGTTGATTCCTTTAAAATATCGATAGCCTCGGTGTAGGTCAACCGTTCAAAATCGTTATCCAAACAAAATTGCAGCTTGTCTAAAAGCGACATATCCGAGCGTTCGTTTAGTGGTTTTTGTTTTTCTTCCTCTTCTAAACGTTGAGTCAGGAACTCTAAGTCTTCCTTGTTCTTATCCAAAGTATAGCTGATCACATATTTCAGCAATTCTTCAGCAAGGTTCATGTTGTCGGTCAGGTCAAAAAAGGCCATTTCGGGCTCTATCATCCAAAACTCAGCAAGGTGGCGGGTGGTATTCGAGTTTTCTGCACGGAAAGTTGGTCCGAAAGTATAAATATCGCTTAATGCCATTGCGCCAAGCTCGCCCTCTAACTGTCCTGAAACCGTAAGGTTAGTCGGCCTGCCGAAGAAATCTTGTTTAAAATCTATTTCGCCATCCTCTGTTTTCGGCGCATTTAATAAATCAAAGTTAGTCACGTGGAAAGTTTCACCGGCACCTTCCGCATCAGATGCGGTAATGATTGGCGTGTGCAGGTAAACAAAACCTTTATCCTGAAAAAACTGGTGAACCGCGAATGCCAGGCTGTTACGCACCCTGAAAATTGCGCCAAAAGTATTGGTACGGAAACGCAGGTGCGCTATCTCCCTCAAAAATTCCAGACTATGTTTTTTAGGCTGAAGCGGGTATTTCTCCGGGTCGCTATCGCCCAAAATCTCAATTTCGGTGGCTTTAACTTCAACGGTTTGGCCTTTACCTAATGAGGCTACTAACTGACCAACAACGCTGATAGCGGCGCCGGTAGTGATACGTTTAAGGATAGTTGGATCGGTGTTTTCAAAATCAACAACAATTTGTATGTTGTTATTGGTTGAGCCATCATTTAAAGCTATGAACTGGTTATTACGGAAGGTACGCACCCACCCTTTAACGGTTACCTCAATATTGGTTTGTTCACTTTGTAGTAATGCTTTAATTTTTGTACGCTGGCCCATGTATTAATATTTTGAGTGGCAAAAATACAATTTAGATCAGAATTTACTGAATTTAAGAATTATCAGAATAAAAGGGCAATTGATGAAGCGCTAAGCATTCTGTAAATTCTTAAATCCTGCGAATTCTGAGTAAGTTTGAACCTCATCCGTTAGTAATGAATCCGAAACTGAGCCTGGCTATTGGCGTTTTATGCATCTCGTTCTCGCCCATATTTGTAAAGTTGGCCGGGGTATCACCAATCGGGGCAGCGTTTTACAGGGTGCTGATTGCCTGGATTTGCCTGGTGCCTTATTGCATCATCAAAAAGAAATTAAGGGTTAGCAGGAAGCAATTGATCATTGCCATTATTGCCGGGATTGTTTTTGCTTCGGATGTTGCGGTTTGGAACTTATCATTGTTAAAAATCAGCGCAACCGTATCTACATTATTAGCCAACCTGGCCCCGGTTTGGGTAGGGCTGATCAGTTATTTTCTCTTCAAAAAGAAATCAGGCAGGTTATTTTGGATAGGTACCATCATTTCAATTGTTGGAATGGTCGTGCTGGTCGGCTACCAGCATATATTGCATCTCGAACTTAACACCGGGATATTATTGGCTACGTTAGCCAGTTTGTTTTATGCCATTTACATCCTCATTACCAAAAATATAATGGCCAATATAGATGTGTTTTCCTTTATGTTTTACAGCATGTTAGGCGCATCGGTATTTATGTTGCTGGTAAATGACTTTATAGGTAACGAAATTATTCACCTATCAACCAAAGTTTGGCTTTGTTTTGTGGGGATGGGGATTATTTGCCAGCTTACAGGATGGCTAACTATTAACTATGCCTTGCGATATCTCGAATCTACCAAAGTATCCATCACTTTGCTAAGTCAAACGGTGTTTGCGGCAATAATGGCGGCTATTTTTCTGGGCGAACGTTTAGCGTTGAATGAGATCATCGGTAGTGTAATTGTGCTGGTTGGGATAGCTACTACATTTTTAAAGCCACGTAATCAACTTGGTAGATAGCTTATTTAATAAAAAATAGTTTTCTGTTAGTAAACTTATTATATTTGTTTAGTGAATGTTATTACAAGGCGGACAATACTTTATTATATAAAAAATTATCCCCAAGCGGCTAATTCATTAAAAATATGGTACGATGAATTATCGAAGGCAAATTTTGATAATTTCAATGAGCTAAAGGCTACCTATGGTAATGCCAGCATTGTTGCAAACAATAGGGTTGTATTTAACATCAAGGGAAATTCTTTCAGGCTGGTTGTTTCAATCAATTTTAAAAAGCAGGCAGCCTATGTTATATGGTTTGGCACGCATGCTGAATATGATAAGATAGATGTTGCATCTGTAAGTTTTTTAAAACTTTAACAGGTGATTGAAAAGCGGCGCAGCTTTTAAAACTCTGCATAATTGCAATGAGCAAAAAAATATTAAAAATACTAAAAACTGAAGCTGAATATAACATCGCCCTCGAAAGGACAATAGCAATATTCCATTCAGAAGAGGGTACGCCCGAGAGTGATGAATTGGATGTTTTATTGCTGTTGATAAAAGATTACGAAGATCGTCATTATAATATCCCCGCGCCTGACCCTATTGAAGTAATTAAGCTAAAGCTGGAAGAAATGGGTTTAAAGCAAAAAGACCTGGAGCCAATTATTGGTTCCAAAGGATATGTTTCCCAGGTTTTATCTGGTAAAAAAGAACTTACCCTTAAAATGGTTAAAGGCTTACATCATTACTTAGGTATATCTGCCGATATTTTTTTAGCTGATACTAAATAATACTTTGCATTAGCACATGATTACAAAACCCACCGTTGACCGTATTATGGAAGCCACCGACATTGTGGAGGTGATAGGGGAGTTTGTACAGTTAAAAAAACGTGGTGCTAATTACGTGGGCTTGTCGCCGTTTGCTAATGAGCGTACACCATCGTTCACGGTTTCACCAGTTAAGGGAATATTTAAAGATTTTTCATCAGGAAAGGGCGGCTCGGCAGTTACCTTTTTGATGGAACTGGAAAAGTTTACCTATCCCGAAGCGTTACGCTGGCTTGCTAAAAAGTACAGTATCGAGATTGAGGAAACGGTTGAATCACCCGAAAATCGTGAAGCGGATAACCATCGCGAAAGCCTGATGATCGTCACCGGCTACGCAGCCAAGTTTTTTCATGAGAGCTTGCTGGAAACCGAGGAAGGTAAAAACATCGGACTAAGCTATTTTAAAGAGCGCGGGTTTAATAAAGATACGATTGAGAAGTTTGAATTAGGCTACTCGCCTGATCAATGGGAAGCATTTTCTGCTCAGGCTATTAAAGAAGGCTACCAGGAACAGTTTATTGTAGAAAGTGGACTTTCGGTTAAGCGCGATAATGGATCGCTGTACGACCGTTATCGCGGGCGTGTAATGTTCCCGATCCATAGCTTTTCGGGCAGGATTATCGCCTTTGGTGGTAGAACCCTTAAAAATGATAAGACTGTCCCTAAATATGTAAACTCTCCGGAGTCGGAGATCTATCATAAGTCGAGTGTTCTCTATGGATTATATTTCGCCAAGAAAGCAATCCGTGAAGAAGATAACTGTTATTTGGTAGAAGGTTATGCCGATGTGATCTCGGTGCACCAGGCAGGGATCGAAAATGTCGTGGCTTCATCGGGTACATCGTTAACCGTTGAGCAGATCAGGCTGATGGGTCGCCTTACCAAAAATATCACCATATTATATGATGGCGATGCGGCGGGTATAAAAGCCTCACTGCGTGGGCTGGATTTAATTTTAGAGGAAGGACTCAATGTAAAAGTGGTGCTTTTCCCCGATGGTCACGACCCGGATTCATACGTGCGCAAATTAGGCACCAGCGCATTCAAAAAATACATCGAGGATACCAAAAAGGATTTCATCCTTTATAAAACCGACTTACTACTTAAAGATGCGGGTAACGACCCCATAAAAAAGGCTGAAGTTATCCGGGAGATTGTAGAAAGCGTTGCCAAAATACCCGACTCTATCAAGGCATCAGTATTTATCAAAGAATGCAGTAATATTTTGCAGATAGATGAACGCGCGCTGTTATCCGAGTTGAATAAAATGCGGCTGGCGAAATCAAAAAAAGATTCGCAGCAACAATCGTCTTATTCACGGCCGGAAGAACCGCCTGC
>Ga0302303_10000455_pt1 | contig 33810 bp, 26 predicted proteins | sample III_Palsa_E2_1_FD_194542 | JGI IMG/M metagenome (GOLD analysis project Ga0302303, IMG submission 194542) | Peat permafrost microbial communities from Stordalen Mire near Abisko, Sweden - III_Palsa_E2_1 | ecosystem: Environmental > Terrestrial > Soil > Palsa > Peat permafrost | place: Sweden...
ATTCTGCATTCCCCGTATTTCCAACTTCAGGCGCCTGGAGTACATGCACCAGGTCTGTGCGGCCGAGGTACTCGTATCCCAGCAGGCGGAAGACATAGTCTATCAGGGACGTAGCGCTCTTGATATTAGGATGGTCTACCATACCGCTGGGCTCAAAGCGGGTAAATACAAACTTGTCTACGAATTCTTCCAGGGGGACGCCATATTGCAATCCGACTGAAACCGCAATAGCAAATGAATTCATGAGGCTTCTCAAAGTACTTCCTTCCTTGGCCAGGTCAATAAATATCTCTCCCAGGGTGGTATCGTTATATTCGCCCGTCCTTACAAAAATCGGCTGTCCGCCTACCTTAGCCTTATACGTGAAACCCCGGCGCTTGGCTGGCAAAGCACGTCGTTCCACGATCCTGGCCAATTGACGTTTTAATTTGGTATCCGGTGATGCTTGTACCCGCTTTTGCACTTCTTCCAGCAACTCTTCTGCCGTCAATTGGCCCAAATCCACAAGGGGAGAACTGGGGAGCAATCCCTCCTCCGGGGATTCCGCTAATTCCGGCGTAGCCGTAGCGACTTTTTTCTTTTTGTCGCTTTTATTACTGAGCGGCTGGCTCATTTTAGAGCCGTCCCTGTAAAGTGCGTTGGCTTTTAGCCCGAGGGTCCAGCTAAGCATATAACAGTCTGCAATCTCCTCTACAGCGGCCTCGTAAGGCAGGTTAATGGTCTTGGAGATAGCTCCGGAGATAAAGGGCTGAACGGCTCCCATCATCCGTATATGTCCGTGGGCATGAATATAACGCTGCCCTTTTTTACCGCACCTGTTTGCACAGTCAAATACATTGTAGTGCTCAGGTTTCAGGTAGGGGGCCCCTTCAATGGTCATCGTCCCGCAAACAAAATCGCCTGCGCCTTCTATCTCTGATTCAGTAAATCCCAAGGCCTCCAGTAAGTTCCATTCCAGGTTAAAATATTCCTCGGGACGAAAGCCAAGCCTTTGAAGGCAATCTTCACCCAGTGTATACACATTAAATACAAAACCAATTTCGAAGGCAGACGCCACGGCAGCATCCAGTTTTTTGATTTCGCTGGCCAGGAGGCCTTTTTCGCTCAGGGTCTGGTGGTTGATATGGGGAGCCCCGGCGAAAGAGGCTGACCCTACAGCGTATTTTACGATGGCATCCGCTTCCTTGTTTCCATAGCCCAGCTTCTCTAGCGCCAGCGGTACGGACTGGTTAATGATCTTAAAGTATCCACCGCCGCTCAGCTTCTTAAATTTCACCAGGGCAAAGTCCGGCTCCACTCCCGTAGTATCGCAATCCATTACGAGTCCGATCGTGCCTGTAGGCGCAATAACCGTCGTCTGAGCATTGCGGTAACCATATCTCTCACCCAGGTTGACAGCCTCATCCCAGGACTTACAGGCAGCCTTTAGGAGGTAATCCGGACAATAACGTGCCTTGATCCCCTGGGGCCTTATACTGAGGCCCTCATAAGCCAATTCCGCGTCATAAGCCGCTGCACGGTGGTTGCGCATTACCCTCAACATATCTTCCCTGTTATTTTCATACTTAGGGAAAGGTCCGAGTACTGAGGCCATCTCCGCCGAGGTCTTATAAGCCACTCCGGTCATGATCGCAGTGATAGCGGCTGCGATGCCCCTTGCCTGTTCACTATCATAAGGGATACTACCCACCATAAGCATGGATCCCAGGTTCGCAAACCCCAAACCAAGGGTCCGGTAATCGTAGCTCAGTTGGGCGACTTCTTTACTCGGGAATTGGGCCATCAACACGGAGACTTCCAATACGACAGTCCATAGCCGGCTTGTATATTCAAAACCTTCTACATCGAATATGTTGGTGTCGTCATTATATAACTTCCGGAGGTTGATGGAAGCCAGATTGCAGGCAGTATTGTCCAGGAACATGTACTCGGAACAAGGATTGGAAGCCCTGATGGCCCCTCCCTGTGGGCAGGTATGCCATTCATTGATCGTCGTATCGTATTGAATACCGGGATCGGCGCAACGCCAGGCTGCATAGGCGATTTGCTGCCACAATTCCCCTGATGGAACCTTTTTCATGATCCGTCCGTCAGTCCTCGAAGTCAATTCCCAGTCTTCTCCTTTTTCCAGCGCAGAGAAGAACTTATTGGGAATGCGCACCGAGTTATTTGAATTCTGACCTGATACAGTAGCATAAGCCTCTCCTTCATAATCAGAAGGATAACCGGCAGCGATCAGTGCGCTCACCTTCTTTTCCTCTTCTACTTTCCAATTAATAAATTCCATCACTTCAGGATGGTCCAGATCCAGGCAAACCATCTTCGCAGCTCTCCGGGTTGTCCCTCCCGACTTAATGGCCGCAGCGGCGCGATCCCCTATCTTGAGGAAACTCATCAGTCCCGAAGAGGTTCCACCCCCGCTTAACTTTTCTCCTCCCCCCCTGATACTGGAGAAATTGGTTCCCACCCCAGAGCCGTACTTGAAGATGCGGGCTTCCCTTAACCAGAGGTCCATGATGCCTCCGTCATTTACCAAATCGTCTTTCACACTCAATATGAAGCAGGCGTGAGGCTGGGGACGTTCATATGCGGAGGTAGAAACTTTTAATACTTCATCGGAAGGATCCACATAATAATGCCCCTGGGGCTTCCCCGTGATCCCATAGCTTTCGTGAAGGCCAGTATTAAACCACTGGGGAGAGTTGGGTACGCACGTTTGGTTCAATATGGAATGGACCAGTTCGTCGTAGAAAACCTGGGCGTCCTGCGCAGTCGAGAAATAGCCATACCGTTCCCCCCATACCCTCCAGCAATTAGCCATCCGGTGCGCCACCTGGCGGACGGATGTCTCCCTGCCCAGGGACCCGTCGCTCTGGGGTACTCCGGCCTTTCTAAAATATTTTTGCGCCAAAATGTCTGTTGCAATCTGACTCCATCCCTGGGGAACTTCTACATTTTCCATCTCAAACACCTTTTCCCCGCTCGGATTCTTGATCACCGATGTCCTGTAGCTATATTCAAACTGGTCAAAAGGGCTGACCCCGTCTTGTGTAAACCGTCGAGTGAATTGCAAACCGTTGGAAGTCTGCTCCTTAGTAGCCATAAATGTGTATATTTATAGAATATCCCTCTGTGGAAGACAATGCCCGTTAGGTGGAAGACGAAAATATCTTCCCATATTGACTTTCCAAAGGGTTAAATATTAACAGCCTGTGGAAAACGTCTGAGAGCCCCTTCCTATTTTATTTTGACCCTTATCAGCAGCGTTTTATAAAAACTTTCACTCTTATTAACAGGCGCTTACAGTGATCTTTAAAAGCCGGAAAGAAAGGTCCGGTCTAATATGGGATAATTCCCAAAGAGGCAAATAGTTCCAGTCAATTAGAAAACTTTTTGCATATTTGCAAAACAGGCAATAAGCTAAATTAACAGGATGAAGACCCTATATCATACATTACAGGCAAGGAAGGAGCGCCATCAAAAGTCCTTTGCCGTGCTGATAGATCCGGACAAAGTGAATGCCCCTGTCATTGAAGAACTGATAGAACGTTCTTTATCAGCCAAAGTAGATTTCCTCCTGGTGGGGGGTAGCCTTGTTATTTCCAATAACCTGGATACCTGTATAAAGCAAATTAAGAGCCTTTGCGATATTCCGGTATTGCTCTTCCCGGGTAGTCCTTCCCAAGTTTCCAAATACGCTGACGCGTTATTATACCTGTCCCTTATTTCCGGTCGCAATGCGGAATTGCTCATAGGCCAACACGTTATTTCAGCTCCTTTTGTCAAACAAAGCGGCCTCGAAATCATTCCAACCGGATATATGGTAGTGGACGGAGGAGAGCCTACAACCGTTTCTTATATATCCAATGCCAGCCCCATACCGTCTGATAAAGACGATATTGCCATGTGTACGGCAATGGCCGGAGAAATGCTGGGTAAGAAACTGATTTACATGGATGCCGGGAGCGGGGCTAAAAGGCCAATTACTGAAAGTATGATTGAACGGGTCGCTTCCCACATTGAAGTTCCCCTCATCATAGGAGGCGGTATCCTGACTGCGGAAAAAGCCTATCGCAATTGCAAAGCGGGAGCAGACGTCATTGTGGTGGGAAACGCTATTGAAAAAGAACCTTCTTTGATTTCCGAAATAGCCGCCGCCGTTCATTCAGTTAGGGCTGTAGTGTAATCATCCCATTCCAGATCATACTACATACTTCTAAATATAAATATTATTTGCAATATGTAAGTATTATTTATACTTTTGCCATAGACATATACTGATCCTAAGCTCCTCGATTATCCGCTTTGTCCTAATGCGGATAAACACTATCAGAACCTTCCACTTATTAAATTTGACATCAGTCGGATGACTGTTAAAGAAGTCTATTCTCCCATGGAAAAAAAGCAATTCCCCCCGGAAAACGTCCTGCCGGATGAACTATTAAGTTCATTACGCGCATTCCTTTCGTCAGTAAGGGTTGACAGGTTTAGTAAGAACCTAAGAAACCTGTTCTTATCGCATATTTATAATGAAATGAACGTGCCCTCCCTGGATCTGGAGGAATTTGTATTGGACCTGCAATCCCTGTTTGAACTATTGGATGCAGCGGAAAAAGCGCCCGTACAGAGAATTACAGACTCATCATTTCTTTGAACTTAACGGCCTGTCTCCTGCTCACTTCAATCTTCTCCCCCCCCTTTAATTCCAGGAGCAGCCCGCCGTTAAAATAAGGCTCGATCTTTTCAATCATCCTCAGATTAACAATATGCTTTCGGTTTGCCCTAAAGAATACCTTTTCGTCCAGTCGCTCCTCAAGGGCATTTAGAGATTTGAGAATCAAGGGCTTATTGGGTCCAAAGAAGACTTTTGCGTAGTTCCCTACGCTTTCAAAAAGACGGATATCGCTCAATTTCACAAACCAGCATCTTTCCCCATCCTTCACGAAGACCTGGTCATGTTCTCCCAGGATGCTCCGGTTAATAGAAGGCACATCCAAATCCTCTTCCCGCTCGATTAGTTCCAGCTTATGGATTGCGTCTGCCAGCCGTTTGGGCTCTACAGGCTTGAGCAGGTAGTCGAGCGCATTGACTTCAAATGCCTTCAATGCATATTCGTCATAAGCCGTAGTAAATATTACTTGTGGAGACCGGTCCAGTTCACTCAACAGGTCAAAACCGGTTTTTCCCGGCATTTGGATATCAAGGAAGATCAGATCGGGTTGGTGTTGTTCGATCTTTTCCAATCCTTCATTCACATTAGCGGCCTCGTCCACTACTTCAATCTCCGGGAAATCCTGGAGGAGCTTCCTGAGCTCGTTGCGGGCCAACCGCTCGTCATCAATAATAATTGCTTTTCTTGACATGTCTCTTCAGTTTACATTAGGACTTCTACGGGAATGGAGATCTTGGCTTCCACCGTGTCGGCATTCACATCCCTTATCTCAAAATTAGCCCTGGACCCGTACAGTATGCTAAGCCTGCTTTGTGTGCTCATTAACCCAAAACCGCCTTCTCCCACATCCCCGTTCAGGTGTCCCGTATTTTGCACCACCAATTCGTGGTGGTCTCCCCTAAAATGAGACTCCACCCGTACAATGCCGCCTTCCAGTCGCTTGCTGATTCCATGCTTTATCGCGTTTTCCACGAGGGTCTGCAGCATCATGATGGGAACAGGCTCTTCCAGCGTCTCTTCATCTATATCCAATTCTATTTTCAGGCGCTCTTCAAAGCGGATCTTTTCCAGGGCCAGGTAATCCTTTACAATGGCTAATTCCCTTTCCAGAGGAACGGTTTCCATTTTTTCGGTCTGCATGGAACTTCGTAATATATTACTCAATTCAGTGATGGCCGTTCTTGCGCGGCCCGGATTTTCGTCTACCAGGGCGCGAATGCTATTTAGGGCGTTAAAAATGAAGTGGGGATTGATATGGGATTTAATCGTTTTTAATTCCAACTCCTTCACCAGGGATTCCAAACGGAGGGATTCCAATTGCTGTTTCCGGTTGTTTTCCACAAAATGCCAGACGTAATAGATCATTACCCAAAGCATCATCAGAGGAAGGTTGTTCAAAAATGTCAGGATGATCTTCTTGTAAAGGGGCACATCATGCCTTCCCATCAAGTCAAGGAGGCCATAGATGACCATAACCAAAACACTATAGACAAAGTCGATGATCAGGACCGCACTCAGCAGAATGATCCAAGCCCGGTCAAAAGACAGTTTAAGCCAATTATTTCTGAGGATAAAAAATCGAAGCAAGTGTGTTACCCCGATGGCCAGGAACACGTTGATGGCCATCTTTTCGACCTGTAAGACACTCATTTTGTCGTAGGTATAGGCAAAAAAGAGATAGGTCAAAGCATACGCCGTCCAACCACCAAACTGACACAACCAATACTTTGAAATTTTTGTCGAAGCCATACATCAAAGGATGTGGGTAAATCTACTGGAAAGAACCCAATGTCATTGTCAATTAAGTACTAATGGCCATTTTCCCCTGTAAAAGGCCGAATAAAAGCCGTAATTTTAGGCCTTATTCCGGTATTATATGGACATAAAACCAGGAGTTCTCCTCCAACAGATTGACAGCCCGGCGGATCTCAGGAAATTGAGCAAGGAACAATTGCACCAGGTCAGTAATGAGCTAAGGCAATATATCATTGACGTAGTGAGCGTACACGGGGGGCATTTCGGGGCAAGTTTAGGGGTCGTAGAACTTACGGTAGCGTTACATTATGTGTTAAATACCCCCTATGACCAACTGGTCTGGGACGTCGGGCACCAGGCGTACGGGCACAAGATTCTCACAGGACGCCGGGATAATTTTGCCACCAACAGGAAATACAAAGGGCTGAGCGGATTCCCCAAACGCGGGGAAAGCGAATATGATACCTTCGGGGTAGGCCATTCCTCCACCTCCATCTCTGCCGCTCTGGGCATGGCTATGGCCGCCAAATACAAAGGGGAGAACGACCGGCAGGTCGTAGCTGTGATTGGGGACGGCGCCATGACGGCCGGGATGGCATTTGAAGCCCTGAACCATGCGGGCGTAGCCGATGCCAATGTGCTGATCATACTCAACGATAATTGTATGAGTATCGACCCTAATGTCGGTGCATTGAAAGAATACCTGACCGACATCTCGACTTCCCCCACTTACAACAGGCTCAGGGACGATGTCTGGAATCTCATGGGCAAACTACCGGTAGGCAAACAGTTTACCCGGGAAATGGCCTCTAAATTGGAATTGAGCATCAAGGGAATGGTCAGCAAGAGCAGCAATTTATTTGAGGCCCTGAAACTGAGGTACTTCGGACCCATAGATGGGCATAATATCGCTAAACTGGTGGACACCCTCCAGGACCTGCGAAACATCCCGGGCCCCAAACTGCTCCATATCGTCACCGTAAAAGGAAAAGGGTATGCCCTGGCGGAGAAAGATCAGACCAAATGGCACGCCCCCGGAATATTTGATAAAATCACCGGGGAAATCCATAAGAAGCACTTCCCGACACCCCAGCCGCCCAAATACCAGGATGTATTTGGTCTTACGCTGATCGAACTGGCCGAGAAAAACCCGGCCATTATGGGTGTGACACCAGCTATGCCCAGCGGCTCTTCCCTGAAATTCATGATGGAAAAGATGCCGGACCGGGCGTTTGACGTAGGCATTTGCGAACAGCATGCCGCTACGCTGAGCGCAGGGCTCGCCACTCAGGGTATGAGGGTGTTTTGCAATATCTATTCCTCCTTCATGCAACGCGCCTATGACCAGGTAGTGCACGACATAGCTATACAAAACCTCCCGGTAGTTCTTTGCCTGGACCGTGCCGGTCTGGTAGGGGAAGATGGCCCCACCCACCATGGCGCGTACGATATTGCCTATTTCCGCTGCATACCCAATATGATCATCAGTTCCCCCATGAACGAGCAGGAATTGCGCAACCTGATGTACTCGGCTCAACTGGAAAGTATGACGTCGCCATTCGTAATCCGTTATCCCCGGGGAGAAGGTGTGATGCCTGAATGGCGCACGCCTTTTGAAGCCATAGCCGTCGGCAAGGGCCGCAAGCTGAAAGATGGACAAGAGCTGGCTATCCTTACCTTCGGACATCCGGGTAACTTTGCCGCTTCGGCCATCAGAGATCTAAAGGCGGAAGGCATTTATCCGGCGCACTATGATTTACGGTTTGTAAAGCCGCTAGATGAGGAACTACTGCACGAAGTATTCCATCGCTATAAGAAGGTCATTACCGTAGAAGACGGAACCGTGAAAGGTGGTTTCGGAAGTGCCATCCTGGAATTTATGGCGGAGCATGGATACAAGGCCGATATAAAGATCATGGGAATCCCTGACAGGATCGTAGAACATGGTAAACCCGCCGAGTTACAGCGGGAAAGTGGTTATGATGCAGAGGCCATAAAGGATACAGCCAGGGAAATGATGGGCGAGCGGGCCGAAGTGAAGGTGAGAGAATGGAAAAAATGATCTGTCAATCTTCCGGCAGCGCTTCTTCCGTTCCTTCTTCAACACGATCTTCGTTCCATTCCACGATAAAATTATTCCGGCCTTCACCGACCATAATGGACATGTATTTCATCTGCACGAGTTCCAGCATTGAAAGGAACAGGAAGATGGCGTGGATGCGGTCATAACAGTTTTCAAAAATGGCGTCGAAAGACACCGTTTTCTCCCTGCCGGTGAGTTCCAGTATGCTTTCCCGGCTTTCCTCCATAGTATAATTATACCGGACCACCGTATGCACGGGTTTGTTATTGCGATCGTATACCCGCTGCATCACCTTTTCAAACACCTTCATCAGCTTGAACATGGTGATGGCCTGTATCTCAGTACCTTCCCCCGACTCTTCTCCCAAACCGGAAAGTTCCTTCTGCAGGTTGCCCCGCTTAACCATAAGCATACGCATGGCCTCCATCTCAATCAGTTGAACGGAAGCCTCTTTGTAGCGTTTATATTCCAACAGCTTGTCTACCAATTCCTGGCGAGGGTCAATTTCCAACCCGTCCTTATTCAATTCCTTTCTGGGCAATAGCATCTTAGCCTTTACCCGCATCAGGGTAGAAACAAAAAGGATAAACTCGCTGGAAAGTTCAATATTCAAAGTCTCCTGGCTGTGAATAAAATCCAGGAAGTCATTGATAATACGGGTGATCGGGATATTATAAATATCCAGTTCATCCCTTTCTATAAAAAACAGCAACAGATCAAAAGGGCCCTCGAACTGGGGCAGTTTAATCTGGTAGCTTTCGGTATTCGCCATCCTGTAAATGTAAGAATCTTTTACAGCTTAACCGCCAGACCTATCCCCAGCAGCGACTGCAATTGCGTACCCCAGAGACTACCGTCAGGTCTTCTGGCATTGTCATCATAGATGATCGCCAGACTGTAAGTGGCGCTTAGTACTTTATTGATCTTCATGGCGAACTGGTTGGTAAAGTAGACATTCACATCCCCAAAGTTCTTCAGATAATTCATATAAAGATCCAAACGGCCATTATAGACTACGTTCTTGGCAATCTGATGATTGTAGGTGATACTCGCAAATGCCCCGAACTGGTATAAGACCGTTTTACCGGTATCTATTCCGTAATTGGGAGCCAGACTCTTGTCAGTACATACAACCCACCTGGAGGAAACCGGAGAAAGAAATATTCCGAAATAGGGTACAGGCTTATATTCGAATCCTGGCGAAAGGAGGATATATGCCGGAGACATAAATCTGGAAACCAATTGATTACTGTCCTTACCCATCACCGATGTGTAATAATTATATCCTCTGGAGAACTGAGATCTGTAGTCGAACAAGGCAGACGCGGCCCAATGGCTGCTGTCCAATTGGCGACCATACCTGCTGGTCAGATCGATGAGGTCGGTGTTCTTTTGAAGCCCCAACTGAGTCGTTTGGGTTAGTCCGTAACTCATATTCAGGGTGTTATCCCATGAATTTTTGCCCTTTCTGTATATGGCAAAGAAATTATTGACGGAATTCAGGGACATCGCAAAATCCTGGCCCCCCGCCGACCAGTTACTATTGCTGCCCTGGGTAAAATTAAGGGTCACCAGTCCTCCGAATGTCCAGGTTTTTTTCAGGCTATCCGGTATGCCAGATAATGGCTGACTGGCCTGATTCTGGATATCCTTAATGGCATTCTGGCCTAATACGAGTTGGGTACTGAAGAGTACCATCAGAGCGCTTAATATGTAAAATCTGAGTCTCATGCGTAAATGAATCTAGGTGTCTTAAAAATCTAGTGTCTAATTAGGAATTAGGTTTTTTCAGTTCGTCCCTGATTTCGATCAGTAGCTGATCCGTACTCGAAATATCGGCTGCGACGGGAGCTACTTCCTGTTTGCGCTTCAAAGCATTAATACCTTTTACCATGAGGAAAATAATGGCGGCCAGGATCACAAAGTTCAAGCTAAGGGTTACAAAATCTCCCCAGGCAAAAACAGGCCCCTTAGCCCTGGCTTCCGCTAATGTAAGACTTGGATTTGCCGTAATGGCATCCCTTACCTTGTCCGATAATGGCAAATAATAATTGCTGAAGTCCCTTTGTCCGATCACCTTGCTGACCGGAGGCATGACCAGGTCATTAACCACCCCGTCAACGATAGTCTTAAACGCAGCACCGATAATAACACCCACCGCCAGGTCGATGACGTTTCCTTTTAGAGCAAACTCTTTGAATTCTTTAATGAAGCCCATAAGATTTGAAGATTAGTATTAGAAAAATGAATGATTACAGATTTGCTTCCTATTTCTTCAGTTTCGGGTACTGCATTTTAAGATCTTTTAGGGTGTCTCTCAATTTTTTAGCTACAATATATTCCTTGTACCAATTCTGGTCAGAGGGAACAATAATCCAGGGTATTTTGCTGCAGTGGGCAAAACAATCTTCATACATCTTTTCATATTCGGGCCATAACTTAGCCTCAGCAAAATCACTTTCGCTGTACTTCCATTCCTTAGAGGGTATGGTTAGACGCTCTTCCAGCCTCGCGTGACGTTCTTCCGGCGAAGTATGTAAATAGCATTTCAGGATATGAGTGTTGCTATGCGTATGCAGCAGCCATTCAAAATCATTGATGGCCTCCATCCGTTTTTTAGCCAATTCGTCCGAGCACGTCTTATGCACCCTGGTAACCAGGATGTCCTCATAATGAGAACGGTTAAAAACCTGGATCTTTCCCTTGGCAGGCGCGTGCGCATGAATACGCCAGAGAAAATCGTGCGCCAATTCTTCCGATGTGGGCTGTTTAAACGATGATACCAAAACCCCTTCCGGGTTTAGTTTCCCTAAAACCTTCCTGATTAACCCGTCCTTCCCGCTGGCATCCATCCCTTGAACCACCAATAAAATGGAATGTTTGTTTTCAGCGTAGAGAAGATTCTGTAATTCGTCCAGTTCACCCAGGATTTCTTCTAGTTTCTTCTTGGTCTCTTCTTTGCTAAAAGATTTAGGTGCCTTGGAGCTTATCGCGTCAAGCTTAATTTTATCCATAGGTTGCAGTCTGGTCTTAAAAATTTTATATCGCCCGGTTATACGGTCATAATCTCTTTTTCTTTTGACTCCAGGTGTTTATCTATCAAGATAATAAATTTATCCGTCAAATCCTGGGCCTGCTTCTCTGCGTCCTTGGCTATGTCTTCGCTCAACCCGTCCTTCTGGAGCTTTTTGATTTGTTCTATGGATTCCCTTCGGATATTGCGGATGGCCACCTTCGCCTGCTCACCTTCTCCGTTGACCCTTTTTACCAGTTCCCGCCTGCGTTCCTCCGTCAATGGGGGCAAAAATAAACGAATGACGATCCCGTCGTTTTGTGGATTTAACCCAATATTCGACGCAATGATGGCTCGCTCAATGGGCTGCAGCATGTTCTTTTCCCACGGTTGTATGTTGATGGTACGGGCGTCAGTCGCTGAAATATTAGCCACCTGTCCGATGGGGGTAGGGGATCCATAATACTCCACCGTAATTCCATCCAGCATCGTTGGAGTGGCCTTTCCCGCCCTGATTCTAATAAGCTCTGCTTCCAGATGCCCAATCGCTTTTTGCATCGTTTGGGTAGTCTCTTCCAGAATAAACGAAATTTCTTCCGACATAGATGTTTGATTATGTGCGGTGCAAAGCTAAAAAAACCAGTAAGATGAACAAGTCCAAATACTAATTATTCTTCTTCTAGGGAAAATACTGACTGCATGGCTATAGGGGAAATGACACCCTTATGTCTTCTGTTTGTCTTTTGTTGGATGGAGGGGGAGGTATCAACTAAGACGTTTTCAGCAGCCGGTTGAACTGCAGGAACATTTTTCATAACGACAAACGGCCTTCTGGGCTGTCTGAGATAGGCGGCCAGGCCCGTAAAAGCAACACTAATCACGGTTAGGCCAAAAAGCAGCTCATGGACACCCGTATTTCTCAGGGCAAAGGCCAAGGCGATCAGCACCAGATTATAGGAAGTCAGGACAAGGGTAGTCGCCGGGTGTGAAAGTCCACAATCCAGCAGGAGATGATGGATATGGTTCCTGTCAGGGGAAAAAGGTGACCGGCGATGTAAAAATATCCTTATGGTAAACACCCTTAACGTGTCAAAGAGGGGCACAGCAAGGACAGCAAAGGCGATGACCGGTGCTGAAACAACAGGAACCAGCGCGCCAGGCGCATCCGCCACCCTGATGAAACGTAAGGCCAGAATGGCATTTACTAATCCAACCAGCATGGACCCCGTATCCCCCATAAAAATTTTGGCAGGCGTATAGTTAAAGAGGAGAAAGGCGGAAAGACCACCCACCAGGCTCAAACCCATGATTGCATATAATGCATCGTGGGCAAAATAGAAATAGATGCCAAAAATGAGCGCACTTACGATCCCGAGCGTGCCCGCCAGGCCGTCTACCCCATCTATAAGATTGAATGCGTTGATAATCAATATAAAAGAAAAGTATGTAAGCATGATGCTCACCGCGTATGGAAGGTCCTGGATACCAAAAATGCCATGCATACTTACAATTCTGATATCTGCTTTATAAACGATGATGGAAGTCGCGATTAACTGCCCCAGGAATTTTTTGAGGGGAGTAATAACAAGGACGTCATCCTTAAGCCCCAATATGTAAATGATGAAAGCCGCAGCGGCAAAGTATTGCAACCCTGACGAAGCGGACGCCGGAACAGATATCAGCAAAGCAAGGATAAATCCTGCAAAAATGCCAAAACCACCTAGCGATGGAGTCGGGGACTTATGTATTTTCCTGGAGTCAGGAATGTCAACCAGCTTTTTAATTCTGGCAATCCTGATAATGACAGGAATAGATACATAGGTCACAAAAAAGGATATAAAAAATCCTAAGATTAAGTTATCCATCGGGCTAGCTTTTCTGATTTAATAGGGTATAACATTGAAGGTCAATGCTATAAAGATAATTAGAACTCAAAATTAAATGCAATATTAAGTTAAAAACATAAAAGACCTGCGTTTAGGCACCGCAATTAACTTCTTAATACCATCATTTTATAGTAAAAAGTGTTAAAACCATGTCAAATCTTCACATAACCATCGTTTTGATGCCCCGGCTATTGCATAGCCAGTGATATATAGACTCACTAAACACCTAAAACGTTTGCTAGGGATCAAAAAAAAATTCTGGTACCTTTGGTCACCAATCTAAAGACCATGACCGATTTAAAAGCTACTGCCACACAAATCAGAAGGGATATTGTACGTATGGTGCACGCCGTTCAAAGCGGCCATCCCGGCGGATCCCTGGGCTGCACCGACTTCTTTACAGCCCTCTATTTCGATGCTATGGAACACAATCCGGATTTCCATATGGATGGCATCAATGAAGACATTTTCTTCCTTTCCAACGGACATATTTCTCCCGTATTTTATTCTACGCTTGCCAGAAGCGGTTATTTCCCGCTGGAAGAACTGCATACCTTCCGTAGGCTTAATTCGCGCCTGCAGGGTCATCCTACCACCCACGAGCACCTGCCCGGCATACGGGTTGCATCCGGTTCTCTAGGTCAGGGAATGAGTGTGGCCATCGGGGCCGCCTTAGCCAAGAAATTGAATAAGGATTCCCACCTTGTTTATTCTTTACACGGAGACGGAGAACTTGATGAAGGTCAGAACTGGGAAGCTATCATGAGCGCCCCCAACCTGAAAGTGGACAACCTGATCTCCACCATAGACTGGAATGGCCAACAAATTGACGGCACCACCGATAAGGTAATGGCGCAAGGAGATCTCAGGGTGAAATTCGAAGCCTTCGGCTGGTTAACACTGGTAGTGAACGGAAATGACATTGATGCGGTGGCCGCTAAGCTAAAAGAAGCCAAATCTATGACCGGCCAGGGCAAACCGGTTTGTATCCTCATGCATACCATCATGGGTAAAGGAGTTGACTTTATGGAAGGACACCACGAATGGCATGGTATCGCCCCTAACGACGAACAATTAAAGAGCGCCCTGGCGCAATTGCCCGAAACCTTGGGCGACTATTAGGATATAAATACGTGAGGCCTCTTAAACGGGGTACCGGGGGCGGGGCCCCCGGTCGCGACGCATAAATGGCGCAGCTGAAGAAGGCTAAATTTTTAACTAGCCTTCTTCAGCTGCGCAAATCGATTTTCTCCATCCCCGCCTCCCGCGCCGGGTACCAGGAAGCGAGGAGCGCCACTATAAAAATGGAGCCTACTACGATCAGAATATCGGTGGGCAATACCTTTACAGGGTAATAATCGATGACAAAGGAACCTCCCGCAAGGGGTATCAGCTTATAATGTACCTGCATCCAGCATAGCAGCAAAGCACAACCCACGCCAAGCAGCGTCCCTAGTCCCGCAAGTACCATTCCCTCCCCGATGAATATCCGCTGAATGAAAGCATCGCCGGCGCCCATCGCCTTCAATACCTGGATGTCCTTTTGCTTTTCCAGGACGAGCATGGTCAACGCGCCTACCATATTGAATGCGGCTACCGAAAGGATGAGGATCAGGATCGAAAATATGGCCCATTTCTCTACCCGCATTACCATATAAAGGGAGCGGTTCTGCTCATACCGGGTCTCCACAATAAAATCCTTTCCGAGCATGTCCCGGATCTTTTTCTGTGTCTCCGGCAGGTTATCCGGAACGTCAACCTTCAGTTCGATAGCCGAGTATTCATCGGGTTTAAAACCCAGCAACGACTTAACGACCCCTATATTGGTGATGACGTATTTGTCATCGAAGTCCTGCTGAATGGCAAAGGTTCCCGTGGGCACCATATTTCCTTCGCTGATGGCCCCCAGGGGATCATCTCCGGTGGGAACATTTTTTCGGGGTAAATACGCCGTGACCGGATAGACAGTCCTGTCCGTCAGCAACCCAAGGGCTGCCTCCACCCCAGAGCCCATGACGAGATAAGGAGTATCCGATGAGCCCAGGTCAAAATGCCCCCGGACGATATGTTCTTTAATCCCTGTGATATTTGCATAGTCCGCGTCCACCCCCTTCAGAAAGACCTGAGTGGACTGGTAATCCGCATTCTGCAGGATAGCCTTTTCCTCCACGACACAGGAAAGATCGGCCACGTTCGCCGTTCCCCTGAGCTTGGCCAGCTCCGATGCAGTCAAAACAAGGACCTTTCCAGAGGCAGGAATGATTTTCAGGTCCGTATAAAAGGAGGAATAAAGTGTCTTTACCAAGGCTTCAAACCCATTAAAAACACTGAGGACCGAAACCAGTGCCGCCGCCCCTACTGCGATAGCCAGCGTGCTGATCCAGGCGATGATATTGATCGCGTTGGTTGATTTTTTTGCCTTGAAATATCGCCAAGAAAATAGGAGGTACAAAGTAAAATGTTTTAGTTCTCTTTCTTCTGATCCCTCTCATCATTAATCTTCTTAAGCAATGCCTCCATCTGAAACACCTGCTCCAGCGTTTCATCCATGTAAAACCTTAGTTCCGGCATCCGCCGCAACTGATGTTTTACTTTTGCTGTCAGTTCTTTTTTAATCTCCCAGGCCCTTTCTTCAATGGTCTTCATGGCCAAAGGAGGTTGCTGAACTTGGAAAAAGCTGAGATATATCCTGGCTTCCAACAGGTCCGGTGTCACCTTCACCCCCGATATGGATACCATACCTCCATCAATCATATTAAGACCCAACCGCCGAAATATAGGGTTTAGTTCTTCCAATAGCAGCCCTGCTATCTGTTTTTGTCGCTTTCCTTCCTGCATAAAAAAAATTTAATTCGCGCCGCGCAATCGCAGCGCTGTTTCCCTAATATCTTATTTCCTTAAGGTGGCATTATCCGGATGCAATGCCTCTAATTCACCCGCATTCCACTTCTCAGCCAACCCGATCAGGTTTCGAATATCGGCAAAAGGCTTGGGTTTTACCGCATACTTTGCCGTAAGCCGGATATAATGATGGATGTAGACGCCGAGTGCTATGTGGGGGGGCTTGATATCTCCCGTCTCCAGGGATCGTTGTTTCACCCGCATAAACAGATCAAAATCCGCAGATTGAATGCGCTCATCCCATCCTCCCAACAGGCCAATTGCCCGAGGCGTCATCATCACATTATTCCCCACAATGCCTTCCACCACTTGGTAACCGTACCGGCTAAACCTACGTTCACAAAATTGCTCCCACTTCCCATACATCAACCTGTGCATGAGTCTCAGGTTGCGCTCACCAAATCCTAATAGGGTCAGCGGGTTTTTTACCCTTTTCCATTTCCTTCCGATCTTGTTAGTCCCTTCCTTCTCGCCCAGGTTCTCAATGCCCGCGCCTGAGATGACTTCAAGGCCATGCCTGCGGGATGCCTCTATCAATTTCTCGTCCCAGCCGGGGGACACAATGAGATCGTTATTTAGGAAAAACAGGTACTCCCCGGTAGCTGCCTGGATTCCCTGGTTCTGACAATAGGGATAAGAATAATTCTCTTCGTTGGCAATAACGACGCATCCTTCCTCCACGAAAAACTCTTTTGTCCCATCCGTAGAAGCATTGTCAATAATGATCAGCTCAAAGGCATTGCTGGTATACCGGCGTAGGTATTCAAGGTAGATTTTATTGAAAGCCAACCCGTTATGCACTGCCGTTATAATGCTGATCATACTCAAATTGTGTTAACTTTGCCTGCTTATCGAAAGCAGTAAAATTACATGAAAGTTTTCTTCCGCCTTCTCGGATTTTCAAGGCCTTATCATCATTATATCCCGGAGTACGCCGTTTTCATATTTTTAAGCACCATTTTTGGGCTGGTTAGTTTTACTTTCATTTCTCCCCTGTTTGCCTTTCTTTTTGGGGTAGGGAAGTCGGTACCGGTAAACCATATGCCGGCCTTTTCCCTTACCGTATCCTATGGAATGGAGGTGTTTAGTTACTTCCTTACGTATATTAAAAATATCAAAGGACCGGCAGGTGTTCTTTACTACGTCTCCGCCCTGATTTTAATTTTTACCCTCTTAAAAAACCTGTTTGGATTTCTGGCCCAGAAAGTCCTTACCCGGATGAGGGTGAATATTGTAAAAAAGATGCGCACCCTGTTATACGACCAATTCAATACGCAATCCCTGCAATTTTACCATGCCCAGCGCAAAGGGGATCTGATGTCCACCATCAGTAATGACGTTGTAGAGATCGAAAATTCTGTGGTCAGTTCCGTTCAAACCATGTTGAGGGACCCCCTTCAGATCGTTGGGACTTTCGCCGTGCTATTTTACATCTCCACCAAACTGACATTCTTCACACTGGTTTTCTTTCCGGTGTCGGGCTTCCTGATATCAACTGTTTCCCGAAGCCTGAAAAAAAGGGCCAATCACAGTCAGGGGCTCCTCGGAAAAATATTAAACATTACAGAAGAAACCTTGTCTGGCATACGCATTATCAAAGGCTTCAACGCAGAGAACTACATGGAAGAAAAATTTGCAAAGGAAAACAACGACTTTGCAAAGACGACCAAGTTTATCCTGAATCAACGGGAGCTCGCCTCCCCCCTGTCTGAAGTCCTGGGGGTCGGCGTCATTATCGTGATTCTTGTTTATGGAGGAACGATGATACTGAGTGGTCATTCCCCTCTGACAGCTCCCAACTTTTTAATGTATATCACTTTTTATTTCGGGATCATTGCTCCCGCCAAGAACATTGCGGGGGCCATATCTTACCTGCAAAGGGGATTGGCGGCAGGGGAAAGGGTACTCAAAGTCATAGATTATCCCAAAACCATCCGGGATAAGGAGGACGCAAGATCAATTCCTTCATTCAATAATCATATCATTTACAATAACGTCACTTTTCAATACGAACAGGTGAAGGTCCTGGACCGTGTCTCTCTGGCCATACCCAAGGGTAAGGTGATCGCCCTTGTAGGTAGTAGCGGGGCGGGCAAATCTACCCTGGCGGACCTTCTACCCCGTTTTTACGATGTAACCGGAGGGGATATCGCTATTGACGGACAGGACATCCGGGATCTCAAGATGGAATCCCTGCGGGATCTGATCGGGATCGTATCCCAGGAAGCGATCCTTTTCAACGACAGTGTATTCAATAATATCGCCTTCGGCAAGGAGAATGCTTCACTGGAAGAAGTAGTCCAGGCAGCCAAGGTTGCCAACGCCCACGAATTTATCATACAAATGGAACAGGGCTATCAAACCGGTATTGGGGACAAGGGGATGAAGCTGAGTGGTGGTCAGCGGCAGCGGCTCACTATTGCCAGGGCCATCTTTAAGAACCCAGCTATCCTGATACTAGACGAAGCGACGTCTGCTTTGGATACAGAAAGTGAACGCCTCGTTCAGGAAGCCATCAATAACTTAATGAAGGACAGGACAAGCATCGTCATTGCCCACCGGTTGTCCACCATCAGGCACGCAGACGAGATCATCGTCCTCTCAAAAGGAAAAATAGTAGAACAGGGAACCCACCAACAATTAATGGAATTGCACGGGAACTACAGGCACCTCGTGGAGATGCAGGAATTGAAGTGATGGGCCAGTCGTATCACCAGCACGCCGCCGACTTTCGGCTCCCCCCAACTAGCGTGCCTCCGGCGCGCTGCCCGAAGGGCCATCATTAGCGGAGTTGATGGGAAAGGCTAAATTTTAAAAGTAGCCTTTCCCATCAACTCTATTGAACGTTCTGATTCTCAGGCTTCTTTACCAACCCCATCTTCGCTTCAATGCTCAATGTGGCGTGGGGCACTGCGCGTAACCGGGCTTTGTCAATAAGTTTTCCGGATACCCGGCAGATGCCGTAGGTCTTATTTTCAATACGCATCAACGCTTTTTCCAAATGGTCGATGAATTGGATCTGCCTGCTGGCCATCTGGCTCAGTTGCTCCCTCTCCATGCTAATGGAACCGTCTTCCATCGTCATGTATCGGTTTTCACTTTCATCACCGCCCATTTCATCTTTGCGGGTAATCAATCCCTGTAAATAGGTCAATTCTTTCTTCGCAGCTTCCAGCTTGCGCATGATCAGGTCTTTGAACTCAGCCAGTTCAGCATCGCTATATCTCATCGTCGGTGCATTAAGGATTGTATGACCCGGATCATCCAGGACAGATTTAGTAAAATCAGGTTCGTATTTAACCGTAGTCGCCACCGATGTTTTTATCGGTTTTAAATCAACCAACTTAGTCTCAGGTTTAGGCGTAGGGCGGGCAATGACCGTCGATTTAGGTTCCACTTTAACTTCTGCTGCCTTGACAGGGGGAGCCGGTTTGGCTGCCACAATTGCAGGCTTTTGAGGGACGGGGGCAGTCTTAGCAGGTGCCGTAACGGGCTTGGCAGGTGCTGCTGCCGGTTTGCCAGTCACAGGAGCGGGCTTAGCAGGGACGGTGGTTTTAGCGGTAGCAGCCTTAGCAGCTACGGTCGAAGCCGTTTTCCCTACTGCAACATTTCCAGTTTTTCCGTGGCCTGGTTTTACATTGTGGGCCGGTGCGGGGGTACTCTTTTTCGGGGAAGGTGTTCCAGATTTAACCATAATAGGTATAGGCTTGGTAGCTTCTTTACCCTTAACCGGGGCCTTGGACTGAACAGCAGCGGCGGGTTTAGCCGTCTTGGATGCTGAAGCGGGTGCCTTGGCCTTGGCAACAGTAGATTTAGCATTATTGCTTTTAACTGCGGCAACAGCCGCAGTCCCTTTTTTGTGCGAAGCCTTCACAGGCTCTGCTTTTTTAGCCGCTTTGGGGGCCGGTTTTACAACCGCCTTTTTAGCCGGCGTCTTTTTTACAGGTTGGGGTGCTTTTTTAGCAGACTTGGCCGCCTTTTTAGTTGCCATGCTACGCTCCTTTTTTGGTAACGATTACTTTTAAAGAAATGTCGTTTACTTCAATTTCGATGCCATCCTGAATATTTGGCACTATTTCCAGATTATCTGCCAGAATTTCCGTGCAAATATAATCAGAATAATGCTCTATGGATGTCACCAGCGGACCCGTAGCAGCAACCTTGACTTCTACCCTATCCATCAATTCAAAGCCACTGTCTTTCCGGATCTTTTGAATGCGATTTACGAATTCCCTGGCATTGCCTTCGAGAGCCAACTCTGGAGACACAACAATATCAAGGGCCACGGTCAGGTTTCCTTTTCCTGCGACCGTCCAGCCCGGAATATCTTCACTGCTGATCTCCACATCTTCTAACTGCAGCTCCAGGGAATCGTTTTCAAGGGTAATGGGTAATTTTTTCTCTTTTTCCAGTCTTGAGATATCTTCCTGGCTGAAAGCTCCAATGGCTGCAGCCGCCAATTTCATTTTAGCACCTAGTCGGTTACCCAAAGCTTTAAAGTTAGGTTTTATTTTCTTCTTAATAAAACCTTCTGTATCAGTTAAAAACTGAATTTCTTTAACATTGACCTCCGTTTTGATCAAATCCCCCACTTTTTCGATCTGTCCTTTCATATCGGGATTCAAAATGGGGACGAGTATCTTTTGAAGCGGCTGCCTGACCTTTATATTAACTTTCTTGCGCAAAGACAAGACCAGAGAGGAAATATCCTGCGCCATCTGCATCCTTTGTTCCAGGGCAGCGTCCCTTAGCGTCTTATCCGCTTTAGGAAAATCCGCATGGTGAATGGAAATCCCTGGCAATCTTTGCGTAACGGCATTTAAGTTCCGGTAGATGGCATCGCTAAAAAAGGGGGCGATGGGAGCCATCAATAATAATACCGTCTCCATGCACTCATATAATGTCTGGTATGCACAGATCTTATCATGCTCATATTCCCCTTTCCAGAAACGGCGACGGCAAAGGCGCACATACCAGTTGCTTAACTGCCCGTCCACGAAATCCTCTATGGCACGTCCTGCCTGGGTAGGCTCAAAATCATCCATATACCCCTGAACGTCAGACACTAACGTATGAAGCGAGGAGATAATCCATCGATCGATCTCGGGTCGCTCAACTATCGGGACAGGAGCCTCACTGAAAGTGAATCCGTCCACATTGGCATACAAGACAAAGAACTGGTAGATATTATAAAGGGTCCCAAAAAACTTGCGCTGAACCTCCCTTATTCCTTCTACGTCGAATTTGAGGCTTTCCCAAGGGGAGGCATTGGTAATTAAATACCAACGGGTAGCATCTGCGCCGTACTTGTGGATCGTATGAAAAGGATCCACGACATTTCCCACGCGCTTACTCATTTTATTGCCATCCTTATCCAAAACCAAGCCGTTGGAAACCACAGCTTTATAAGCTAGCCCAGGGTAGCGTCCGTCCAATATGGGCCGCCCAAGGCCCATCTCCGCCGTTCTTTCGTCGGCTTCGGCATCCTTGGGGTCATTATATCCCAATCCGTCCTTTACAAGTTCCTCCTGCACCGATTCCTTGATCAGGGCGGCGATCGCATGCAAAGTATAGAACCAGCCCCTGGTCTGGTCCACCCCTTCGGCAATAAAGTCTGCGGGGTAGTTTTGAGCGAAAATCTCCTTGTTCTCAAAGGGGAAATGCCACTGCGCATAAGGCATAGCCCCGGAATCAAACCATACATCCACCAGGTCGGGCACCCTTTTCATGGGTCTGCCTTTCGGAGACAATAGTATGATCTCATCCACTACCGGCTTATGCAGGTCCATATCCAGCTTCCCGTCTTTGACTTCAAAGCCGGATTCATTATTATATCCTGCATCGGTGGCCCTTTGATAGGCATCTGTCAATTCCGCAATACTTCCAATACAAACTTCTTCCCGATCATCTTCATTTTCTTCCCAATCTATTGTGCGCCAGACCGGTAGAGCAGTCCCCCAATACCGACTACGGCTTAGGTTCCAATCTACCATGTTTTCCAGCCAGTTACCGAAACGGCCTTCTCCTGTGGACTTAGGCTTCCAATTGATGGTCTTATTAAGCTCCACCATCCTGTCCTTAAGATCTGTGGTTTTTATAAACCACGCATCAAGTGGATAATATAATATAGGCTTATCTGTACGCCAGCAATGCGGATAGCTGTGTTCGTATTTTTCTATTTTGAAGGCCCGGTTTTCTTTTTTTAACAGGACGCAGATGTCTACATTAACGTCTGCATATGAAGGATCGTCCTTATAGTTCTTTACGTAGCGTCCGCTGAATTCTCCGACACCATTTACGAATTTTCCCTGGCGATCCACCAGGACAAGGATTCCTATATCATATTTCTTCCCAATCCTGAAGTCGTCGGCTCCAAAGGCAGGAGCGGTATGGACTATCCCCGTGCCATCTTCCGTGGTGACAAAATCCCCGAGGAGCACCCGGAAAGGGTCACCGCCCGCCTTCTCCCGTGTATTGGCTTCGTAGGGCATCAATTGTTCATACCTCAGTCCTTCCAACTCACTGCCCTTAAATTCGCTTTTTACCTTCCAGGGGAGGACCTTGGATTCAGCAGTATAGGCTGAGAAGTCTCCATTCTCTCCTTCCGGTTTAAAGTATTTTCCGATCAGGGATTTTGCGAGGACCACATGAACCGGCAAATGGGTATAAGGATTAAACGTATTAACCAATACATAATCAATCCTTGGACCCACGGTCAGACCCAGGTTGGACGGAAGGGTCCAGGGGGTCGTCGTCCAAGCCATAAAATAGACAGCTTCGTCACCTGCCGCCCCGGTCAGAAAACCCGATTGGGCATCGGGCGATACTTTAAACATAGCAACGCAACTGGTATCCTTTACGTCCTTATAGGTTCCAGGCTGATTCAATTCGTGAGAACTAAGCCCGGTACCTGCAGCAGGGGAATAGGGTTGAATGCTGACGCTCTCATAGAGCAGTCCTTTGCGATACAATTCTTTAAGGATCCACCAAAGGCTCTCTATATAGTTATTTTCAAAAGTAACGTAGGGATGCTCCAGGTCTACCCAATAGCCCATCTTCCTGGTAAGGTCGTCCCATTTGTCCTTATACTTGAGTACCTCTTTGCGGCATATGGCGTTGTACTCTGCGACGGAGATCTTCTTTCCAATATCCTCCTTAGTAATTCCAAGCATTTTCTCCACCCCTAACTCCACCGGCAGGCCATGGGTATCCCAACCGGCCTTGCGCTTTACCTGGAATCCCTGCATCGTTTTATACCTGCATACCAGATCCTTCAGGGTACGGGAAATCACATGGTGGATACCGGGCATGCCATTGGCGCTGGGAGGTCCTTCATAAAACACAAAAGGCTGAGCCCCTTCCCTGATCGCAACGCTCTTCTGAAAGGCATCACCAGTGGCCCATTGCTCCAATATCTCCTGTTCTATTGAAGGCAAATTTAGTTGCTGATATTCCCTATACTTGACACTCATATTTTTGGCCCTAAAAAAAGATGGGCAAAGGTACGGGAATTTGCGCCTCGGGCTATATGGATAATTTAGCCTTCCGCCAGCCTCCCGGATATTGGCACAGTTTTGGCCTATATGGGTTGAAGCGAATTTTTGAACCTATAAATGCTGTTAATTATGAAAAAACACGTATTAATATTGGGTCTTGCCCTAATGGCTTGCACCACAGGTGCTTTGGCCCAACAGAAAACAACGCATAAACATTCAAAGGATGCTGCCGAAACAGCAACGCCACTTACTCCTCCAGCACCCGTTGATTCAGCTTTTCAGGGCAAATTCAGCGGCACTTCCGCCACCTGGATGAAGACTCCTGGAGGTAATTTTTGTGCAACCATGGACAACGGCGGCCAGAAGGAACACGTAGAATTTTCCCCCGATGGTAAATGGCTTAGTACAAAAACAGAATTAGTTGCTTCGTCGCTGCCTGATAGTGCTAAGAACGCCATCCAGACTCAGTTCCCCGGTATGGAGATTGCCGCAGTCCAGAAGCTGGAATATGAAAATATAAACCCTTTTTATAAAGTGGATCTGAAACAGGGCGACCAGTCCAAATCGGTGATGGTTAATAACGGAGGATTTATAGAACAGTAAAAGTCAACTCACGTCATAACCTTCAGCAAAAAAGCCTTCCCTTCGGAAGGCTTTTTTGCTGAATTAAAAATAAGTGGAAAGGCCCAAACTGAATCCGGCAGTGGGGCCAATGGTGGCTCCAATAGTGCTACCCGTAATATCCCTTTGTTCCTGATGCCGGTAATTAAACCGGATTACTGTCTGGGGGGTGGGCCTGAAACTGATGGCAGGCATAATGCTCCATAGATCATTATACATGCGGGTGCCTGTGGCGGCAAATCGCCCCACGTTCCAGTCTACATATTCTCCGCGCACAGCGAGGTTGATAGAAGCATTGTTCCAGTCCAGTATCTTGCCTCTGTAAATCGGCTGCACCACATCTATAAAGCCCCCAAATTGTTTGTTGCTGTATTCCGGCGTATAGTCCTGTGGCAATTGCACGAATATCCAGGCCCACTCGGTGATGATGCTGGTATGCCATTTGGCCAAGGTCGTGTTAAAATCAACGTCGTATACATTTAACCACCTTTTAGTATCTATCGGTGCGCCTTCAATCTCCCAGGTATTATAAACACCCCCCATATAGGACAACCCTAACTCTCCTACCTTATCGTTATGAAGCGAAAGTTTCCCCGTATATAAAGGCTCTCCGCTAGCGCTCGATGTAAACCGGGATAAATTATTTTTGGCTGCCGGCAAAAAAGTTTTTCCCTGAACATTATCAATGATGGAATCATTAAATCCTCCTGTCAGGTAAAATTCATACCCGAACATCCAATGGTTCTTATATTCCTTTCCGTATAGTCCAAATCCGGTATTGCTCCATGTATCGGGCAACATCTGCGTCATGGCGATGGGCCTGTCGGTGAACTCCCATTTAGGACCGTCATGGTTCTGATTAAAAGCCCCTATAGGATTGACGATCATCCCTCCGCGAAAATTCAGCAGGGGATGAAATTCTATATCCAGTGCTGCATATTCCACTTCGAACGAACCTCCGGCACTTGCCTGATCGGCATCTCCCTGTGGATCGTTTTCGTATTCTATTTCGGACAAGAATTTAATATGCTTGGAGATCGTAGTTGCTACGAACAGACTAAATCTTCTAAACTGAAACTGATTGCCCACCGAAATGCCCGATGTAGAAACCTTTTGCCAATCGGACTCCATATACCCTCCGATGGAAACGGGCGACTTACCCAGCTGAAGGAACGGCCTGTTATACATCGCATCCATGTTAAGGGACCTTTTTGTGGTGTCGTGGGATTCAGGAGATTTCAACAGACTGCTGTCAATCTGGGCATGAACGGGCCCATAACCAAAGAGCAGGGCCGTGATGGCCATAACCAATATACTTATTTTCATTTCAGCGAGATATAGAGTTGATTATTTTGAAGGTTGACCGGAAACGTTCTCAGGTTAGTATCAGCAGGGCCATTCTGGACGAGCCCTTTATTATTAAATTCACTTCCGTGTGCGGGGCATTCCAACCTATCTCCGAACACCTGCAATTCAGCTCCCTGATGAGTACAGCGCATGAGAAGAGCCGTATATTGTGTTTCGCTGAATCGATACACACAAATAGGATACTTCAATTGCTCATGATGCACCACGACGTATTTCTTAAAGGAATCATTGCTAAGTTGAAAGGAAGAAACGGGCACCACCATATCCGAATGGTCAATCGTTCCCGCGATCTCCTTGCTGCCGGTGCAACCTTCAAGCAGCACGGCCAAAAGAGCTCCACTCATACAGGCAAATCCACAGGTCTTCAGGAATTCTTTTCTTTCCATAATTTTCTACAGGGAGTTCAGGAATTTAAGGAGTGCATTTCTGTCTGATTGCGACAAGTTGTTGAACCTACCGCTACTGACAGCCGCTTCTCCCCCATGCATCTGGATAGCCTGCTCTATACTGTGCGCCCTGCCATCATGCAATAAATAAGTATAGCCTCCTTGTACGTTGGGAGCCAGCCCCAATCCCCATAAAGGAGCTGTCCGCCACTCCGAAGTTTTGACATCTCCTTCCGTATATCCGTCGTCCAGCCCGGGTCCCATATCATGTACCAAAAGATCGGTAAATGGGTTGAAGGTTTGATTTGAAAGGGCTGCTATGTCTGAATAACCCGTGGTTAACGTCTGCTTATGACATGTTTCACAACCGATCTGGGTAAATATCTGATTGCCATATTGTACAATCGAATCACCGGCGTTTCGTTGAATGGGGGTCTGTAAACAAGTTACATAGAAGACGACGGAATTGAGCGTATTATTATCTACTTCCGGAACGCCCGTTGTAACGGATGGCGTCGGATCCAGGTAATTGAAGGGATTATTGGGCATATAGGTGGAAGTGATTCCCATGTCATGATTGTAAGCAATCACCACTTGTTGCAGCAGATTATATACTGCTGCCTTACGTCCAAAACGACAGATGTATTTTCCGTCGCTCCTCTGGATGGCTCCATATAGAGGAGTCGTATATGACGGGATGGTATCATAATTGGGATGACCTCTGACCCCATCAGGGTTGTTCAGGTTGGCTTCAGCCATTGCCAGTATCTCAGAATCCGGCACCGCCTGTAAAAAGCCGACTCCCGCAGTTATAGGAGCGATCAATTTGGAACTGGTCGCACCGGGAGGGAGTTGCTCAGGCGTAAGTCCTGGTAGACAGAATGCCCCCAATTGCGGGGCGCCTTCAGCCAAAAATTTATTCCCGGTGCTATCTGTCTGGCCAAATCTGGTAAGGATAGTGAAAGGATGCCCCCGGTTATCGCTCGAGTGGCAACTACCGCAGCCCGTAGCTACGAAATAGGGACCAAGCCCCGTGGCGGCAGTCCTGTTGGCAAAGAACTGATCATTTCCTTGCGAAAAAAGAATCGTTTGTGCATTGGAAAGGCTCACCGGACCACACAGCCCCTCGGCAGGATTGATCATGGAAGGCAGTAGTTTGGAGCAGGCGGTAAAGATAACAATGGCTGCAACGATGCAAACCATTACAAGGGATGTTTTATTTTTCATCTGGGGGCAAAAATAGAAAGGCCCCTCCCCGCTTCGCTGCCGAATTTGGAAAAAGATTTTACGAATTCGGTAAAATTAATGGAACAGTAGCTCGCAGGGCTTCAATCCTGTGTGCTTTTTAAACGCAGTAGAAAAATGAGAAATGGAGGAATACCCCAGGAGTAACGAAACGTCTGTAACGCTCAATCCTTTTTCATAGAGAAGGTACCTGGCGTGCTCCATACGCTGGCTTTGGTAAAAATCGAAGATGGTGGTGCCAAACATCTCTTTGAAGCCCTTTTTGAGGTAGCATTCGTTCATAGCCACCTTGCGGCTCAGTTCCTTAATGGTGATCGGCTCCCCGATATGTTCCAAAAGTACCTCCCTCGCACGATTGATCTTTTCCCGGTCAGCCTCATTGGAAAGGAATTTACAGGCAAAAACGCCTTCTTCCCGCTCGTCCAGGAGGCATTCCAGACTATAGAGCAGCAGCGCTTGTATCTGGCTGTTGACAAATATATTTTCCAGAACGCCTTCATACTGATTGCTAAGGAGGCTCTCAAGGACCATACGGCTTCTTCCGCAAAGCGGGACTACCTTTGTAAAACTGGAGATATATTGAAAAGACAGCACTTCTTCCGCCCGGGAAGACGGGCTTCTTCCCTTTACAAAGGGGGACAGGTAGGTGGCGGAGAACCGGAAGGTAAAAACATCCATCGTCTGGGCCCTGGGCCCACAATTTCCGGCAGATTTCCGGCACGTTTGCCCTCCATTACAAGCTGGTTCGTTGCAGTAGGAATTACCCACCGTACAAAACCTTAATTCGAGGTACTGATCCTTTGCCTCCCTGCTGTGCTGGTAAACCATCATTCCCGTGTCATCCAAAGACCATTGGGAAAGCATTCCGTAGCGATGTATGGAGTAAGCAACGCCTCCGGGAATATGCCGATCCTTCTCATACAACAGGTCCAGGGATTCCTGGAGAACCGGTTGTTTCCGGGCTAAAGCGAGTATATCGGGAGGCGTCAGCATATAATGGATCGCAAAGATACTTCCTAACGAGGACTCTCTTACTGAGGCCATTATTACTGACACCTTTATGACAATGACAATGGGTAGATTTTGGGGGTAAAAAACACATTTTAACCTGGGGAAAATTACCTTAAAAGGCTTAATTTTACTACCTTTGCACCACTTTAAAGAAGGATTGAAAGTCTGTATGAGTACTGAAATACAAGAAGTCGCAACACCCAAACAAAATAACAACGGATACGGAGCAGAAAGCATTCAGGTACTGGAGGGTTTAGAAGCCGTCCGAAAGAGGCCTGCAATGTATATCGGGGATATTGGCGTAAGAGGTCTGCACCACCTGGTGTATGAAGTCGTAGATAACTCCATTGATGAAGCTCTGGCCGGCTATTGCAAAAATATTGACGTCACAATCTACGAAGACAACTCCGTCTCGGTACAGGATGATGGACGGGGGATACCCACAGGTATCATGTCCAAAGAAGGCCGGTCCGCTCTGGAAGTAGTAATGACCGTCCTGCACGCAGGGGGTAAGTTCGATAAAAATACCTATAAGGTTTCCGGTGGTCTGCATGGGGTTGGGGTCAGTTGCGTAAATGCACTCAGTTCCCTCCTGGAAGTCACCGTGCATCGGGAGGGCAAAGCATTTGAACAGGAATACAAGGCCGGCATACCTCAATATTCAGTTCGCCCTATAGGGGATGCTGAAGATACAGGCACCAAGGTGCATTTCTGGCCGGACGCATCGATCTTTACAACGACCTTATATAATAAGGATATTCTGTCCAGCCGTCTCAGGGAGCTGTCCTATTTGAATAAAGGTATCCGCATTAACCTGACCGATCTGAGGGAAAAAGATGAGGAAGGGAATGTCTTTAAGGAGCTATTCTACAGTGAAGGCGGAATCGTTGAGTTTGTGGAAATGCTGGACAAGGCCGCCAAGCGTACCCCATTGATTAATAAGACCTTATACGTTGAAGGGTACGATGAAGTGGCTCACGTAGAAGTCGAAATCGCCATGACTTATAACGACGATTTCAAAGAGCACGTCTTTTCTTACGTCAACAATATCAATACCATTGAAGGCGGCACCCATATTACGGGGTTCCGAAGGGCGCTTACCCGGGTGTTCAAGCAATATGGGGAAAAAGAGGGCCTGTTTGAAAGGGCGAAAGTGGAAGTGGAAGGGGACGACTTCCGGGAAGGGCTAAGCGTCATTATTTCCGTTAAAGTTCCGGAGCCCCAGTTTGAAGGCCAGACTAAAACGAAGCTGGGTAACAGTGAAGTCAGCGGTATAGTGGAAACAACTGTGGCCCGTGCGCTGGAAGCTTATCTTGAAGAGAATCCCAAGGAATCCAAGAACGTCATCCAGAAGGTCATCCTCGCTGCCCAGGCTAGGGTTGCAGCCAAAAAGGCCAGGGAACTGGTCCAACGTAAAAGTGTCCTCTCCGGAGGGGGATTGCCGGGTAAGCTGGCAGACTGCTCCGACAGGGATCCTCATCGTTGCGAATTATACCTGGTGGAAGGGGACTCGGCAGGTGGAACGGCTAAACAGGGCCGGGATCGTAGTTTCCAAGCCATTCTTCCGCTCCGGGGTAAGATCCTGAACGTTGAAAAGGCGATGGAACACAAGATCCTTGAAAACGAAGAAATTCGCAATATGTATACCGCCTTGGGCGTGACAGTGGGTACGCCGGACGACCCCAAGGCATTGAATATCGCCAAATTGAGGTATCACAAGCTGATCATCATGACGGATGCCGACGTTGACGGAAGCCATATTGCCACGCTGATACTCACTTTCATTTTCAGGTATATGAAAGAACTGGTGCAACAGGGATATGTCTACCTGGCACAGCCTCCATTGTACCTGGTTAAAAGAGGCAAGGAACAGATCTATGCCTATTCCGAAGAAGACCGCAAAGCGGCCGTGGAGAAATTGAGCAATGGCAAGGAAGATAGCGTGAACATACAACGATATAAAGGGTTGGGAGAAATGAACTCGGAGCAATTATGGGAAACCACGATGAATCCCAATAAACGCACCCTGAAAATGGTTACATTGGAAAGCGCTGCCGAAGCCGACATGGTATTCAGTATGCTCATGGGTGATGACGTCGCTCCCAGGCGTCAGTTCATTGAAACCCATGCCAAGTACGCCCGGATAGACGTGTAGTTTCTCTGCGAGCAGGCCGGGGCCCGCTCGCAGCCGCTCGTTTTTGATCGCTTGCCCTCTAATTGCCATATGAGTCTTCTGTTGATCATCCCGCGTAAATGCATACTTGGTATGCTACCCTTTTGTCTGCTCTTTTGGCAAGGGGTAAGAGGGCAAGCGCCCCAGGCAGATCCATATGTGTTGAACGGCTCCGCCGTTCAAAATTCCTGCAATTGTTACACCCTTACTCCGGAACAACCTTTTCAGAACGGGGACGTTTGGAACAAGAATAAGATTGATCTTACCCAGTCCTTTGATTATCACTTTAATGTTTTCCTGGGTTGCCGCACAGGCTTGGAGGGAGCCGATGGGATCGTATTTGTGCTCCAGCCGGTGAGTACCAGCCTTGGAAATAACGGGGAAGGATTGGGCTTTGGCGGAATCGTTCCTTCTCTGGGTGTAACCATAGATACCTATCAAAACACCGATGAGGGTGACCCCCCTTACGATCACATCGCCTTTCAAGCGAACGGAGACGTGAACCATGATGATGCCAACAACCTGGCAGGTCCAGTGCAGGCCCTGGCCGGAAGCCCCAATATAAAGGACTGCGCCTGGCATGTTCTGGATGTAAATTGGGATGCTGTCAACCAAATCCTGACGGCCTCTTTGGACGGTGTACAACGGCTTACCCTCCACAAAGACCTGGTGACCGATATATTTAACGGGAATGGATTGGTCTATTGGGGATTCACAGCCGCGACCGGAGGCTCATACAATCTCCAGCAGTTCTGTACATCCCTGAACGCAGGCCATGCTTTTGCAGCCAACCAGCAATTTTGCGAAAATATCCCTATCGCGTTCAAGGATAGCTCCACCTCCTTTGGTTCTATTGTAAACTGGTATTGGGACTTTGGAGACGGAACTACCAGCAATGCCCAGGACCCTCCTCCCCACACTTACGCTATCCCTGGCGTATATACGATTAAAGAAAATGTCCTGGGTAATAACGGTTGTTTGTCAGATACGAACTATTCCACCGTCATCATCGGCTCCTATCCGGTAGCATCCTTTTCCGTGACGGGGGCTTGTTCGGGTCGGCCCCTGGGTCTGGTGAACAATAGCCGGGATACGGTAGGAACTTTTGCCGACTGGAACTGGATCCTTAGCACGGGGCAGGTATTCATAGACTCCCTTCCTTACTTAATAGCCCCGACCCCCGGCAATTACCAATTACAATTGTCTGTTGTAAGCGCGGAGGGGTGCTCCAGCAATATATATACAGCCGGGTTCACGGTTAATCCAAGCCCCCAGGTCTCATTCGCCGGCGATTCAGTCTGCATAGGCACGCCCCTGGCGCTGACCGGCGCCGTCCTCAACAACGTTCCCATCCGTCAATGGTATTGGGAACTGGGGTCCATTCCAGACTCCTCACAAACCATCGTACATACCTTTAATCAGGAGGATACCCTCTCTGCGAGCCTGTGGGCAGTCAGTCTCCAGGGTTGCACGTCCGATACGGTCTACCGCACCATCGAAGTTCAGGCCACCTACGCTTATGCGGGAAATGATACGGCGGTAGCGCTAGGATATCCCATCCAGCTTCATGCTACCGGGGGAACTTCTTATGTATGGTCTCCTCCCGGGGGCCTGAGCAATCCTGACATTGCCAGCCCCGTTGCCAATATCCAGGAAGACACCCGCTATACAGTGACCGCCTCCTCTTCTGCAGGATGCCCTTCCAGTGCCAGTATACTGATCAAGGTGTTTAAAGGTCCGGCCATTTATGTTCCCGGGGGCTTTACCCCCAACGGGGACGGTTTTAATGATGTACTTAAGGTCGTGGCTCCCGGTATTCGCCAGTTGAATTATTTCCGCATATTCGACCGCTGGGGTATAGAAGTGTTTCACACGACGGACCTCCAGGGGACCTGGGATGGTACTAATTCAGGGCACGCACTCCCAACCGGCACCTATGTCTGGATGATACAAGGAACAGATTTCACAGGAAAAGTCCTCAGCGAAAAAGGAACGGTCCTCCTGGTAAGGTAAATTTAACCTGGACGGCCCCGTTTGCTCTGTATTTTTGGGAAGGATGAAACTACTAATCATAGAAGACGAAAAGGCACTATCGGATAGTATCGTTACTTATATGAACGATAACCACTTTACCTGTGAGACCGCCTATGATTTTACAAGCGCCAGGGAAAAGCTAGATCTATACGAATATACCTGTATCGTACTCGATATAACCCTTCCCAAAGGCAGCGGCCTGCAATTGCTACGGGAGTTGAAGGAGGCCGGTAAAACAGAGGGTGTGCTGATTATTTCCGCAAAAAACTCACTGGATGACAAAATAGAAGGCCTCAACAGGGGCGCGGACGACTACCTTACCAAGCCCTTTCACTTGGCTGAATTGGGAGCGAGAGTGGCCGCTATTATTCGTCGCAAGACCTTTGGCGGAGCCAATATCCTCCAACTGGACAAACTCACCTTGAATCTCCAGGAAAGAACAGTATGGGGTGGAGATGGCCCCATTGACCTTACCCGGAAAGAATATGAATTGCTGGTCTACTTCTCCGGCAATAAAAACAAGGTTGTTACGAAGGAGGCCATTGCGGAACACCTGTGGGGGGATAACATCGAGATGGCTGATAATTATGATTTTCTCTATACTCATATCAAAAACCTACGCAGGAAGCTTATCCAGGGGGGATGTCCTGACTATATCAAAGCCATTTACGGCATGGGTTACAAGTTTGTTATAGAAGGGATTCCGAAACCTTACGCTTAAGTGAAATGCCGCCAGGATGAAATTATTTACAAAGTACACCCGCATAAATTCTCTGATAACGGTGACCATCTTCCTGATCACCAGCTTCACCTACTATTTCCTGATCCGGCATTTACTGATCGTGCAACTGGACCAGAACTTTGCCAGGATCCAAAACAGGATGCAGGTTTATGTAGACCAGCACCAGGCCGTGCCAGGACCGCAACTGCTGGATGACCTCAAAGTCTATTACTCCCTTACAGGGAAAAAAGATCCTGGTCCTGAGTATTATGAATCCACTCATTTTTATGACTCCACCCTGGGCAAGGACCATAGGTTCAGGAAATATTATTTCCCCATCCGGATAAAACAGGATTGGTACCAGGTCACGCTGGTCAAGCCACTGGAGGGAACGCACCATGTGGCCAATATAGTTGTATTGACTACGATCGGGGTCATTCTTATC
>Ga0302303_10000457_pt1 | contig 33599 bp, 25 predicted proteins | sample III_Palsa_E2_1_FD_194542 | JGI IMG/M metagenome (GOLD analysis project Ga0302303, IMG submission 194542) | Peat permafrost microbial communities from Stordalen Mire near Abisko, Sweden - III_Palsa_E2_1 | ecosystem: Environmental > Terrestrial > Soil > Palsa > Peat permafrost | place: Sweden...
TATATTATTAAAGCATTGATGCCTAATGCAATTATTATTTTTTTGGATTACTGAGCAAATTTACAAATAAACGGTACGCGCCAGGCACGCCCGCAGGCAATTCCCTGAAAAATGCCAGCGATGTATACACAAAACGCCCCTTACCATAATCGGCCACAATCAATGAGCCTTTGTTTGGCGCTTCGTTAGGGTCGTTCATTTGCAGCGGGGTTTGGTATTTTGGGTCGATGTTGCTTACATAGTACAGGCCGCGTTCCTGTATCCAGTTATCAAAATCGGCATTGTTTATTTTGTTGGGATAATTTAATACCGGGTTTTGCGGGTCGAGGATAGTAACGGGCGCGGTTTCGTCAGTTACACGCTGGTTTACCACGATAAAAGGGTATGGGCCTATCTGGCCGACCAGCAGGCCTGCGTTGTTATTATACTGCACCACTAAATTGCCGCCGTTTTTTACATAATCCATTAGTTTAGGCTGTTCAAAGGGTATGCGGTTGTTCACGTTATATTCGCGTACGCCGGTAATAATGGCATCATAAACGGATAAGTCGCTATTCATAATCTCGCTTTCGGTAAGCATATGCACATCATAGCCTACCTGGCGCAGGGCGTCGGGCACCAAATCAGCCGCGCCGGTTATATAGCCTATTTTTTTACCGGCGGTTTTCAGGTCGAGGTTAATTAAGTTGGTTTGTGATGGCGGGAATAGCGTAATGGTAGGGATATGGTTATAGCTGATGGTTTTTATCCCCATCGAAAAATCGTGGCCGTTGGCATTTACCACAGCCGTAAACACGCTTGTTTTAGGTTGGTTGTCGGTTGGCTCAACAGTAAAAGCCGCCGACCATTCTTCCCCTTTACTCTTATCAGCAAAATCTATTTTATCCGGACTTATTTTCCAACCTGCTATAGGTTTTATGCTGATGCTACCGCTGGCTTTGGTAAAGGCCTTTAGTTTTATTTGAACACTTTGAGGTTGGCTGGAATTGAAAATATAATCTTTAGCTTCAATGTTCGCAGTTACCGGCGGTGCTACAACTAAAGGTTCGTATAGCTCGCCACGGGCGGGATCGGTGTATTTGTATTCGATGGGCCTTATATAAGTAAATTCTTTCCCATAAATATTAAAAAAAAACGACACCTTTAATTTGTCAGGATTTTCCGGATTTCCAGCTAATGTATCATTAGGTAGTTTATACGTTCCAATTCCATGCGGTTCAGTAAGCCAATAAGGTTGGGTAATAGCTCCTTTTGAAACACTAAAGTGATACTCCTCCAATTCATTAACTTTAAGAGCCGTGCCGTCCAAATCAATTGCCGGATACATATTTGGCGATTCAATATCGATGAGTTTCACGTTAGCTTCATAGTGTTCTAAAATCGATGAAGTAACTTTTATTATATCCCCCTCAGCATAAACTGGCTCTTCACTATAACTCTCAAACCACAACCCCGCGCAAGCAGCTATTAAATCATTAATCTGTTTTGTTTTTTGCCCGCGCCAGTAATCATCCTTAACCTTATCAACCTTATCCGATAATTTAACCAATGCCGTTACAGACTTATCAGGGTGTTCAGGATCAAAAGCTTTGGTTATGGCTGATAAATCAGTTGCAATATCCTCCGCGCCAACCCTGCCCCAGGTAGTATTGATGCCATCCATTAAATCAGTTTTAGGCGCATCGCCCAAAATGGTTTTAAAATACTCCACGGCTTCGCCACGCTGTTTGGCCGAGCCGAAACCCTGCGTTTTATGGTTACTGCGACTTACGGCGGCCATTTCGCCATAGCCTTCGCCCAAAATCGGGTTATACACGCCTACATCAACCTTAAACTGGTCGGCGCCGGTGGTATTGGTATCACCAAAGTTAAAGGTGTTCCATAACAGGCGTTTTGCCTGCCAAACCTTCACATATTTTAGTTGTTCGGGAAAGCGCTTGGGGTCGGCTGCCGCTGTAAATGCCTCCTGCGCCAATATCGCCGAAGCGGTATGGTGCCCATGCGTAATAACCCCCGAAGTTGGGAACCTGCAAATAATAACATCGGGCCTGAATTTCCGTATCACCCAAACCACATCGCTCAATACCTTTTCCCTGTCCCATATCCGTAACGTTTCTTCAGGGTTTTTGGAGAAGCCAAAATCATTGGCGCGGGTAAAAAACTGTTCGGCGCCATCAACCCGGCGGGCAGCCAGCAGTTCCTGTGTGCGTATCAGGCCCAATAGTTCGCCCTGCTCATTGCCTATTAAATTTTGGCCGCCATCGCCACGGGTTAATGATAAATAGCCCGTGCGGTAATGCTTTTCCTGTGCCAGGTAGGCCAGCAGGCGGGTGTTTTCATCATCGGGGTGTGCTGCTACATACAACACGCTGCCCAGCACATTTAACTTTTTAAAGTTTTGTTCGATAGAAATTAAATCACTCGGCGGCGCTGTTTGCGCGAAAACCGGCGCGGCAATAAATAAAAATAAGGCTATGAGTTTGATACGCTTCATGTTACAAATATATAGAATGATAAACAGGCATATTTATTGTATCAATAATAAAACAATTGGGCAATAATCAGCATTATTATGCTGAAAACTAATCAATCGATTAATTTTTTCTTATTGATAATCAATAATTTATAAAATAATTCACTAAAATATTTCCGATTAATCAATCGTTTGATTAATTTTGTGCAGTTAAAATGATGGACAAAGATAAAATAGATAAGAAAGATCACATCCTGGATATTGCCGAAAAGATTTTTTCGGACCTCGGATTTGATGGCGCCTCTACCCGTACGATATCCGGCGAAGCAGGCGTAAATATGGCCATGCTGAACTATTATTTCGGCTCGAAAGAAGGTTTGTTTATCGCGGTTATCGACCGTAAAATCACTTCGTTCCAAAACATCCTTCAAAACATAGGAAATGATGATAGCATATCATCATGGGAGAAAATGGAAAGCTATATAGATATATACAGCGAAAGAATTGTAAATAATAACTGTTTCCAAAAACTATTATACCAGGAAATGAGTATAAATAGGAGGAACGACCTGTCTGATAAGATATTAGATATACTTATGAAAAATATTGGCGAAGTATATAAAATACTGCAGGAAGGTATTGACAAGGGCGAGTTTAAAAAAGACACCGATATTGAAATGGTAAGCGCCACCTTTTACGGCACTAAAAACTTTATCATTAATACCCCGCTCATGTCATCGGCTATGTTGCATTACGATATCCAGGATACTAAAACTATTGAAGAAAAATTAAAGCCACGTTTGAAATCGTATTTCAAAAACCTGTTAAAAGCATATTTACTAAACTGAAAATGAACACACAAACAAATATATCTCACAAACAACTGTTTAAAATGTCGGTAGTTGCATTAATTGCCGCCTTATTACTAATTGCATTCAGCATAAACCATGCATCGGCGCAAGACAGGACACTTACCCTGCAGGAAGCCATATCACTGGGGCTGCAAAACAGCAAAACCTTAAAGTATTCACAGGCTAAAATTGATGAAGCCGTATCAGAATACAACCAGGCAAAAGATAAATCGCTGCCAACCGGCTCGGCAAGTTTTACTTATGACCGTGCGCAAATACCTGCCAATACCCTAAATTTTGGCGGCGAAAATATAGATTTGCCTACCGGCGCTAATGCTTACTTAGGTATTGCTTCAATTAACGAAGTAATTTTTGGCGGTAACAAATTAAAATACGCCCGCCAGTCTACTGATTTATTAACACAATCATCCCGTTTGGATGCTGATAAGGATAAAGACCAGATTACTTATGATGTAATCAGCTCATACTACAACCTGTATAAGGTATTGCAAAGCATAAAGGTGGTTGATACCAACATTACTACTATTGATGCACAGATACACCAGGCACAACGTTTTTTTGACCAGGGCTTGGTAACCAAGAATGATGTTTTACGCTTTCAACTACAAAAAGCAAACATCCAGTTAAACGGTATCGATTTGGAAAGCAACCGCAAAATCATCAACTATAACCTTGATGTTTTATTAGGCCTGCCTGAAACTACGCAAATCAATATCGACCAGATAACACTGGATAATAGAGACCTTGCACCATTGGAAAGCTATATTGACAGCGCTATAGGAAATCGCCAGGAACTGCGCCAGCTTGATTTGCGTAACCGAATTGCCCAAACAAACATCAATACCATAAAGGCTAACGAAACGCCAAACTTATCGGCATCAGCAGCAGGGTATTATGTTAACATAGCAGCCGACCCGCTGCCTAAAACCGGTAATTACATTACACCTATTACAGTCGGTTTAACAATATCATGGGATTTCTCAAGCTTGTGGACCAACAAAAACAAGGTAATTGAGGCTAAAATTCAGCAGCAGGAAACTGAAATTAACAAAGGCATTACTACTGATAATGTAAAAGATGAGGTAAATCAAAATTATCAAAACTACCTGGCAGCCTTAAATAAAATTAAGTTATTGCAAACCTCTATTGAACAGGCTGGTGAAAATAACAACATACTGGAATCAAAATACAAAAGCAATATAGCATCGGCTACTGACCGTGCAGATGCCGAAACTTTGCTTTACCAGGCACAAATCAATCTTGAACTGGCTAAGGCCGATGCAGGGCTGGCTTATTACACCCTAATCAAATCAACCGGAAGGCTTAACAAATAAAACTCAATGTGCAGATGAGTAAATATGCAAATGTGCAAATAAATCACTCATTCACTAAATCAATAATTCAATAACTCAGTAATTCAATAATTAAACAGCTAAATCATTCACTCAAATATTCAATAACAAACATAAAATGGCACAGAAACACACATCCGAAGAAGGAAACGAACCAAAAAAGAAACCAAACAAAGTGTTGCCTATTATATTAGGTATAGTACTTTTAGGCGGTATTATTTTCGGTATAAAAGAATATATATACTACAGCAAGCACGTTGATACCGACGACGCGCAAATTGACGGCAATATTAGCCCCGTAGTTGCACGTGTAGGTGGTTACGTTGATAGTATTTCATTTGAAGAAAATGAGCACGTTAACGATGGCCAGGTACTGGTTAAGTTAGACGACCGCGATTACAAAGTAAAGCTTGAACAGGCTTTAGATGCGCAAAAAAATGCAAGCGCAGGCGTAAACGTAGGCCAATCGCAAATTTATACTGTTGCAGCCAATTCGGCAGTTGCTAAAGCAGGAGTTACCTCGGCAGCAGCAAAGCTTGAGCAGGTTAGTAAGGATTATGCACGTTATGCCAACCTGGTTAAAGATGGTTCCATAACCCAGCAACAGTTCGATCAGTCAAAATCCGACCTTGAAGTTGCCCAGGCAAACTACAAAGCCGCACAGGATCAATATACAGCTGCACAGCAACAAGTTGGTACTACCAAAAGCCAGTTAAATGTAACCAACACCGGTGTAGTATCTCGCCGGGCCGATGTTGATTATGCTAAACTGCAATTATCATATACCACTATTACTGCGCCATCAGCCGGTATTGTTTCTAAAAAGAACATACAGTTAGGGCAACTGGTACAGGCAGGGCAAACATTGTTCTCGATAGTTGACGATAACAGCATATTTATCACCGCAAATTTTAAAGAAACCCAGCTGGATGAAATACGCTCGGGCCAAAAGGTTGATATTGATGTTGATGCTTATCCCGAATTGAAATTACATGGTACGGTTTATAATTTCTCGCCTGCTACAGGTGCAAAATTCTCTTTGCTGCCACCTGATAATGCAACGGGTAACTATGTAAAGGTTGTACAGCGTGTGCCTGTTAAAATTTTGATTAATGCTGATAAGGATGTTATGGCCAAACTGCGCCCGGGCATGAGCGTTAACGTTTCTGTTATCTATAAAAACTAATTACTAAATAATGGCTGAGCAAGGTTTTAGAAAGTGGATCATTACTATAACGGTGATCATGGCTTCATTGCTGGAGCTTATTGATACCACCATAGTAAACGTATCCCTGCCCCAAATACAGGGTAACCTGGGGGCAACGCTGGAGGACGTGGCATGGGTAACCACCGGCTACGCCGTAGCAAACGTAATTATACTGCCCATGTCGGGCTGGTTAGGCGGTTATTTTGGGCGAAAGAATTATTTTTTAGCTTCTATTATACTATTTACCATCGCTTCATTTTTGTGCGGTAACGCACATAGTTTGGACGAACTGATTATATTCAGGATTATACAGGGTATTGCCGGTGGTGGTTTAATATCAACCTCGCAGGCCATATTAATTGAAACCTGGCCGCGCGAAGAAATTGGTACAGCAACCGCGCTGTTTGGTTTAGGCGCGGTAGTAGGGCCAACTGTTGGGCCTACAATTGGCGGCTGGATAACCGATAACTACTCGTGGCCATGGATATTTTATGTAAATATCCCTGTTGGCGCGCTGGCAGCATTCCTTACGCTTACTTATGTACGGGAAACGCCCAAGGAAGGTAAGGGCAAACCTATTGACTGGTGGGGCATTGGATTACTTGCCCTTGCAGTAGGTAGTTTACAAACTATTTTAGAAAAAGGCGAGTCGGAAGATTGGTTTTCAAAACCCTACATCCTTGTACTTACCATCACAGCTGTTTTAGGCACGCTATGTTTTATATGGCGTGAATTAAGCACCGACCACCCGATAGTTAATTTCTCTATTATGCGGCATCGAAGTTTCGCGGTAGGGATGTTTACGTCCTTTGTGCTTGGGTTTGGTTTGTATGGCTCGGTATTCGTGTTCCCCATATTCTGTCAAAACCTGTTAGGGTTCTCGGCACAACAAACGGGCGAAATATTATTCCCGGGCGGGCTTTGTACCATTGTGATGATGCCGTTTATAGGTAAAATGCTAAACCGGGGTATACCGGCACAGTTTATGGCCACCATTGGCATGTTCCTGTTCTTTGTATTTACTACTATGCTAAGCAAATCAACCCTGAACTCGGGCACCGGCGATTTCTTCTGGCCGCTGGTAATACGTGGTGTAGGTATGGCGCTGTTATTTGTACCGTTAACCACCTTAGCCATTGCCGACCTTAAAGGGTCCGAAATTGGCCAGGGTACCGGTTTAAATAACATGATGCGCCAGTTAGGCGGTGCATTTGGTATTGCAACGCTTACTACCATTATACACATACGCCAGGGCGTGCACCGTAACAACCTGTTAACAAATATAAACCCGTACAACAATGCGTTTAACGACAGGTTTAACAACCTGGTGCAAAATTTTGAAGCAAAAGGAAGTTCAGCGCTGGATGCTACACACATGGCATACTCGGCAATTGAGGGCGCTGTTATAAAACAAACCCTGCTGCTAACTTATGCCGATGCTTATTGGATATCGGGCCTGGTAATGCTATTCTCCATACCATTACTGTACTTACAGCCATTTAAGAAATTAAAAGCTGCCACAGACACCCACTAATAAATGAAAAAGCCGCCCTGGTCCGAGGGCGGCTTTATTCAAAAAAAAATTAACAATTAAAAGTTCTAATAAAGCCCCACAAAAACACAACACTATTTTTTAAAAAGATATATGGAAGCGGGGGTGTTGTTTAATCTTGCTATAAAATTAGAAGTTTTTAATTGAAAAAAGCAAGTTTTATTAACCAATAATTCCATTTTATGAAAAAAGCATGAATTTTACCTATATAACGACTTTTTTACAAAAAAATATTTCTTAGGATATTAATATAATACCAAACGGGGTGAAATAATACGGAACTCCTCTTACCACATAAATTCAAATAATACCTATATATGAAAATAACCTAATATGTTTTCACATATTTCAGTTATTCGCATATTTCAATACCGCCTTTTCAAACCTCATTTTAGTTAAGCTGATTAATTACTACAGCAGCCTGTATACAGTACAAAAAGCTTAGCTATAAATTTGCTAAACGCTATTAGGTTTATTAACCACAGAGTACACAGAGAAAAAACGCGGAGGGCACGGAGATTTATATTCTCTGTGCCCTCTGTGCAAACCTCAGTGTCCTCTGCGGTTAAAAAAATTAATGCTTGATATTTGCCGCTGCGGCCTCATCCAAAAACCAATGTACATCGCCATCAACCGGGGCAATTAACTGGGCAGGATAATTTTCAATATCCTTAGCATCTTCAAGTACATGATGTACCGCTATAGCTTTGCCCTCGCCATAAACCAAAAATGCGATATGGTGTGCCTGGTTAATTAAAGGCGCGGTAAAAGTGATACGATAGATCTGCTGGTCCTGTAAAAAAACCTCCTTAACCGATGCTGTTTTATCATGCAAAACCGGCGTATGCGGGAATAATGAAGCCGTATGCGAATTATCGCCCAAACCCAGTAACACCAGGTCGAACTGTAAAGGCTTTCCGTCAAAAAAATCATCAACGGCCTCGGTGTATGCTTCGGCAGCGCCTTCAGGGCTTAGGCTGGTATCAACTGCGAAAATATTCGAGCTGTCGATATGCAGCGGATCAAACAACGCGGTTTTAACCATCAGGAAATTGCTATCCTTATCGGTATGCGGTACATAGCGCTCATCACCAAAAAAGAAATAAACCTTATCCCACTCCACTTTATTTTTAAACTCTGTTGACAGTAGCTCATACAGCTTTTTTGGCGAACTGCCACCCGAAAGGGCAACAGAAAACCTGCCATTATTCGCTATTGATTTTTCGGCTACCGTAACAAAAAAAGTAGCCAGGTTTAGCAGCACATCATTATCATTTTTCAGCACATTCAGCTTCATAATTATTTCTTTTTGCCGTTAAGCGGTAACGAAAACCAGTTAAAGCCATCGCGGGCTATCAGCGCTTCAGCGCTTTCAGGCCCCCATGAATCGGCAGAATAATTAGGGAAGTTAAGGCTCTTTTTATTAGTCCATGTGCTTAAAACCGGCATAATCAGCTCCCAAGCAGCCTCTACCTGGTCGCCACGCATAAACAGGGTTTGATCGCCTAATATGGTGTCTAATATAAGCGTTTCGTAAGCTTCAGGCGCTTGGGTGGTGTAAGTACCTTTGTAATCAAACACCATATCAACGGTATTTAATATCATATCCAAACCGGGGCGTTTTGCCTGTACCTGCAGGCGTATGCTCATTTCGGGCTGTATGCTGATGATAAGCCTGTTTTGCTGCCAGCTTTCTGCGGCTTCGGTTGGGAATACCTTGTGAGGCACATCCTTAAACTGTATAGTAATTACCGATGCCGATTGGTGCAGCCTTTTGCCTGTGCGCAGGTAAAAAGGTATGCCCTGCCAGCGCCAGTTATCTACAAAAAACTTTATGGCGGCAAATGTTTCGGTATTTGAATCGGGGTTAACCTTTGGCTCCTCTCGGTAGCCCGGTACTTCCTTGCCTTCCATCCATCCCTTGCCGTATTGGCCCCGCACAGCCGAATTGCGTACATCTTCCGGCGAGAATTTACGCATGGCATGCAATACATCCACTTTGCGGTTGCGCACCTCATCGGCGCTAAAATTGACTGGTGTTTCCATAGCCACCAAACATAACAGTTGCAGCAGGTGGTTTTGTATCATATCGCGCAAAGCGCCGGCACCATCGTAATAATCGCCGCGCTCTTCAACGCCCAACTGCTCTGTTACCGAAATTTGTACATGCTCAATATAATTGCGGTTCCATATTGGCTCCAGTATGGAGTTAGCAAAACGGAAAGCCATTATGTTTTGTACGGTTTCCTTGCCCAAATAATGGTCTATACGATATATCTGTTTTTCATCAAAAATTTCGGATAATAACTTGTTCAGATCCTTGGCAGTTTCCAAATCGTGACCGAAAGGTTTTTCAATTACTAAACGTGTATTTTCCGGATCGACTGCCAGGCCGGCTTTTGAAATATTTGTGGCGATGATAGGGAAAAAGTTGGGTGATACCGCCATATAGTACATCACTATGGCCTTGGTTTTCCACTCGGCGTTAAACTTATCTACGCTTTTGCCAAACTCTTTATACGTTTCGGCATCGTTAATATCCGATACCTGGTAATAAATGCTCTTTTCAAACTCGTCCCATTTTTTCTTGTCGGCTTTGCCGCTGCGCGAAAACTGGTTGATATCGTTTAACAGGTTTTTCCTGAATTGGTCGTCTTCAAATTTGGTACGGCCGGTGCCTATGATGGCAAATTGTTTTGGCAGCCAGCCATCAAGGTATAAGTTATAAAGGGCAGGAGCAATTTTACGCGAGGCAAGATCGCCTGTGCCGCCAAATATGATAAATATTACCGGCTGATTTTTTGTTGAGTCCATGATTATTGTGTGCTAATCGGCTAAAATTTTATTTAATTAATCGTTGCTTTTAGGAACCCATTGTGTATGAAAAGTTCCTTCTTTGCCAACCAGTTCATAGGTATGTGCGCCAAAATAATCGCGCTGTGCCTGTGTAAGGTTTGATGGCATACGGCCCGTACGGAAGTTATCAAAATAACTTAGCGAAGCTGCATAAGCAGGGGCTGCAATGCCCGAGGTTACCGCTGCTGCCACTACTGTGCGTGCCCCTCCTACTGAACCGCTAACAAGTTTTTCGACACCGGCATCAAGCAACAGGTGCGATAGGTTTTTATTGCCTTTGTAAGCGTTATATATATCGTTCAAAAACTCCGAACGGATGATACAGCCGCCGCGCCATATTTTGGCAATTTCTTCCAGATGTAAATCATACTTGTATTCTTTCGAAGCATTTTCGAGCATAAACATACCCTGTGCATAGGTAATTACCATACTGAAGTAATACGCCTGCTCTAACTCTTCTAAAAATTTATCGGTATCAACATCCAGTTTGGGTGCTTCTTTGCTGTAAACTTTGGCTGCTTCCAAACGCATTTCCTTGTATTTCGAAAGGTCGCGCATAGATACCGCGGTATCAATGGTAGGTATTGGTGCCTGCAAATCCATTGCCACCTGGCTTGTCCATTTACCGGTACCTTTTGCCTTGGCTTCGTCCTTTATATCATCAATCAATAAATGATCGGTGCCGGGGGCTTTGTAGGCAAAAATATCCTTGGTTATTTCTATCAAAAATGATTTTAAACGGCCATCGTTCCATTTCACAAATATCTTGCGGATGGCCTCATTATCCAACTTTAAGCCGGCTTTCAGTATCTCGTAGGTTTCGGCAATTAACTGCATAATACCATATTCAATACCGTTATGCACCATCTTCACAAAGTGGCCTGATGCACCGGGGCCAATGTAAGTTACGCATGGCGCGCCATCAACCTTAGCGGCAATAGCTTCCAAAGTAGGCTTCATTACATTATAAGCTTCCTTATCGCCGCCCGGCATCATGCTCGGGCCGCGGCGCGCACCTTCTTCGCCACCTGATACACCCATGCCGAAAAAGTGAAAGCCTTTTGCTTCCAGTTCGTCAACCCGGCGGTTGGTATCGGTAAAATGCGAGTTACCGCCATCAATTATAATATCGCCTTTTTGCATCAGCGGCAATAGTTCGGCTATTACATCATCCACAATTTTACCGGCGGGTACCAGCATCATTACAGCCCTTGGGGTTTTAAGGCTGGCAATAAAGGGTTCAACTTCGCTAAAGCCTTTTAGATTACCATGCTTGCTTTCCTGCTCCAATAATTTGCCTTTTGAGGCATCCTTATCAAAGCCTGCGCCTTTAACGCCATGGTCGCCCATATTTAATAACAGGTTGCGGCCCATTGTGCCCAAACCTATCATCCCGAAATCGTATTTATTGGTTGTATCGCTCATGTTGTTTTTGAGTTTTTCATTAAAGTAATTTATTCTTCAAAGGCAATGAAGCTATCATAAGCCTTTGTTTGTTTTTTTTGTAGCTTATGATGGTTCTTTTTTTAAATCTTCCAGTATTTTTTTTGTGGTTTCGAAGCTGGTATGCTGATAAGCGCGCATGCCCAGTTTTTTGGCAGCCAATGCAAACATCTTGCGGTCGTCAAAGTAAACACATTCCTGTGGTTGTGCCATGGCAATGCCCATGGCCAGCTTAAATATCGCCGGATCGGGTTTGCGCAAGCCTACTTCGCATGATGAAACAAAGGCATCAAACACCTCATGCAGTTTGAATTTTTTGATGCGGTAATCGTTCAGCTCCTTGCCTTCATTATTGATAGCAATTATCCTGAAGCCGCAATTTTTACTCCATTCCTTTAACCAGGCCAGCATATCGGGCAGTTCTATCGATTGCTCGAACATGAAGTTTTTGAAATCCTCGCGGGTAAAATCGCGCGGGTGGTTAAAGATTACGGTGTCCAGGTATTCATCCAAATCAACACCGTGGGCCTCGTACACGTTGAATATGAAGGTATGCAGCTCTTTTACTTCGGCATAATCCAATCCAAATTTGCGCGCGGCTTCCTCGCGCGACTCGTGGCCCCAGCCATTGGTAAGCAATATGCCCCCAATATCAAAAAACAGGAATTTTATGGCTAACGTTTCCACAATTATCCTTTGTTCTTTTGGTCCTCAATTGCTTGCAGTAATTTTTCGAAAGGCTTATTGAATTTATCAATGCCTTCATCTTCTAACTGCTGGGTAAGTTTATCAATATCGATACCCGCTTTTTTCAGGCGGTCTAAAGTTTCGGTTGCTTTATCCAATCCCTGCTCTAAAGTATCCGCAGCAATACCGTGGTCGGCAAATGCTTCAATAGTTTCCAACGGAACGGTATCAACAGTATCGGGGCCAATTAGTGCCTCAACATATTTGGTATCTTTAAATGCAGGGTTTTTGCTGCTGGTGCTTGCCCATAACAAACGTTGTGGTTTTGCGCCCTGTGCAGCCAGTTTTTCCCAGCGCGGGCCGCTGAATACCCTTTTGTAAATTTCGTATGCTTTTTTTGCTGACGCGATGGCAACTTCGCCTTTTAAATCGCCCAGGCCTTTTTCATCAAGCAATGGATCAACCAACACATCAATACGGCTTAAGAAGAAACTGGCTACTGATGATATGTGGGCGATGTGATGGCCTGCTGCCAAATGGTCTTCCAAACCTGAAATATAGGCTTCGGTTACTTCTTCGTAACGCGGCAAACCAAATAATAAAGTAACGTTAATGTTGATGCCTTTGGCGATAGATTGCCTGATAGCTGCCAACCCCGGTTGTGTACCCGGAATTTTAATCATTACATTTTTGCGGTCGACTTCTTTCCACAATTTTTCTGCCTGGGCAGCGGTTTTTTCGGTTTCTAAGGCTAAAAATGGTGATACCTCTAAACTTACATAACCATCTCCGCCTTTTGCTTCGTTATATACACCCTCAAACAATGCGGTAGCATTTTGAATATCTTTTACTGCAAGGCCGAAAAATATTTCTTCATTGTCGGAATAGGTTTTTGCCAGTTCAACAATATCCTTATCATAATCGGTACCGCTGGTGATAGCTTTTTCGAAAATGGCAGGGTTTGAGGTTACGCCCCTGATGCCTTCAATATCGATCAGTTTTTGTAATTTGCCTGAAGCGATGATTTCGCGGTCTATAAAATCCAGCCATATGCTTTGGCCGAAGCTGTGTATTTGTTTTACTTTATTAGTTGCCATTATATTTTTTTGTTGTGTTTTTACTTTTCCTTTTGTCATGCTGAGGTACGAAGCATCTGTCGCTTGGTGCATCACCTTACAGATTCTTCGCTGTCGCTCAGAATGACAGTTTTTTTATTTATCTATCGTCAATAAGCGTACCACCTATTGTCAGGCTACCATCCTATTTATTACTGTTTGATGCTACCAAAATCTCTACATTATAGTTTATAAATAAACCGCTGTCTATTACACCGGTTATGCTTTTTATATTAAACTCCAGGTCGTCGGTAATGTTGTAAAAGCGGGCATCAATCAACAGGTTGCCATTTTCCGTTATTATCGGGCCATCCTTGCCTTTGGCGGGCCTTAACACCAGCTCATCGGCACCTAATTCCAGTAGTTTTTCTTCCACGTGCAATAAGGCTTCCGGGAAAACCTCTATCGGTACCGGGAAATTGGTGCCTAATTTATCAACCAGCTTAGTGTCATCAACTATAATGTAATTTTTAGGGCTGCTGCTAATCAATAACTTCTCCTTAAACAACGCACCGCCGCGGCCTTTAATCAGGTTATGTTTGGGGTCGACTTCATCAGCGCCATCAAACAGCCAGTCGGGTTTGTTTTCGTATAAAGTAGTTAAAGGTATGCCCAGTTTAGCGCAAAACAGTGATATTTCTATAGAGGTAGGTATCGCTTTAATATTAAGCTTTTCCTCCTTTATGCGTTTAGCGATAGCCTGCAACGCCACATAAACCGTTGAACCCGAACCAACACCCAAAATATCACCATCCTTAACCTTTGCGGCAATTTCATCCGCAACCTTTTGTTTTCCTTCAAGATTGATGATGGTGCCGGACCATGCAAGGTTTGAGATTATATTGCTATTCCAGTTCATTAGCCCCCTAACCCCCTAAAGGGGGAATTTTTGATTAATTAATTTAATATTTATGCCGCCCATTGAATTTATGCAATTCAAAAACTCCCCCTTTAGGGGGCTGGGGGGGTTATAATATCGCTTTCGCCCTTTTAACTACGTTATCAACCGTAAAGCCAAAGTGTCTAAACAAATCTTCTGCCGGGGCGCTTTCGCCAAAGGTAGTCATGCCCAGCATATCGCCTTCGTCGGTGGTATATTTATGCCAGCCCATTGGCGATGCTGTTTCAACAGCTAAACGTTTGCGGTAGGCTTTAGGTAATACTTTCTCTTTGTACGCAGCACTTTGTTTTTCAAACAACTCCCATGATGGAAAACTTACCACGCGGGTTGATATGCCGTCGGCTTCCAGCTTAGCCTGTGCTTCCATTATCAATGGAACTTCAGAGCCGGTAGCCATCAGTATCAAATCCGGGTTTTTGCTGGCTTCGGATAATATATAGGCGCCTTTTGCCAGTTCGGTAGCCTTGCCATATTTATCCTGGTCGATAATTGGCAATCCCTGGCGGGTAAATACCAATACAACCGGGCCGCCTTTATGCTCTAAAGCTACTTTCCAGGCTTGTACGCTTTCATTGGCATCAGCCGGACGGATAACCGTAATACGCGGAATAGAACGTAACGATGCCAGTTGTTCAACCGGCTGGTGGGTAGTACCATCCTCGCCTAAGCCAATGCTATCGTGTGTATAAACAAAAATTGGCGCAATTTGCATAATGGATGCTAAACGTATTGGCGGGCGCATGTATTCTGAAAACATCAGGAACGTAGCGCCAAAAGGAATAACACCCGGCGTTAAAGCCATGCCGTTAAGGGCAGAGCCCATGGCATGCTCGCGTATGCCAAAGTGGAAGTTGCGGCCGCCACGATTTTCGGACGTAAACGAATCGAAATTCTTTAAGTTAGTTTCTGTTGATGGCGCCAAATCTGCCGCGCCGCCTATCAGGTTAGGAAGTTTTGCAGCTATGGCATTCAGGGCTTTGCCCGATGCAACACGGGTTGCCATTTTAGGGTCGGATGCTTTAAATATCGGCAAATCGCTGTCCCAGCCTTTTGGCAGTTCGCCTTTTGCGGCCTGCTCGTATTCGGCAGCCAGCTCGGGGTATTGCGCTTTATAATCAGCAAATAATTTATTCCATTTTGCTTCGGTGTCTTCGCCCCTTGCACCTACTTTGTGGTAATATTCTAATACTTCTTTAGGTACGTTGAATGATTTATCAGGGTCGAAACCAAAAAATTCCTTCACCAGTTTAATCTCATCAGCACCCAGCGGCGAACCATGTGAACCCGCGGTACCCGATTTGTTAGGGCTTCCATAAGCAATCAGCGAACGCACGCGGATAAGTGATGGTTTTTGTTTCTCTGCCCTGGCATTGGTTATAGCCAGCTCTAAAGCGTGCACATCGTTAACATCAGGTAAATCCTGTACATGCCAGCCGTATGCGCGGAAACGCTCGCTTACATCTTCATTAAAAGTAATGTCGGTAGCGCCTTCTATCGAGATATGGTTATCATCGTATAAATAAACAATATTGCCTAACTCCAGGTGGCCTGCAAGTGATGCAGCTTCGGAAGTTACGCCTTCCATCATATCGCCATCGCTGCAAATTGCGTAAATACCGTAATTAAAAATATCAAAGTTTGGCTTGTTATAACGCGCTGCCAAATGTTTTTGGGCGATGGCAAAACCTACGCCATTAGCAAAACCCTGCCCAAGCGGGCCGGTAGTTACATCAATACCGGGGCAAAGGCCATATTCGGGGTGGCCGGCTGTTTTACTGTTAAGCTGGCGGAAGTTTTTAATATCATCCAAAGTAACATCGTAACCTGTTAGGTATAAAAAACTGTATTGTAAAATACAGGCGTGCCCGCACGACAGGATAAACCTGTCGCGGTTTGCCCAATGCGGGTTTTTAGGGTTGTAGTTTAAAACTTCCTTCCAAAGCACATGGCCCATAGGGGCTAATGCCATTGCGGTGCCCGGGTGGCCCGAGTTTGCTTTTTGTACAGCGTCGGCTGATAATATCCTAACGGTATTTATACCTAATTCTTCAATTTCCGGTATTGCTATAGTATCCATCATTTTTTGTACTCTTTATTGTGTATTATATTTTGATAAGGGTGATTTTATTTTGCTGTTGCCGCCAGTGTACCGGTAATCGGCTCTTCATTTATTGTCCATAACCTTGCGCCGCCTTTAATGCCATCTTCATTTGTTACCAGTTTCATGTTTTTATCCAGTTTAAAAGTCAGCTTATCGGCATTACCACCACCTATATACAAAGTGTCGTAATTGAATACTGTTTTTAAAATCTCAAAAACTTTCTCCATGCGGATGTTCCACTTCTTTTTGCCGATTTTTTCGAGGCCGCGCTCGCCTATATAATCGTCATAAGTGTATTTTTTGGTTAAGGGCTGGTGGGCAAATTCAAGGTGTGGTAATAAATGCCCGTCGTTTAACAGCGCCGTGCCGAAGCCAGTGCCTAAGGTAAGTACCATTTCAAAGCCTTTACCGTCAACCACGCCCAGGCCCTGCATATCGGCATCGTTAACCACTTTGGCAGGTTTACCTAATTCGTCAGTTAACTTTTGCGCCAGGTCAAAACCTGCCCAGGGTTCAGTACCTAAATTTGGCGCGGTTTTAACCACGCCGTTTTTCACATAGCCAGGAAAGCCTACAGAGATATTGGTGTATTCAGGAAAATCCTTTACCAGTGTTTTTATTGCGGCAACCATGTTTTCGGGGGTCGACGGCATTGGCGTTACAATTTTATCGTATGCCATTTGCAGTTCGCCTTTGCCGTTTAGTATGGTAGCTTTTACGTGGGACCCGCCAATATCAATTGACAGTACTTTTAAATCTGATGCAGATTTTTTCATTTAGATAGATTGAATTACGGTGTTAACAAAGGCAATATAGAATTGTGATGTTCAAATATCACACTTTTAATAATAAATAATTGTTATTTATTACATTATTTATCACCCCGGCAAATAAACACTATAAGAATAACAATCTGTTAAAATTTGTTTTTTATAGCTGATTATTAGCTTGTTTTTTACAATGGCATTGCAAAATAAGAGGTGTTTTAAACAGCTATTGCCGGGCGTTACCGGCTTATCAACAACCCTGTAAAAGCCCTAATGTTTAAAGCCAGGCATCAATTTAAAATAAAAAAGGGCGGTACTTTACAGCACCGCCCTTTCAATATCTAAATCAGGTATTTTAGTTACCGCCCTGGTTAGGGTCGGGCTGTGGCTGGCCGCCAGACTGATCCTGATCGTTGTCATCGGCAGGCAAGCCTACAACTTTGTAAGACTTGTTGCCATCCTGGTCTGTTTGTACTTTATAATAAACCCCATCAGGCGAAACATATAGTTTTTGGCCGTTAAGGTTAATTTTTTGGCATTGCGGCGGTAAAGCATCAACAATATCACCAATTTGTAATGGAGCAGGTTGAGCTGTATCATCGCCGGTACCATCACCGGTATTTAATTCGCCATCTTTACCGGCAACCTGGTAGCTTAATGAGCCATCGTCCTTGGTAATTGGTTGATAATATACGCCGTTAGCCTCGTAAAACTGCTGGCCGTTAATTACTATTGATTGCGCGCCTGATGGCAAAGTGGTTACTTCGGCACCTATAGGCGGTTCAACTACGGTGTACTGGTTATCGTCGTAATTATAAAATAAACCATCGCTGAAATAATACTGCTCATCGCCAAAGTAAAAAGGATAGTAACCAAAAGGCAAAACACCTATGCTAAAGCCTAAACGCGGCGCATAATATGAGCCATAATAGCCATGGTTGTAATGGTAACCACCACCCCTGAAAGCACCTTTAGCACCAACACGATAAGTGTTAACACCTGCCTTGGCTTGTACGTGGTTATGGCCGTATGTAGATGAATTTTGGTAGGTACGGTATTTTTGTGTGCCTATTGTTGCAGCAGGCCTGGTATTGGTAACACCTGTATGGCCGGTATATTGCCTTGTGGTACTTCTTTGAACAGTGCCGGTGCGCTGGCCGCTGCTTTGCCTTGAGCCGCTATAAGAACTGCGTGGTGATGCAGATGGCTGTGACCGTGGTGCAGCCGGTGCAGGCGCAGGTGCGCTTGGTGCGGGCCTGTTATCTCCGCCGCCACCCCTGTTGGGGTTATGCTGCGCATCGGCAGAAAAACTTAAAAACAAGCATAGGCCACCGCTTAGGGCGCTAATACTTAAATATTTGTAGATACTTTTCATGATTGTAATATGGTTGTTATAATGAGCACTTAATTATTGGGTGCTTTAAGATTTAGACTGATAACTATGCAAACGGTTTAATGGTAAATTAATTATGTTACAATGGGTAAATGTATACAATAATTATGCTTTTTAAAATTAGCTAACCAAATTAATACAATAGATTAATTTAAATGATAAACGATTTGTTTTTTGAAATAAAATTAACTTATTATATTAGTTGCGATTAAACCTTAACAAATGAAGAAGATTTTTACCCTCGCGGCATTAATTGCAGCCACACTAACCCTAAAAGCACAACAAGCACCCTTAGATGAGCCTTATGGCAAAGTTGATAAGGCCGACCTTGAAATGACAACCTGCGGCTTTGAAAAAGATGCCAACGCCGAAGTGTTAATTGATAAAGCAGAACTTTATTACGACCAAAGTTTTAATGTAATTACAGACTACCAGGAGCGGATAAAAATTTTTAATGACAACGGCAAAAGCCACGCAGATATCACTATCCCATTTGAAGGGGGCGACAGGGCTGAATATATTTCGGGGCTGCAGGCTGAGACCATAAATGAAGATAATGGGGCTATTACGATTATTAAACTTGATAAAAAGCAAGTTTTTACAAAAAATGTAAACAGTGTAAATTCAGAAATGATTTTTACATTTCCCGATGTAAAGGCCGGTTCGATAATTGAATATAAATATACACTTACAAGCAACAATCCGCTTTATATCCCTACCTGGTACTTCCAGGAAACAGGTGCACCTGTGAGGTTTAGCCAGTTAGAAACTAAAATTCCGGATCTGTTATACTTTTCAACCCAAAGTAAATCGCGGCTGCGATTAACCAAACATACTAACACCCAGGAGTCGGCCACCCTGGGTGCAGGTGCCGACGCTATCACATATAGCGTGTATTGCGACAAACGGGAAATGGATAGCATCCCATCATTAACTGATGAGCCATATATGAGTTCGGCAAATGATAACCTTGCTTCCATAGGCTTTATACTAACTACTATAAAGCCTATTAACGGATTTGTAAAAACATGGTCTGATACCTGGGCAAAGGTTGGAAATGATTTAATTGACGATGATGATTTTGGGCGCCAGCTTAAAAAGAACCTGACTAACCAGGATGTAATATTAAACCAGGCCAAAACCCTAAAAACTGATGATGAAAAAATAGCCTATATTTTTGACCAGGTTAAAAACACGATGAAATGGGACGGAAACGACCAATGGTACACTGTAGATGGCGTAAGTAAAGCCTGGGACAATAAATCGGGCAATTCAACCGAAATAAACCTGATACTTTATGACCTGTTGAAAAAAGCAGGAATAAAAGCAATGCCGATGCTGGTTAGCACCCGCGAGCATGGTAAAGTTAACCCGGCTTATTCATTTATAAGGCAGTTTAACCGCGCTGTTGTTTACATACCTGTTGATGATGCAAATAAATACATTTTAGACGCGTCAAATAAATACAATTTATTTGATGAAATACCGGCAAACCTATTAAACTCATCGGGCTTGTATATTGATGCCGACCATAATTTAGCCGATGTTGTTTTTCTTGATAAAACAACCCCTGTAAAGCAAGTAATATATATAAATGCCGAAATAAAACCTGATGGCAAATTAAGCGGTACCGCCCAAATAAGCAGTTTTAGCTATAATAGGATAAACAGCATTAGCCGCTATAAAACCGATGGTGAGAAAAAATATATCGATTATTTGCGGGATGATGATAACAACCTAAAAATATCGTCAATTAAGTTTGACAACATGGAGGCCGACAGCCTGCCGCTGGTACAAAACATAGATTTCGACCTTGATCTTTCCGGCTCAGACGATAATTACATTTATGTAAACCCAAATCTGTTTACATCGCTGCATAATAATATATTTTTAAGCGCAAACCGCTTTAGTGATATTGATTTTGGATACCGCCCTAATATTACGGTTACCGGAATGTACAAGATGCCGGCCGGCTATACTCTTGACGCTGCCCCTAAAAGTATAAGCATGATTATGCCGGATACCAGCATAGTTTTCAGGCGGATAGTAGGCATGCAGGATGGGCAACTAATGGTGAGGTACAGTATTGATTACCGCAAGAGCATATATTTCAAAGAAGACTATGCTACCTTTCATGAGTTTTTTAAAAAGATGTATGAAATGCTCAATGAGCAAATTGTGTTGAAAAAATCCTGATAATAAGCTAAATGCATTGTTGTTGATATTGAATGAGTGATGAAAAAGCCTTATCAGATAAATTATATCTTCACATTAATGTTGTGCGCAATCATCTGCAATGCGGCAAAAGCACAAGATAAAGCCGCAATTGTTCCGGGGCCCAAACCTTATGGGGTGATTGATACCACCGACCTTAAACTTAAAAGCTGTGATTTTGAAAAAGATGCCAGCGCGGAGATATTGTTCGATGTTGCAGAAGTGAAAGTGGATTATTTAGGTAATGTTACCCTGCTGCGCCACATAAGGTTAAAGATATTTAATGAAAAAGGAGAAGATGAAGCAAATGCTAAAATTAAATATCTTAATCGTTTCGATCACGTTGCCGACTTTAAAGCTGAAACCATTAATCTAAACGGCAAAGCAATAACTTATACACCTGTTGATGATAATCTTTTTTATAAACAAAAAATTGATAAAAATGTAAAAGCCTTAGATTTTACGTTCCCAAATGTTAAGCCTGGGTCTGTAATTGAAGTACAGTATAAATTAAAGCTGATATATCATATTCCCGATTGGTCTTTTCAGGAGGATATTCCAACCCGCTATTCCGAAATCAGTATAGAAATACCAAAGGACAAATATGTCGAGATAGTTCCAAAAGTAAATCAACCTTTTTTTAAGGATATTGATACAAACGTGGCCTTTAATGAAGGATATGTTAACCGGCATATTGTAAAAGCATTAACAAACATTAGTTCCTCTATACAGGAGCCTTATATGGCACCGGAATACAATAACTCGCAAAGTTTATTGTTTAACCCCGAAGTTTGGTATGCTGTATGCCACGCATTGGAAGACAATGCGCATTTTGGCGAACAGCTTAATGACACCTTAACAGGTGAAAAGGGAATATTAGCAAAAGTTAAGGCTATAAAACTATCTAAAGCCGATTCGGTAACGAATAAAAATATTAAGATTGATTCCATTTTTAACATTGTTAAAAACAGGATGGCCTGGGACAACACCAATCGGTTTTTTACCGTCGACGGAACACAAAAAGCCTGGGACAAAAAAACAGGTAACTCTACAGAAATTAACCTGATACTATACCACTTACTAACCCAGGCAGGTATTGAAGCGTACCCAATGCTGGTAAGTACACCTGGCTACGGTAGCGTAAACCCGAATGACCCAAATATATTTCAATTCAATAAAACTATCGTTTACATACGGATAGATAGCTTAACACATTATATGCTTGATGCTACCGATAAGTATAATACCTATAACCACATACCATTTGATGTATTAGGCACCTATGGCTTTGCTATATCACCTAAAGACAATGGCAATTGTACGTTGTTAATACAAAGTACTGAACCAGCACAACAATATGTTTACATAAATGCCGACATCAAATCAACCGGTCAGTTAAGCGGCACAGCAGATATTACTGATGGAACATATCAAAAGGCCGATAATATTAATTTATATAAAGGCCTGGGCGAAAAAGAATATATCGATCAATTAAGGGGAAATGATAATAACCTGGCAATATCATCACTTAAAATGGAAGATATGGATGATGATACTTTGCCCTTAACACAGCACCTCGATTTTACCCTTGCTTTAACTGCATCAGATGAAAATTACATTTATTTTAACCCCAATTTGTTTACTTCATTTGGCACTAACCCATTTTTAACCGAAAAAAGGTACAGTAATATTAATTTTAAATACACTGCTAATTATATAATTTATGGTGTGTATAAAATCCCGCCGGGTTACAAAATCGAAAACTTACCGAAAAATGAAGTATTGAGAGCGGAAGATAAAAGCATGAGTTTTAAGAGAATTGTTGGCGAGCAGGATGGAAGTGTATTTGTACGCTATACCATTAACCGCAACAGGAGCTATTATAAAAAAGAGGAATACCCCGCCTTATATAAATTTTATAAACAAATGTTTGAGATGCTTAATGAGCAAATAGTATTAAAGAAATCGTAACATCACATTGGAAAAGTTTTACACGTATAAAACATTGAACAAATTATTAATAATATTAATTTCTTTCGCATTTGTGCTGCCTGCAAAAGCACAAGATAAAGCCGTAGCTGTGCCTGGACCCAAGCCCTATGGGGTGATTGATACCACCGACCTTAAACTTAAAAGCTGTGATTTTGAAAAAGATGCCAGCGCCGAAGTATTGTTTGATACAGAAGAAATAAAAATGAGTGAATTTGGTGATATTACCATATTGCGCCATAAACGGATAAAGATATTTAATGATAAAGGAAAAGATGAAGCCAATATAAATATTGAATACATTAACCGTATTGCCGATATTGAAGCGCAAACAATTAACCTAAACGGCAAAACAATAGAGTATACGCCTGTAGACAGTAAGCTTTTTTACAAACAAAAGGTAAACAAGGAAGAAAAATCGATGAATTTTACATTCCCGAATGTAAAAGCCGGATCGGTAATAGAATTACAATACAAATGGAAATTAAGCTACTACCTGCCGCCCTGGTATTTCGAGGCGAAAATTCCTACCCGTTATTCATCAATAGATGTTAATATCCCCGGCGGAGTGGGAATTGATGTTGCTTCAAAAGTAAACCAGCCCTATTTAAAAGATACTAGTATAAGTTTACGCAACAGCTCCGACTATGAAGTAATAAAGGTGTTATCAAACGTACATTCGTTTGTAGATGAACCGTACATGACACCTGCCTATGACAACGTACAAAGGGTAACTTTTAAAGCAGGCTTAAAATTTTGGGCAGGTGTTAGTATCGAGCTGATGGACGACAACGATTTTGGTAAACAACTGGACGATAAGCTAACTGATGAAAAAGCAATATTGGCTAAAGTTGATTCGATAAAATTGCCCCGGGCCGATTCAACCGAAAATAAAAGTTTAAAAATCAGCTATCTTTTTAACTTAGTTAAAAACAGGATGACATGGGATAAAACCGACCAGTGGTTTACTGTTGCCGGCGTTAAAAAGGCATGGGATAAAAAAACCGGTAACGGCACCGAAATAAACCTGGCATTATACCATTTGCTGCATATTGCCGGCATTGAGGCCTACCCCGTAGAGGTAAGCACGCCCGATAACGGCAGCGTGGACCCCAACGACCCAGGCCTCGGCCAGTTTGATAAAACAGTAGTTTATATACCGGTGGATACCGTTAAGTATTACATTTTAGATGCAACCGATAAACATAATACCTACAATCACATCCCTTTTGATTTGTTGAGCACTTATGGCCTGGCCGTTAATCCTAAGAGTGGTTTTTGCAGCCTGGTTTCCATACTAAGCGATGCCCCTACCAAGCAGCTTGTTTATATAAATGCCGCTATTAATGCTGCCGGTAAAATGACTGGGACGGCTGATATAAGCAGCGATACTTATAACAAGAGTGCTGATAACAAATTGTATAAAGACCTTGGAGAAAAGAAGTATATTGATTACCTGGCCGATAATGATAACGATTTAAAAATATCATCACTAAAACGCGAAAACACCGAAGATGATACATTACCGCTGGAACAACATTTAGATTTCGACCTTAATTTAACGGCATCCGATGAAAATTATATTTATTTCAACCCAAACCTGTTTACTTCATTTGGCACAAACCCTTTTTTAAGCGAAAAACGGTATAGCAATATTGATTTTACTTACACAAGTAATTACACCATTAGCGGCACTTATAAATTACCCGAGGGCTATAAAGTTGATGCTTTGCCAAAAAATGAGATATTAATCATGGCAGATAAAAGTATCAGCTTTAAAAGGCTATCGGGCGAGCAGGATGGCAGCGTATTGGTACGCTATATTATAAAGCGAAACAGGAGTTATTACAAAAAGGAAGAATACCCCGCGCTTTATAAATTTTATAAAGAAATGTTTCAAATGCTTAATGAACAAATAGTATTAAAAAAGATATAATATGAAAAAATATTTACCACACCTTGCTTGCATGATAGTACCCATATTTTTTATTGGTACGCAACACACTAATGCGCAAGATAAAGACCTGCCTAAAGAATTATATACCGCTAATGGTATACCCGATTCATTGAAAGACGGCGCCAATTCGGTCCTCAGATATTCGAGCGAAGAGTTTACTGTTGAAGGGCCGGGTAAAGCCGAAGTGAAGTACCATACCATTACCACCATATTAAATGAAAAAGGTGACGGTAAAGCTGTTTTAAAGCTGGGTTATAACAGGAAGTATGATAATTACAGCGATATAGTTATGCGGGTTTATGATGCAAATGGAACATTAATCAAAAAACTACATAAAAGCGATATGTACGATGGTGCTGCATATAATGATGATATTTTAATTAGTGACGACCGTATTCTTGAAACCGGCTATACAGTTGTTAGTTACCCAACAACCATCGAATTAGAATATGAAGAAGATCAAAGTAGCTTTATCGACCTGGACGAATGGGGTATACAGGCTCCTGAACAATCTATTCAAAATGAAACCTATAAAATTATCGTAAAACCTGACCTTGGATTTAGGTATAAATGTGAGAATGTATCTCTTAAGCCTGTTAAAGCTACTGAAGGAGACATAGAAACTTACACCTGGACGGTTTCAAACAAAAAAGCATGGAAACTGGAAGATGGCGCAATGCCCTGGCGTGTGATTCCTAAAATAGAATTGGGGATAAATAAATTCGAGTTTTACGGATTTCCAGGTGACTTTAGTAGCTGGCAAAATTTTGGAAAATGGCAGCAAGCGCTTAATGCCGATGTATGCGATTTAAGCCCACAACGTGTTGCAGAAATCCAACAAATGACTGCCAATATTAAAACGGATAAAGAAAAAGCAAAGTTTTTATATCAATATATGCAGCAGGATATGCGTTATGTGGCTATTAGTTTAGGCATAGGTGGTTTAAAACCTTTCGCCGCAAGCTTTGTAGATCAAAAAAAATATGGCGATTGTAAAGCCTTTTCAAATTATATGTGTGCGTTGCTTAAAGCAGTTAATATTAAAGCTTATTATGCAATAGTAAATGCCGAAGCAAACGAAGAACCTATGGATCCCGCGTTCCCATTTGATATATCGGACCATATTATTGTTTGCATACCGTTTAAAAACGACACTACCTGGCTTGAATGTACCGACGATAAAGCCCCATTTGGGAAACTTGGCGCTTTTACCGAAAACCGCAATGCCTTATTGATTACTGAAGATGGCGGCAAATTGGTTAATACACCAAAAAGTACGGCAGATGAAAATCAGTTTAACAGTGAAGTTCACCTAGCGCTGGATTCTGACGGCGGAGCAAAAGCGCAGGTTAAAATTCTAAGTACCGGCGAATATCGGGATGGATATATAGGGTTGGCAGCTGCAAAAGAAGATGATCAAAAAAGGTCTTTATTAGAAAGCCTCAATATTAAACAACCTTCTGTATTTGACCTTAAATATGGCGACGATAAAGATGGCACCAAAGAGGTAGACTTAAATCTTGAGTATGATAGGTTTGATGATATTGCTGCCGGTGATAAATTATTTTACCACCCGCATGTATTCGATTTGTGGCCATACACAATCCCGGCTATGGATAAAAGAAAAACAGATTATTATTTTGATTATCCTATGCAAGAAAGTTGCGTTACCACCATTGATTTACCTGCAGGCTACGTAGTAGAGACTTTACCGACTAATCAAAGCTTGAAATTTACTTATGGCAATTACGATGTAAAATATGTTTATGATGCTGTAAAAAACCAGGTAATTGCTACGGCTAAGTTTAACTTAACCAACCAGGTTATACCTGCAGCCAAATACACCGAACTGCAGGAATACATGGATGCTATTGCTAAAGCGCAAAACAAAAAGCTGGTGATACACAAAAAAGCTGCTTAAACAAAGTTTAATCCCGCAAAATTGCGGTTGAGTACCTGGCTGTTATTTACATTGAGCCATTTATCAAGTAAGGTGGCATATACATCCCTGAAATCTATTTGATATTTCAGGTCGCCATTATCTAAGGTGCTTAAATCGGGGGCAGGATTGTATATACCTGCTTTTTTGAGCTTGCCGCCATACACCAATATGTTATTTGCGGTGCCGTGATCGGTGCCGTTGCTGGCGTTTTGTTCAACACGGCGGCCAAATTCCGAAAAGGTCATTACCAGCGTATCATCCAGCTTGCAGTTTTGGGCAAGGTCTTTTACAAAAGCCGCCACTGCATCGCCATAAATTTGCAACTGCTTGCCCTGCTGGTTTTGCTGGCCAACGTGTGTATCAAACCCGCTTAACGATACATAATAAACCCGCGTTTGTAAACCCGAATTAATAAATTTTGATATGGTTTTAAGCTGATTGCCAAATTGCGTAGCAGGATATTGCCCGCTAACGTTATAGGTTTTAGAAGTATTTTGGATATAGTCGGCAGACGAATAGGTTTCGATCATCGTTTTATATAGATAGCCTAAATTATCCTCAGTTAAATCAGCCGTGTTATGGGTGTCAACTATGTCTTTAAAAAACGGTTCACGGGTAGTTTGGTACAGTTTATTAGGATCCTGCACGGCAACAGCTTTCATTTTACTGCCTTTCATAGCCAGCGAAAGCGTATCATCAACCTCAATAGCGGTATACGGTTTTCCGGGCTGGCAGTTCGAGTCCAGGTAGCGGCCAATCCACCCGGTGGTTAAAAATTCGTTGGCATCGCTGCCCGTTTGCCATATATCCATCGAGCGAAAATGCGAGCGGTCGGGGTTAGGATAGCCCACCGAATTAATAATGCTCATCCAGCCCTGGTCATATATTTCTTTTAAAGCAGATAAACCGGGGTTTAAGCCCTGCATATCATCCAGCGTAATTACATCAGGTTTTTTTATGGCGATGGTACTGCGCTTTTGATAATAAATATCATTACCATAGGGCACAATAGTATTTAAGCCGTCGTTACCGCCCGAAAGCTGTATAATAACCAGGTTTTTGTAGCCCGATAGCTCGTTCATGGCCATAGCCTCAAACGGCTTTAAAAACGCCGGCACCATAAACGCGCCCGACACTAATGCTGTGTTCCTTAAAAAATCCCGTCTTCTCATTTCAATTATTGATTGAGTGATTTATTGAATTATTGATTTGGCCTATTCAGTAAATCAATCCTTCAATAAATCAGTAAATAACTAACAAAGCTGGTACTCAGGTGTCGAAACTATTTCGACTACCATATCCTTAATATCTGTTGATTGACTTATAATATTCATTAACCCGTTGCTTAAGCCCGGCTCCAGCAAAAACTGCGCTATTTCGGGGTTGGTTGTTTTACGTGGTATATTGTTTAAAAATTGAGCCCAATCGGGTTGTGATTGCACCCGTGTATTTACCGCTACTTGCCTGTTGCGTACGGTGGCAATGTAAGCTTCATCTTCGGGGTCGGTTTTGCCGGTAAAATCAATCAGGCCGCCATTTAAAATGGTTGATGGTATTTTAAGGCGATACATAAGTGATGAACTGTCAATCCAGTTGCGGCCGCCCGGCCATCCTGCCACATTTGGCGGGTAAAATAATACCTGGCCTAACGCGCTTTCAAACATCAGCATAACCTCGGGCTTTTGATAGGTGATATAAAACTGGCGGTTTAAACCCACCAAAAATTCGACCGGGGCTTTAACCAGGTTGCCGGTATTTTTATCATCATAAAACCAATCGGCAGTAAAAATATACTCCAATAGCGGTTTAATTTCATAATTGGCGTTGTAAAACACATCAGCCATGGCGCTCACATGCGCGGGGTCTGGCACTTCATTAACCAGGTATTTGTACAGTTTATTGCTGATGAAATACGCCGTTTGCTTTTTCTCGAGCAGGGTATTAATAATATCCTCGCCCTGCAAAGTGCCGGTTTTACCTAAAAAAGTCTTTTGCCCATCGTCATGAACAAGCAGGCGCATTTTAAAATTCCCGTCCTTATCAAAACCCCAGCCGGTAAACGCGCGTGCCGATTCTTTAACATCCTGCTCGGTATAATTGCCGCGGCCAATGGTAAAAAGCTCCATTAATTCGCGGGCGAAGTTCTCGTTGGGGTGGGCCTTTTGGTTTTGCTGGTTATTTAAAAATTGTAGCATGGCCGGCGACTGCGAAACCTGCATCAACAGGTCACGGAAATTACCGAGCGCATTGGTGCGGTGTATATTATTTAACTGCTGTGCATATATGGCCTGGTTAGCACGGCAGGCAAAGTGGTTATGCCAAAACAGGGTCATTTTCTCCCTTAACTGGGCATCGGTAGTGCTCATTTTAGTAACCCAGGCAATATTCAGGTTTTTTTCATCCTGCCGTTGCTGCTCAAAAAACATTTTTTTGGCGGCAACATCGCCTTTCATCAGCATGCTGTAATCGGTATTGGCGGTAACAACCGTAATTGGGTCGTCTGTTTCGGAAGCTTTAAACAGCCTTTTCACCGCTTTTTTAACGGAGATATTTTTATCTTCCTTTAAATCTTCAAAGCGCATCCCGAAACCCGCCCTCGCCATTAAATGTTTAACCTGCCTTACGTCGCCCATGATAATATTATGACAAACGCTTTTAACGATAGTTTAATTGCTATTTGATAAACCGTAAATTTACACTGATGATTTTCAGGCTCGACGACCGTTTGCTTTTCCCCAATCCTGCCCTTGCAGAAGATGATGGCTTACTGGCCGTTGGCGGCGATCTATCATCCGAACGCCTGTTGCTGGCCTATCAAAACGGCATTTTCCCCTGGTATAGCGATGATACGCCGGTGCTTTGGTATTCGCCGCATGAACGATTTGTGCTTTTCCCGCAGGAACTAAAAATCTCAAAATCTATGCGGCAGGTTTTACGCCCTGGGAAATTTACGGTGACTATGAATACCTGTTTTGAAAGGGTAATAGAAGCCTGCTCGGCAGTGGAACGCATAGGACAGGATGGCACTTGGATAACCGATGATATGAAACAGGCCTATACACAATTGCACGAAAAGGGCCACGCCCATTCAGTTGAGGTTTGGGAGCAGGATAATTTAGTTGGCGGACTGTATGGCGTGCAGGTTAATCATGTTTTTTGCGGCGAGAGTATGTTTAGCCTGGTGAGCAATGCCTCCAAAACAGCCTTAATTTATTTAGTGAATACAGGTTTATATAAACTGATAGATTGCCAGGTACATACAGAGCATCTGGAATCGATGGGTGCGCGGATGATAAGTCGCGACGAATATATGATGCTATTGAATGATAAGGATTGATTAAATTAGCCACATGCTGCAAACCAATCAAAAAGAACGTATTATTTTAGGCATTGACCCCGGCACCGCAGTAATGGGTTACGGACTGGTTAAAGAAACCGGCCCAAAAATAGAACTCATAAGCATGGGCGTGGTGAAGATGGATAAGATAGACGACCACATGCTTAAACTGCAACGCATATTTGAAAAAACCGTTGCCCTTATCGACAACTACCACCCCGATTGCCTGGCTATTGAAGCGCCTTTTTATGGCAAAAACATACAGGTAATGTTAAAGCTGGGCCGCGCGCAGGGTGTGGCTATGGCAGCGGCGCTATCGCGCAACGTTACCATTACCGAGTACTCGCCCCGCAAAATAAAGCAATCTATCACCGGCAACGGAAACGCCACCAAGGAGCAGGTTGCCGCCATGCTGCAAAACCTGTTAAGCTTTAAAGAAACCCCCGATTTTTTAGATGCTACCGATGGCCTTGCAGTAGCCGTTTGCCATTCGTTCCAGAGAAACGCCACTGCCGGTAAAAGCGGCACAAAAAAATCCTATTCGGGTTGGGAAACTTTTGTGAAGGATAACACCGCGAGGGTAAGTGGGTTGAAGATAAAGAAGTAGCTAAACTGGCTGTCACCCTGAGGCACTCGAAGGGTGAGCGCAAAGGCCTATCCCATATGCTTCGAGAGCCTCAGTATGACCCATCGAATCAAATCATCTGCACATTTGCATATCTGCACATCTAATTAATGCTCCCTTAACGCTTCCCGTATTTTTTCAGCAGTTGCCTCCAACTCCTCATCACTAAAACTCAGTTTGGTGCGCGAGAAATTAAGGTCGTCAACCCTATTCATCGGTATCAAATGAATGTGCACATGCGGCACTTCCAGGCCAATAACAGCTACGCCTATCCTTTTGCAGGGGATGGCTTCTTTTAAGCCTTTAGCAACTATTTTGGCAAATAACTGCAGGCCTACATAAGTTTCATCATCAAGGTCGAAAATATAATCAACCTCTTTTTTGGGAATTACTAATACATGCCCTAAAGCCAGCGGACTGATATCCAAAAAAGCCAAAAATTCAACACTCTCGGCTACTTTATACGATGGTATTTCGCCTGATACTATTTTTGAGAAAATGGTTCCCATTTTTAAGTTGATTAAGTTTATTATGTTGAATAAGTTGATTGAGTTGTTTTATTGGAAATGGCTATAACTTAATCAACCACTCACTATTTAAGTTGATTGAGTTTATTATGTTGAATAAGTTAGATTGAGTTACTATGAAGGAATATATAACCTAATCAACCACTCACTCAATCAACCCAATCAACTATCTACTGATCTCCAATATCTCAAATTCCATTTTACCGGCGGGTACGGTTATTTCGGTTTTATCGCCAACTTTTTTGCCTAATAAACCCTTGGCTATGGGTGATGCCACAGATATTTTGCCCGATTTAAGGTCGGCTTCGCTTTCTGATACCAGCTGGTAGCTCATGGTAGCGCCGTTGCGTACATTCTTTATTTTAACAATAGATAACGCCAATACCTTTGATGCATCCAATTTTGATTCATCAAGCAAACGGGCGCTGGCTACTGCTTCCTGCATCTGCGAAATTTTTGCCTCGTGCAATCCCTGCGCCTCTTTAGCGGCGTCATATTCGGCATTTTCGGATAAGTCGCCTTTATCGCGTGCCTCGGCTATCGCCTTTGATATATTAGAGCGGCCCGTAGTTTTTAAGTACTGTAATTCTTCTTTTAATTTTTCTAAACCTTCTTTGGTATAGTATGATACCTCTGCCATAACGCACAAATTAATTGTTAATGTTTATAATCGCTGCCAAAAAAAAACCGCCCTCCCTGTTCAAGAAGGACGAACTGTTACTAAAACAAACAAGACCATATCGGCAGCGCCTACATAGTCTTGCATTGTGTAAAACGAAGATAAGAGATTTAAATTTTAATATCCAAATTTTTATTGCCGGGCAATAAAAATAGTGAGTGGTTGATTAGGTTGATTTAGTGAGTGGTTAGGTATTTATTAACTCAATCAACCTAACCAACTTAATCAACCAATTCAACCAATTTCTCCGCCATCACCTCGCTAATCTTCCTGTACGAATCAAATGTCCATCCGGCAACGTGGGGAGTAAGCAGCACTTTGCCCGATTGGCGCAGCTGATCAAACCATTCCTGTTCGACTAATGACGGAAATCTTTCAACCTCCAGTACATCTAAACCTGCGCCTAAAATTTTGCCTTGTTTTATGGCATTTAATACCGCTTGCACTTTGGCCGTTTTGCCGCGCGAGGTATTGATAAAGAATATGGGCTTCTTAAAATGAAATAAATACTCCTCGTTTACCAAACCATCTGTTTCGGCGGTTAGGGGTATGTGCAGGCTCAATACGTCGCTGCTTTTTACAATTTCTTCCATGCTTACCTCGCGGGCATAGCGGTCGCTGAAGCCGGTTTTGTATTTATCGTAGGCAATTACATCAACCCCAAAGCCCGAAAGCTTTTTGGCGAAGCTGCTGCCCATAAAACCGTAGCCAATAATGCCCACCGTTTTGCCTTTCAGTTCATAACCCCGGTTAGCCTCGCGCAGCCAGCTGCCATTGCGTATTTCGGCATCGGCTGTGCGGAAGTTATTCATTAAGGCCAGTAGCATGCCTACGGCGTGTTCGCCAACGGCATCCATATTGCCTTCGGGGGCGTTTATCAGGGTGATATTTTTTTCGGCGGCATAAGCTTCGTCAATATTATCCATACCGGCGCCGGCACGGCAAACAAAGCGCAAACTAGCGGCGGCATCAATAACTTTACGGTCGACATTAAATTTTGAGCGGATAACCAGGCCGGCATAATTGCCGATAATTTCAAGCGCCTCGGCAGGTTTTATTAAGGGTTGATAATCGCAAGTATAACCCAGCGCCTCTGCCCGTTCCATAAATATGGGGTGGATATCATCAACAATAAGGATGTTCTTTTTCATTAGGTTACAAACATATTGATACAGAGGGAAATTTGTATAAATTGATTGCAATAATTGGCATAACGTACCACTTTATCACGCAAAACAACAGAAACGGTAACAACATTTAAAACAATCCCCTCAAATAAAACAAAAAAAACACTTTGAACAGTTTAAACACTTTAAACAAAAAAAACACCTGCCGAACTTCATAATACCATAAACCGATTACCGTTTTAATTGTAGTAATTAATAAATAGGATTACCATGGAACCATTTAAAAAAATACGCGATAACGCTAAACTATATATCGAAAACCTTTCGCAAAACGGTTTTCAGCAAATATTTTCCCATATCGACCAGCTGGGTATTAAAAAAGGGGTTGATAAATTAGGGCTCGATAAATTTATTGAGCAATGTGCTTACCTTGCGGCAGGCAGCGGCGTAATTGCCGGCAGCGGCGGCTTTTTTACAATGGCC
>Ga0302303_10000460_pt1 | contig 33411 bp, 35 predicted proteins | sample III_Palsa_E2_1_FD_194542 | JGI IMG/M metagenome (GOLD analysis project Ga0302303, IMG submission 194542) | Peat permafrost microbial communities from Stordalen Mire near Abisko, Sweden - III_Palsa_E2_1 | ecosystem: Environmental > Terrestrial > Soil > Palsa > Peat permafrost | place: Sweden...
GCCTGCAAAATGGCGCCAAAAGTGACCAATTCATGTTCCGGAGAGCGGGACAATACCTTCGTTATTTCTTCTCCCTGTGCGCGGAATCCGTTGGACAATGGCAATGCTATGGGGATATGCTGCTCGTGATGAGGCCGGTGGGCTGTGATGGCATTCCCTTTTTGCATTCCGAAAGGAATACCTGTTTCCTTCTCGATCGACTTGACGAGCTTATAAAGACGTTTCAACAACAGGGCACTGTACACCTGTTTGTGATCCGGTCCTTCATTGATAACCTGATCCAATGCCCAGGTATTTTCTTCCGGGTCTTTCACCAGCAGGTTGATCAATTCATCCGGTTTACCGATCAAATTAACTCCTACGCCTTTTCGATGTGGTTTCTTTCCATGTTCCTTTGGCATAATCTTATTTTAAATGTTTTTAATCCTATCACATCTTCAAGAACCTTACCATGCCCGGCCACCCTGTTGAACGGTCATCAATGGGGAATTAATTGCTCTTACTCGATTTTGGTATAGCTTTGGAGGTTAATTGGTAAACCCAAACTACCGTCATGCTGAATCGACATTCCTCCCACTGGCCGCTGCTGATCGCTGTTTTCTCTTTTGCGCTGCCCAACAACATTTATGCTCAGGCGGACTCGATGCTGCCGAAGGTGGAGATCCCGAATACACAGGTGTTGGGAATAAGCTCTGCGGTTGTAGGGCAGGAGTACAGTCTGTATATCAATCTGCCCGGCAGTTACGGGCGGGATACCGGCAAAGTCTATCCGGTGGTTTACCTGCTGGATGCGCAATACGACTTTCCTTTCATGACAGGTGTCTATGGCGGTCAATATTATGATGGTTTTCTGCCGGAATTCATCATCGTAGGCATTACCTGGGGTGGAAAAGATCCCAATGCAGGTATGCTGAGAGGGCGGGATTTTACGCCTACCTCTGTTGCAGGGATGCCTTCGGGCAACGGGCCGAAATTTTTGGCGTTCATCAAAACGGAGCTTATCCCTTTTATCCAATCCAAATACCGGGTAACGGGCGACCGTACCCTGATGGGCAGTTCCCTGGGCGGGCTATTTACGCTGTATGCACTGTTCAATGATCCGTCTTTGTTCCACCGCTATGTGCTGACCAGCCCCGCGGTGCAATGGGATAACGGGGTCCTCCGTACGTACGAACAACAATATGAAGAGAAAGGGTCCAGCACTCCGGTCAAGCTCTTTATGGGGAAAGGGGCCATGGAGACTGATGCCGCCGATTTTCAGCGGTTCGTCGCGGATTTGAAGGAAAAGAAGGTTCCGGGGCTGGAGCTCCAGACCCTGGTCATGGAGAATACAGGTCATGCCGGCACTAAGCCCGAAGGTTATGCCAGAGGATTGCAGTGGGCATTTGAAAGGCCTGCCTTAGCCCTATCCCCCACCGTACTGGATCGATATACGGGCACCTATCTGGTCGGCACGGATACAGTGCATTTATCCAGGGAGAAGGGCGAATTAATTGCCTTAACCCCAGGGAATACAAAAATTGTGTTGAAGGCAGAGACGGATAAGGACTTCTACGTAAAGGGCGTCTTTCTAAAGGTTCACTTCAAGACGGATGATGCGAATAAAGTGACCGGTTTTCAGCTCGAGCAATCTGAAGGATCGATATTCGCGAAAAAAATATGATGCCTTACCTGACCCTATAGGAGGTATTGGTAAAGTTCCATTCCCAGGTTTTCCCGTTGTCATCGGAGAAGGCCTGGCTCCAAAGCGGCTGGTCGGGGTTGGTCTTATCCCATCTGAAGACTACGATAACGGGCCTTCCCACCTGGAAATCCTTACAAAAGAACAACCCGATCCCATTGCTGAATGAACCTACCACGGGAGGATCTATTGGGCCGCCGTTGCTGTCTATCCAGTATAATCGCCAAAGCCTGGTCGCAGGGTCGAATATCCGTATTGTCCTGCCTTCGTATGCTTTCCCCTTGTTATTGCTCCGTACGATATCAAAATCGCCCATCCCCAGGAGCCCTTTAACATTCTCTACTGTGCTTTCAAATTCGGTCCATTCCTTGCAGCTATTCAACCTTGAATTAAGGTGCTTATTCTTCATTGTCCACTTGCCGACGAGGTAATCGAAATCGGTATCCGAAGAGGTGGGAGATGCTTTGATGATCAATTCCCCATTTGGGTCAAACTGCAATTTAGGCAGGGGGAAGCTGTCGATACCCTGGGCATGACCGGATTTTAAAACTGTTAAGAGGAGAAGGACAAGTGTGTATTTCATCCGGTAAAGCTATATCTTTACTGGATTAGCCAACTCATCCAGTTTTAATATTTAACCTCATCCAGATGCCCATCATAAAGGAGCTGATCATCATCGACAAGAAGTCCGACACACCGGTCTATATCCAGGTCGCAAATGCCGTCATTCAGCACATTCACCAGGGAAAATTCAGGAAGGGACTGCGGTTGCCCGGTTCCAGGCAGCTGGCGACGCTATTAAAGATCAACCGGATGACGGCTGTGGCCGCATACCAGGAACTGGATTCGCAGGGATGGACTGAAACGATACCGAAAAAGGGGACTTTTGTAAAAGTAGATCCCCCGCTGCTGTCGCCAAAGGGGCTGAGTGACGGGTCGAAAATATTCAAGCTGCCCGAGCATACCGGTTTCGGTTACGACGCTCAATGGATCGTGCCCATCGATCTGCCGGGTGATTTTCCGCCGGCCGGTAAACTGATCTTAAACCCCGGCTTTCCGGATATTCGTCTTGCACCGATAGAGGAACTGGTCCGAAGCATCAGGCGGCTGTCCCGTCAGTCTTTCCACAAGAAATACCTGACCTACGGAGGGGCGCAGGGGACTATCTATCTCCGGGAGACCCTGGCGGCCTTTCTGTGCGATACGCGGGGATTATCGGTCACCCCGGACAATATCCTGATCACGAAGGGTACTCAAATGGGGATCTACCTTACGGCAGCCATCCTCATCAAACCAGGCGAAGAAGTCGTCGTCGGGACGCCCGGCTATGTCGGCGCCAACCGAACATTCTTGCAGGCGGGCGCGCGGGTCAACTACGTCACCGTCGATGAAGGCGGCATCGATACCCACCAGGTGGAAAGGCTCTGCCAGAAGAAAGGCATCCGGATGGTTTATGTCATCTCTCATCATCATCATCCCACTACGGTGGCCCTCACTCCCGGAAGGCGTATCCATCTGCTGGAGTTAGCTGCCAGGTATAAGTTTGCGATTGTCGAAGACGATTATGACTATGATTTTCATTACGACAGCAAACCGATGATGCCTATGGCCAGTCATGACAGTAATGGAAACGTCATTTATATTGGCGCGCTGAGCAAGTCATTGGCGCCGGCGATAAGGGTAGGATTCATTATCGCACCGTCGACATTTATACGATCTGCCACCTATCTGCGCAAGTCGATAGACACACAGGGAGACAGCCTGATCGAAAATGCCATTGCCGAATTGTACAAAGATGGCAGTATTACGCGGCACATTAAGCGATCGCTGAAGTTGTATAAGGAACGCCGGGATCATTTCTGCGGGCTGCTTCGGCAGGAGTTAGGGAAAAAGGTGGCTTTCAGCATTCCGGAAGGCGGAATGTCGGTATGGACGAATTTCCTGAAAAACCCTTTACCCCTGGTCGTTGAGAAAGCATACAAAAAGGGGTTGATCCTGAGTGACGGTTTGGATTACGATACGGGGAAAATAAAATACAATTCCGTAGGACTGGGGTTCGCCTCTTTGACTATTAAGGAACAGGAGAAGGCGGTGGGTATATTGAAGGAGGTGTGCTGAGATTCTCTACGCAGTGCGTGAAGGATTGGTCGTTACAACTTCACCCGCTGCAGTATCCCGGTGATCTGGCGCATGCAGTTTATCAGTTCTTCACAATCCTTCTCCGGTAGTTGCACCAGGATTTGTTTCACAAAATCGTCACTCAGGCGGTTATACAGATCAAGCTCCTTTCTACCGACGGGCGTCAAATAAAGCTGGTAGGCGCGGCCATCGGTGGACGAGACCTTCTTCGACACGAATTTCATCTTCCCGAACCGGATAAGGATTTTGCTGAGGTAACTCTTGTCGATGTGCAGGAGGGGGACGATGTCATTGGCCGTGATCCCTTCTGCCGTATAGATGGCGTGAAGCACCCTTGTTTCGGGCAGCGAAAGTTTGCCATTCAGGAATTTTCGATTCAGGACGCCTACGAGAGCGGTATAAAACCGGTTAAAGGCGCGCATTTCGGCTACTGTACTATCCTTCATGCGCCAAATCTACAGAAATAATTGGTGGATTTTGTCCACTAATTATTATATTCGTTAAAACTTTGCATTATGGAATTCCGGGAATTGGGCCGAGAGGACAGCGCCGCTATTATTCCCCTGGCGAATAAACTGCATCCCAACATGGATGCGGCCTTATTCAGCAGCTATCTGGGGGAGATGTTTGATTTACCGACTTATCATTGCCTGGGTCTCTGGCAGGACGGGAGACTGGTCGCCATGTGCAATGGGTGGATCACGGTACGATTTTATTGCGGCACGCAGCTTGAGGTCGACAATGTCGTCGTTGAACCCGGAATGCGCTCGCAAGGCATCGGCAAGTATTTTTTTAGCTGTATTCATAATTGGGCCATTCAATATGGCTGCAAAACAGTCGAGCTGAACACCTATACCCAAAACAGCAAATCCCATAAGTTCTACTTCAACGAGGGCTATATCATCCTGGGTTTTCACTTTCAGAAAGTCTTATAACCCCCGCCGTTGGAAAGGGGGTTCCGTCAGGGCCGCCTTGACCAGGTCCGCCGGGTCCACCGGGTCGGCAAAAAAAATTTGCGTAGTCAAATAGCTACGCTTATATTTGTAGCTGAATAGCTACACAATGAATCTAAGACGAGACGTATTTCAAGCCATCGCAGACCCGACAAGAAGGGCTATACTCCTGTTAGTAGCCTCACAAGCCATGACAGCAGGCGCTATAGCCTCAAACTTTGACACGGCAAGGCCGACAGTTTCAAAACACCTGCAAATACTGACGGAGTGTGATTTACTTGGGCAAACACAGAACGGCAGGGAAATTTATTATCACATCAATGCAAAAAAAATGAAAGAAGTAGCCGACTTTATCGAGCCCTTCCGTAAAACGTGGGATGACCGGTTCAATAAACTGGAAAGCATCATGAAACAATACAAGCAAAAAAAATAAAATAACATGGAACTAAAAACAAAAATCCATGCCGAAGACGGCAAACAAGAGTTAGTGATTACACGGGAATTTGATTTGCCGGTGGAATTACTTTTCAGGGCACATGCTGAACCAGACATTCTTGAGCAATGGATGTCTAACCCATTTGCAACAGCTAAAGTGCTGAAATTTGAAGGTAAAAAGCACGGCAGTTATCAATTGGAGTCAACCGACGCTCAGGGGAAAGTGGTATTTCGTTCAAACGGGGTATTCCACGATTTTAGCCTCAACAAGAAAATAATAAGGACGTTTGAATTGGAGAATGCGCCTTTTGGTGTGCAACTGGAGGTATATGAATTTGAGCCTCTTACAGACAACACCAGCAAGCTGAATATGCATGTAATATATGAATCAGTTGCACTAAGAGACCAACTGCTGCAATTACCCTTTGCTCAAGGCCTCAACATGGCACATAACCGATTACAGGAAGTATTACTCACTTTAAAATAATCTAAAAATGGAAAAGAGAAAGTTAATTTGGTATTGGATAATTACTGTCCTATTATCCTTTTGCATTTTCTTTGGCGGATTGGCACAGGCCCTGCAATTAAAAGAGGTGTTACAGGGTTTCAAGCCCCTGGGGTACCCTACCTACTTTATTTCGCTGATCGGCATCTGGAAGGTATTGGGCGTTATTGCGATATTGCTCCCGAAATTTCCATTGCTGAAAGAATGGGCGTACGCGGGTATATTTTTTACCATGACTGGCGCAGTGATATCGCATATTGCCAGTGATGATATCAAGGTGCAAATAATTTCCCCGATCGTACTGGCCGTTTTCACTGTGTTATCGTGGTACTTAAGACCTGCGAACAGAAAAATAATTTCAGTTTAATTTTTGAACAATGAATAACATGAATCCCAAGGTTGACTTTTATTTTGATAAGGCAACCCAATGGCAGAAAGAAATTGAGAAATTGCGAACGATCGCGCTCGACTGTGGGCTGACCGAAGAATTGAAGTGGGGTTGTCCCTGTTACTTGTTTGAGAAAAGAAACATCGTATTAATACACGTGTTTAAAGAATACTGCGCGTTTCTATTTTTCAAAGGCGCCTTGTTAAAGGATACCGATGGTATTCTCATCCAGCAAACGAAGAATGTACAGGTACCCCGCCAGATCCGGTTCACCAATGTCCGGGAAATCGTTAAGCTGGCCCCTACCCTTAAAGCCTATATTTATCAAGCCATTGAAGTGGAAAAAGCGGGGGTAAAAGTAAAGTTAAAAAAGAGTACAGAATTCGACATTGCTGAAGAGTTTCAAAAGAAATTAGATAAAGTTCGTGGTTTGAAGACTGCTTTTCATGCGTTGACACCGGGACGTCAAAGAGGATACCTTCTTCATTTTTCCGCACCCAAACAATCCAAAACCCGGGAGGCAAGGGTTGAGAAATGCATTCCGCTAATTCTTAATGGGAAGGGGCTGAATGATTTGTAAGCGTCTTTAAAAAAAATTATGCATTTGTTTTGAATGCATCAGATTCATATGTATATTAGCATTGTCAACCGCTTTCCATTCGTTTCTAAGCCGGTAAGCTATGCTATTGAGCAGAAATCAATTTTTTCTGATCCTGCTGGTCCTATTTGTGGGGCCCTTTTATGTGCCCAGGGCCATATGGTTTGTCCATTCCCAAAAAACTACCGGCCGGGGGTGGTTCGTGGGGCATACCCTTGAGCTGCAGGGCGACATCAGTCAGCACCTGGTGATCATCTTCAGGGCAGGCAACGATTCAGTATATTTTAATGGAGGCGGCAAGGGATTGCATGTCGGAGGTCCAGTTCCGGTTCGTTATCAAAAGGATAATCCATCTGATGCAAGGGTAAACACATTTTCCGGTATGTGGGAGGACACATTAATCAACAGCCTCCTGCCGTTATTGACCTTATTGATCCTTTATATAACCCCTGGCAGATTTGATCCGCTGATCCCAAAAAAGTCCAGGATCCTTGTCGGGAAAAAGCCGCTGATCAAAATCATCCCAACCCTTCTGCTGCTTATCTTACGTATATTTGTTAAGAGACTTTAACCCATTACAATGAATTATTCGACAGAATTAATAAAAGGCACCTTAAAAACCATCATTTTGAAGTTATTGGCGGATAATAAGAAGATGTACGGATATGAGATCACCCAGAAGGTTAAAGAATTGACGTTTGACCGGATTCAAATCACCGAAGGCGCCCTTTATCCGACTTTGCATGCCCTCGAAGCCGATAAATTAGTCACTACCGAAACGGAGTATATCGGTAAACGAATCCGAAAATATTACAGTTTAAGCCCGACCGGAAAAGCACAAGCCAGGGAAAAAGTGAAGGAATTAGCTAGTTTTATGGATACGATGATCTCTCTGTTAGACATTAAACCAAAAATGACCTGATGTATTCCCTCAACGAACAGCAGATCGATTTTATTCTCAGCGATATCACTGCGCGTGGCATCAAGCTGGAAAGCCTCCAATACGATTTGCTGGATCATATCTGCGTTATTATTGAACAGACGCTGGAAAAAGAGGAGGACTTTGCCTCCTGTTACGAAGCGACGATCGGCACCTTTTACCGGCAGGACTTACGTGAAATAGAAGATGAAACGATCTTTATGCTGGCTTGCAGGAACCGGGTGAGTTTGAGCAGAAATCAGTTTTTTTTCCTATTGTTTACCATTTTTATCGGTCCATTCGTGAGCTATGATCTCGCCTGGCTGGTGACGTCGGGGCCAACGGGCGGATGGAAGATACCTTTAGATATCTGGGCGCCCACTGTGGTGTATTCGCAATTTCCGCTGCTGATCCTTTTGGTCCTTTTTTTAACGCCGGAGAGATTGGACCCGCTGATACCCAGGCGGTCAAAGATCCTGTTGGGGATAAGGCCTTTTATAAAAGTTATCCCGGATCGTATTGCCGGGTAGAATAAAGGGTCAGGTCAACCTGGCGCTAAGCTAATCCAATTTTACAATTACAGCTATTTATGAAGTTATAATCAGCGGTAAGTATGAGAATGTTTAACTTACAGCCAGTTAAACTTTAAAAAATGGAGCCTATTATTGGGCGAAAAGCGGAACAAATCATTCTTAATCAATTACTTGAGAGTGAAAGGCCAGAATTTTTGGCGGTATACGGAAGGAGAAGAGTGGGAAAAACCTTTCTAATACGCCAGGTCTATCGTAAGCGACTTGTTTTTCAAATGACCGGCATCGCCAAGGTCAATACTTCACAGCAACTGGCAAATTTTTTCTCTGCAATAAGGGAGGTGGACAAAAGTGTCGAAAGAGACAATATTCCAAAGAATTGGTTTGAAGCATTTGGGATCCTCAAGAACTATCTTCAAAAATCAAATGAACCGAAAAAAGTAGTCTTTTTTGATGAATTGCCGTGGATCGATACTCCCCGTTCTAATTTCTTTTCAGCGCTTGAACATTTTTGGAACTCCTGGGCCTCCGCACGCCCGGACATTGTCCTTGTAGTTTGCGGGTCCGCTGCGTCCTGGATGATCAACAAAGTGATCAATAACCGTGGCGGCCTCTATAACAGAGTAACACAAAGAATCCGTCTGTTGCCCTTCACCCTTTGCGAAACAGAAAGTTTCCTTCGCGCCAATAAGATCATCCTCGATCGTTACCAGATCCTTCAACTTTATATGGTTATAGGCGGGGTACCTTTTTACCTTAACGAGATAAGGCAAGGCATGAGTGCATTTCAGGAAATAGATCGTATGGCGTTTTCCCCGAATGGCTTCCTGGCGACTGAGTATGACAATCTTTATCGTTCTCTATTCAATCATGCCGACCGGCATATTACAATAATCGAAACACTTGCCGGAAAGCCCCAAGGCCTTAGTCGTGAAAGAATCGTGCAATTCAGCGGATTGAAAGATGGGGGTACTCTTACAACTATTCTCCGTGAATTGGAAGAGAGTGGATTTATCAGCAAGAGTATTCCTTTTGGCAAGAAGCTTAGAGACAGTATTTATTATCTTTCAGATCAGTATTCTTTATTTTACTTAAAATTCATAAAAGATCAACATCGAACCGGTGCAGGTTCATGGTTGACCCGCATCGACAGTCCGTCCTGGCGGGCGTGGAGCGGCTATGCTTATGAGAGTATATGTTTTCATCATATTAGCGCTATCAAGAAATCATTGGGTATAAGAGGTGTATATACAGAAGAATCGTCCTGGATCGATCGAGCCAGAAGCGTACAGATCGACCTTCTAATCGATAGAAAGGATCACGTCATCAACCTCTGTGAAGTGAAATTTACGCAGCAACCATTTACCCTAACTAAACCTCATAAGCAAGAATTGGAAAAGAAATTATTCACGTTCAAAGAAGAGAGCGAGACCCGGAAGAGCGTATTTCCGACACTCATAACGACCTTTGGTTTGAAAGACAGTGTGCATTCTCTGGGTTTCATTCAAAGTGTGATTACCATGGATGATTTGTTTGAGGAAAATATTTTCCATTAATTATCCCCATAAGCAAAATAAGGAGTAACTTCTAGTCAGACTATCCTGTCATTGATAAACAAAAATATTGACTATGTTCAGAAACTATTTTAAGATCGCTTACAGGAACCTGATCAAGAATAGAATTTATTCGCTGGTCAATATTTTCGGCCTGGCCATCGGCATGGCGGCCTGTTTTTTTATCTTCCAGTACGTCCATTTTGAATCGAGCTATGACAGCTTCAACAAAAACCTGGCGAATATTTACCGCGTCAATATATCCTTTGGCGGCAGCTTTTCCAACGTGCCACCCATGTCTACCAATCATCCGGCTGTAGGGCCTGCCATGAAAAAGGAGTTCCCGGAAGTCGTTGATTATGCCCGGGTGGTCAACCCGGTCCTTTTTATACCTGCTTCCAATATTTCGTATACTGATACAAAGGGCAGTACGGTGATATTTGATCCGGAAAAACTTTATGTTGCCGACCCTTCCTTTTTGACAATGTTCTCTTTTCCATTCGTGTCAGGCGATCCTTCTACAGCGCTGGTAGCGGCCAGCACTACGGTGATCTCTGAAAAAATGGCGCTAAAATATTTCGGAAAGGAAGACCCGATAGGTAAGACCTTACGTCTCAATCAACAATTACCTTTGAAGGTGACCGGTGTCTTCAAGGATGTGCCGGAGAACTCGCATATAAAATTCGATATGCTGATTTCCTTCAGTACGCTGGGCAGCGATGGGCGTTTAAATAATTGGACATGGCCTGAATTTTATAATTATGTGATGCTGGCTCCCGGAACGGACCCTAAAAAGGTGGAAGCCAAGTTCCCGGCTTTCATCGACCTGCACCTGAGCAAGATTATGAAACAATATAATTTCGTGACCTATTTCCATTTGCAACCATTAACCGACATCCATCTGCGGTCCGATGGCCTCAAAGGGCCGGAAGATAACGGGAATGAAAAGGAAATTTACTTCCTGACTGTCATCGGGATTTTCATCCTCGTGATCGCCTGGATCAACTATATCAATTTATCCACGGCTAAATCGATGGAACGCGCTAAGGAAGTGGGGTTGAGAAAAGTTGTGGGCGCGCTGCGTCTGCAGCTGATCGGTCAATTTATCATGGAGTCGGTGTTGATCAACCTGCTGGCGCTGATCCTGGCGGCGGTCATCGTGCTGGCTTGCCTACCTTTTTTTGGCGCCTTTATCGGTAAAGATATCGCCAATGGTTCGGTGTCGTCGGGGCTCTGGCATGCATCCCGGTTTTGGCTGTCTTTAGTCGCGATCTTTTTGACCGGAGCCTTCCTGGTTGGAGCCTATCCTGCGCTTGTCCTGTCCGCCTACAAGCCGGCCCTTGTACTGAAGGGAAAATTCTTTCAATCCGGGAAGGGTATCCTGCTGAGAAAGGTGCTGGTGTCTTTTCAGTTTGTGTTATCCCTGCTGCTGATCGCCGGCACCGTGACAGTTTACCGGCAACTATTTTTTATGCGGAACGAATCTTTGGGCTATAATAAAGACCAGGTGGTTATCGTCAAGGTACCTCCCGCTTTTGATTCGACCTTCCATTATAAGATCAGATCCTTCCAGGGGCTGCTGCTCCGGCAGCCGTCTATTACCGATGTCTCCCTGTCTACGGAAATTCCAGGTAAGACGGTGGTGGAGCGGAACAGTATCCGGAAAGCTACGGACGACGAAACGCATAATTTTATCACCAATATCCTGGAGGTGGATGATCATTTCATCGATACCTACCAGATGGGGTTGGCTGCCGGCAGAGGTTTTACTTCCCATGATACAACCAATTTCAACCCGACCGATAATACCAAGATAATCGTCAATGAAGAAGTCGTTAAAGCCCTTGGATTTAAGAATAATGAAGCTGCCCTTCACAGCTATGTCAATCTTATGTATGGTGCCAATGAGCGTGCTGAAATTATCGGCGTCATCAGCAACTACCATCAGCGATCGCTTCGGGAAAACTATGATCCAATGGTTTATCTATATCCTACCCGTGGGGACTGGGCCTATTTATCGATACATCTTCATGCCGGCAACATACCCAATGGCCTGGCAGCGATTGAAGGCTCCTATAAAAGCATTTTTCCGGGCACGCCGTATGAATATTTTTTCCTCAATGAATTCTTCGATCGCCAATACCAGTCGGATCAACGGTTCGGTAAGGTCTTCAGTTTGTTTACCATCCTTACTATCATCGTGGCCTGCATGGGATTGCTGGGATTGTCCAGTTTTATCGTCCGGCTGCGGGTCAGGGAGATCGGCATCCGGAAGGTGTTGGGCGCCTCACTGTCCAGTATTCTCGTCCTGTTTTCCAAAGACTTTGTCGTGCTGATTGGCATCGCATCGGCCATCGCACTGCCTATCAGTTATTTCATGGTGCATTTATGGTTAAGCAATTACGCTTTCCATATTTCGTTGGACGGTTTTATTTTTATTGCTCCGCCCCTGATATTGCTTTTTATTTCTTTGATTACGATCGGCCTGCAAAGCCTTAAGGCTGCTTTGGCTAATCCGGTGAAATCGATCAAGGCGGAGTGATCCGAGCCTTGAGGGCAGAAAAGAAGAAGTTTTCCCAAGAAACTGTCCAATTCCAGCAATTCACTCGTCATTAGTTTTTAACAATTCTAATTATTAGTAATTATGGAAAAATTTATGCTCTTATTCAGAGGCAGCGACGTCTATCAACCAGGCCAGTCTCCTAAAGCCTTACAAGATCTTAAGCAAAAGATGCTACATTGGGTAGGTGATCTTTCTAAAAAAGGCGTGCATGTAGACAGTGAACCATTGCACCCCACCGGCAAACACGTCAGCGGCAGAAAGAAGACTGTAACCGATGCCCCCTTTGGAGAGGTAAAAGAAATTATCGGGGGTTGTACCATTGTGCAAGCCGAAGATATTGATGAAGCCGTTGAAATTGCAAAAAGCTGCCCTCTTCTAGTATCAAATGCAAACGTCGAAGTACGCCCCATTCAAAAAGTGGAACTGTAACCTATGCAAAAGACATCTTATATTATCCCTCTTCAAATTAGCCTGATGTCCTTTTTGTTTTTTAATGGCCAAGCGCAGCAATCAACTAATGCCAACTTAGAAGAAGCCAAAAAAGCTATAGCAGCAAGTAACGAGATGTATTTCCAGGCTTTCGCCAAAGGGGACTCATCTATATTTATCGACCGCTATGCGAAGGATTGCTGGATCATGCCGCCCAATGCCCCGGCTCTTTGCGGCGCAGACGCTCCATATGAGTTTTTTAAAACGGCCTATAATAACTTTGGCCTAAGAAATGGTAAATTTATAACCATTGATGTATTTGGGGATGGGGTGGAATTTGTTACAGAAGAAGGTTTCTGGCAATCACTTGATGCTAATAATAAGATGCTTGATAATGGTAAATTCCTGGTACTATGGAAGAAGACCCCGGACGGATGGAAAATGTTCAGGGATTCGTGGAATAGTGACGGGGACAAATAGATGAATCGTCATTGGTTTTAACAATTAAAATTTCAACAAAAATGAAAGATTTCTTATTGGTATACAGAACAGACTACAATACAATGCCTCAAGGTGCTTCACCGGAACAAATGCAAGCTTCAGTAAAACGCTGGATGGACTGGATGGGCGGAATTGCAGCTCAAAACAAATTGACCGACCGGGGGAATAGATTGGTCCCATCGGGTAAAGTTGTAAAATCCGACAATGTAATTGCAGATGGCCCTTACACGGAAATTAAAGAATGTATTGTAGGTTATAGTATCGTAAAAGCGAATTCTATTGAAGAAGCCGCTGAATTAGCAAAAGGGTGCCCTATTTTGGCCATTGGCGGAAATGTAGAAGTCAGGGAGATTAATGACATTTAATTCATGAATCAGACAGAATTAATTCCCCATTTATTCAGAACAGAGTACAGAAAAATAGTTTCTGTACTCTGTAAACTATTCGGCATTGAGCATATTGAAATTGCAGAAGACATTGTAAGCGATACTTTTCTTTTGGCATCTGAATTGTGGGGGTTAAAAGGACTACCGGAAAATCCGACAGCATGGCTCTATATCGTTGCAAAAAATAAGACCAGAGATTATTTGAAGCGTAATTCGCTGTTTGCTAAAAAAATATCAAAAGAAATAAAATCCAATGCCGCTACTTCGGAAGAAATAGAAATTGATTTGTCCATCAAAAATATTAACGACAGCCAACTGGCAATGATATTTGTCGTTTGTCATCCTTGTAATCCTGCAGAAGCGCAAATTGGATTAGCGTTAAATCTTCTTTGTGGTTTTGGCGTTGATGAAATCGCCAACGCCTTTTTGACAAACAAAGCTGCTATTTATAAACGGCTACAACGAGCCAAAGAAAAACTAAGAACAGAGAAAATTGAAATTGAACAACCTACTTTAGCTGAAATAGACGACCGGCTATCTACCGTTTTAATGGTTTTGTATCTGCTGTTTAATGAGGGTTACTATTCTCCGAACCAAGACGTCACGTTGCGTAAAGACATTTGCCTGGAAGCGATGAGGCTAGCTTATTTACTGGTTGAAAATGAACAAACTAATAAACCATTTCCAAAGGCTTTACTTTCTCTAATGTGTTTTCAGTCGTCGAGATTTGACGCAAGACTTAATCAAAATGGGGAAACGATCCTATACCAGGATCAAGATGCAAGTCTATGGGACCAGGAACTCATTGCCAAAGGAGAATACTTTTTAAATCAAGCTTCGCAGGGAGATACGATTTCAAAATATCATTTAGAAGCCGGTATCGCTTACTGGCACACCATTAAAGCCGACACAAAAGAAAAATGGGAATATATTTTACAGCTTTACAATCAACTTCTACTTATTGACTATTCACCTATTGCAGCATTGAACAGAACTTATGCGCTTGCCAAGGCAAACGGAAAAAAGGAAGCGATCATTGAAGCGGAAAAGATAAAACTTACTGACAATCATTTATACCATTCGCTTTTGGGAGAACTTTATACGGACTTTGACAACACCAAAGCCATTTCACATTTACAAGATGCCTTGGCACTAGCAAAATCACCGGCCGACAAAATGCATATTTCAAATAAAATACTTGAATGCAGGCAGAAACAATTATAAAATAATCTGTCCTTCCATTACAATTGTAGAGGAGCCGCTGACCCAGATTCCATTATCGGCAACCTCAACGCGGATGGTGGATGGGTGTTCCACCAATTCGCCTTGCAGGATCAGGAAATTTTGGTTTTTTTTGATATAGCCAAGCATTTCAAGATATCCGGCCAACGGCCCGGCAGCGGTACCTGTAGCCGGATCTTCATCAATACCCATTCCGGGATTGAAAAATCTTGTTTCGGCGAGGTATTTTTCACTCAAACTTTTCGTCGTAAATAAATAGCAGCCTTCAAAACCAAATTTTTCTGCAATTTCCTTCAACAGGGATTTATGTGAAACGGCTTTTTTAAGAGATCCTGCATCTTTTACGGGTACCATTAAATGCGGAACCTCCGTTTGCACAATATTGATCGGCCAATTATTCAAAGCAAGATCATCGATGCTTAAGCCAACTGCGTCGGAAATCACATCGATTGGAACGGTTCTGATCACTTCAGCCGGCCTTTGTTTCATGGCAACATAAGGCAATCCATTTTCTTCGGTAACCCTTAGCGGAATCTTTGTGTCCTTTATGAATACCCATGGCTGACCGCCTTGATTTTTAAAAATATCCCATTTCTTAATTAACGCAAGGCAAACCGCGCCAAGCAGGTTGTGCCCGGCCCCGGCAACTTCAAATTTTGCAGGTGTAAATGACCTCACTTTAAAAACGCTTTGTTCCGTTGAATAATTCACGAAAGAGGTTTCTGAGTAGCCGAATTCGCGAGATATATCATGGTACTGTTTGAGAGTCAATTCGTTTTCGATATGCACAACAGAGAGCTGATTACCTTTATACCGCTGGTCTGTAAATACATCTAACACATAGTAATCAAGCTTTTTCATCAGTTTTTTAATTTATTGATTATTCATTGTCCAAAAAGATAAAACAAAAGGTTTAATTCATCTCGTCAGCACCAAAGTACTCATACAACGGACATCATTCACATTAACCGTTTTCAATGGTTCGAGAAAGGATAGTCCATTCTTTCGCATCATATCGGCCAGCACAGTCCTGGTCAAAAGAAACCGGCGGGAGCCGTCGGGTATGTCATAAATACCGTCGCCGACCGGTTGCACCCTATCTTCAATACCAATATCGGACGTCATCCGAATGAATAACGAACCTGAGGGTTTTAAAACACGCACCATCTCCGCGATCATCTGCCCGAAATGTTCGGTATCTTTTGCAAAATGTAATACCGCGCTGCTGATAACATGGTCGAATTGATCTTTCTCAAAGGGAATCTTTTCTATTGCCGATTGACGAAACCGCTCTGCGATCACAGGGTGGCGGCTCTGCAAATCATGAATAGCATTGACATCCTGATCTATGCCGTAAATGACGACATTATTCCGCAGGAACCACTGCAGGTTCCTGCCATATCCGCAACCCGCATCCAGAACGGTATCGTTGGCTTTATACCTGCCTTTCATGATCTGATCGATCAAATAAATATCCGTTGAACCTATTAGTTCTTCTATCGGACCCGAACTATTTTCTGTCTTCATTTCCCTAATATCTGCAATAATACCCATAACATGAATTCGGGTACGGTCAAAATCATTATATTTAGGAAAACAGACCGTAACCGGATAATTTTCAATCCCATGATATCCAATTTCTTCAAAATAGCATTTCGGCACCTTTTACGAAACAAGGTTTTTACATTTATTAACCTTACGGGGCTTACCCTGGGGATGACTTGTGCGCTTTTTGCCATTTTGTTCGTCAAAGATGAAATGAGCTATGATCGCTGGCACCGCAACGCCAGCCAGCTTTATCGTCTTACTACCCTTATCACCCATACAAACGATGGCACTCAGCAATTCGTTGCTACAACCGGGCAAGTTCAGGGCCCCGCGTTCAAGAGCGCCATCCCCGAGATCGCGGATTATGTCCGGATCTTAGGTACTGACGGGATAAATCTTACCGGCAACAATAAATCGCTTGCCGTTAAAAACATCTACGCTGACAGTAATTTTTTCAGCATGTTCTCTTTCCCACTGGTGTCCGGAAATGCCAAAACAGCACTGACCGACCCGCGTTCCATTGTACTCTCAGAAAATACTGCGATGAAGTTTTTCGGCACCACAGATATTGTCGGCAAAATGCTGGCCATCGAAGAGAGCAGGGGAATGGAAAATCTTGTGGTCACAGGGGTGGCGAAAAATTCTCCATCCAATTCGTCGATCCAATTTGATGTAGTTGTCCCGTTCAGCTATTTGCAGTTATCGTTTAAAGATGACAATTGGCTGAACCAATATCTTACCACCTTTATCTTATTGGAGCCGGGAGCCAATACCAACACTGTAGAACAAAAACTTTCAAAAGTATTTACTATACGCGCAAAAAGTCAGTTAGCCGGATCGAATTTGCATCCCGACCAATTCCGGTTTGGGCTGGAGCCTTTGACCGATATTCATTTGAAACCATTGACCCTGGCGGGGCTTGGGGCTGAAGACGGAGAAAATGGTTTGTCTGGTGCGAGCAATATTGTTTATTCTTATATACTCTCAGGGATTATCGGGTTTATATTGCTCATGGCCTGTGTCAATTTCATTAACCTGACTATTGCCGGGTCTTTGAAAAGAACAAAAGAAATCGGAATCAGGAAAATTATCGGTAGCAGCCGCAAGAGCATTATCATACAATTTTTGACAGAGACGGCCCTCGTTTGTTGTGGTTCTTATATTCTTTCGATCGTGTCGAGCAAATTATTGCTCCCGATCTTCAATGAGCTATCCGGCAAAAATATATCTCTCTCCCTTTCTGTAAACGCAGGTTTCTTTGTCGATGGCGCGATCCTTATGATTGGTTGCATTATTATAGCGGGGTTATATCCCGCTCTCGTGATCTCTTCATTCAATCCGCTTCGATCCATAGCCGGCAAACTAAAATCAAGCGGAAACAATTATTTTGGAAAGGGCCTTATTGTCTTTCAATTCACCCTGGCCATTGGATTGGTGATTGCATCCTGCGTATATTATTATCAGATGAAATTTATCTCCACCAGAGACCTGGGATACAACCCCCATGATATTATCAGGATCCATTTGCCGCCTCAAAGGACAGACTCGAATGTCGTAAAACCATTCAGGGATGCATTATTAATGGCGCCATCTGTTAATGGGGTTGGCAGCGTGATGGGAATAAGCTTGGGATCGGTTATTGCAAATGGAAAAAGGGTGGCAGTAAGGACAAACAGTATCGATGCCAATTATCTGTCAACCCTTGAAATCCCCTTAAAAGAAGGGCGGAATTTTTATACCCGAAATGCGCGGGATTCAGCCGGCTCGGTCATAGTAAATGAGGCTTTTGAGAAAGCTGCCGGATTTCAGCATGCGGTCGGCCATCAGCTGGTTGATCCCACTGACCACCGTGTACGGACGATCATCGGAGTGGTGAAGGATTATCATTATGCCTCTCTTAAAGAAGATATCCGGCCCCTGGTGTTGAGTTTAAGGTACACAGAGAATATTTTGGTAAAAATTCAACACGGTAAAGATATCCAGGCATTATCGGCTATATCGGAGGCGTTCAAGAGAATATTCCCCAATCATTATTTCGACTATCAATTTCTTGCCGATGAAAATTTGTCAGCGTATCAGTCCGACAAAAAATGGGAGCAGATCATTTTTTATGCTGCAGGCATAGCGCTGGCCATTTGTTGTATAGGGCTATTCGGTCTAAGCATTTTTGTCGCGCAGCAGCGGATCAAAGAGATCGGCATCCGCAAAGTTCTCGGTGCGTCAGTTGCCGGTATCACAGCACTATTGGCCAAAGACTTCATAAAGCTTGTCATCCTGGCTATTGCTATCGCCATGCCACTTGCCTGGCTGGCTATGAATGAATGGCTGGAAAATTTTGCCTATAGGATACACATCGAATGGTGGATATTTGCCTTGTCCGCCTTTATTTCAATAGTTATCGCACTTTTCACCTTAAGCGTGCAATCGATAAGGGCAGCTTTGGCCAACCCGGTGAAAAGTCTGAGAGCGGAGTAACTTTATGGAGAAAAGGCGGTGGTTTGGTACGTTCATCCCCGAAACGCTTACGCTGCTGTACTTTGTCTTTGTTATACGGCCTGATATTCGTTGCTTTGTTTAAGTAAACAGCATATTGAAGAAAGGCATGAACATATCACTCTACTGGAAATGTCAGCTCATCGGTTGGGCCATTGCGGCATCCTACTGGAGTTTCCAGGGATGGGCCGGCGGACGTTTTAACCCATGGCTGGCAGTCCTGCAGTTTGTTACCGATGTACTACTCTATGTTTGGATCACCCATCTTTACAGGAACTTCGTACAGAGAAGGCGCTGGAACGATTTGCCACTGAATCGTCTTGTCAGGCGTATCGTTCCGGCGATTTTGGCGATGGGCGTCCTATACACGTTGGTTACGGTACTGAAAATCTATGCTATCCGAGTCCTGTTCATCCGATATCCGCAACAAAGCCTGGTTGCATTTTTTAAAATGAATGGGTTAGACATTTTTATCGCGGGTATCCGCCTGATGTCGATCTGGTTGCTGGCTTATCATTTTTACCAGTCTGCCCAGCGGGAGACCCGACTGGCTGTCAGTTATAAGGAAGCACAGCTCAATAACCTGTCTGCACAGCTTAATCCTCACTTCCTCTTCAATTCGTTAAATACCATCAAATCTTTGGTTGCTGCCAACCCGCGCTCCGCCAGAAGGGGGATCGACCTGTTAAGTGAACTGCTGCGCAGCGGTCTTTACGAGAGCCAATCCAAGTTTGCATCCCTTGAATCGGAGATGAACCTGGTAAAAGACTACCTGGAGCTGGAAAAAATGCGCATGGAAGACCGGCTGCAATACAGGATCGAAATGGATGAAACATTACTCTCGATCACCATCCCCCGGATGTGTATCCAGGTGCTGGTTGAAAATGCGGTAAAGCATGGCATTTCCGAACAGAAGGAAGGAGGACTGATCACTATCAAAATCGTTAAGTGCGCTCATTGCTTACAAATCTGTGTTTGTAATCCCGGATCGCTGGAAAACTCAAATACACCTGCAGGCATTGGGCTGAAAAACCTCAAAGAAAGATTATCGATGATATACCGGGGTAACGCTTCATTCGATCTTATCGAGGGAAATGCTGGTTTTGTATGTGCCGAATTAAATTTTCCACTATCATGGTTAGTATCACTGCGCTGATCATTGACGACGAACGTACCGCAAGGATGGAATTGAGGCGGATGCTTGCGGATTATCCTGCCATTGAAGTAGTCGGCGAAGCTTCCAATGCGGATGAAGCTGAGGAACTCATCCATAAAGTAAAGCCGGATATTATTTTCCTGGATATACAGATGCCGGGCAGATCGGGGTTCGACCTGCTGGAATCGCTGATATCTGTACCTATAGTGGTCTTCGTTACAGCCTTTGATGCATATGCGGTAAAAGCATTCGAGGTCAGTGCACTGGACTACCTGATGAAACCCGTACGGGAAGAACGCTTTGCGAAAGCTATGGAACAGGCCTTTGCCCGGTTCAGAGACAAAGAGACACCCTTCATATTCGTAAAAGACAGAGGGCAGTACCATATGATCAAATGGGAAGATGTACACCTTATCGAGTCAATGGATAACTACGCCCGTCTGTTCTTCAGCAAACAAAGCGTCTTGTTGAAGACCTCGTTGAATCAACTTGAAGAGCAACTGGATGGGCAGCTTTTCTTCAGGACCAGCCGGGCGCAGATCATCAACCTCCATTATATTGAATCTATAAGAGAACAGGACGGACGGTTTTCAGTTCAGCTTACAACGGGCGAGCTGATCAACTTTTCAAGCCGTCAGGCAGCCAGGTTCAAAAGCATGAACCGGCATTAAATAACAATAAATTCTTTACACAAGCATGAAAAGCAAAATCTTCTGCATGGCTTCGCTATGCCTACTATTGAATCATTATGGGATATCCCAAAACAATCTTATCCTGACTGATACAGCACACTATATCGTCTCTGACAGTGTAATGATCCGAACCAGCGATGGCGCAACCCTTTCTGCCCTTATTGTCCGCAAAAAAGGTGCACCGCCTAAACTTCCGACTGCATTGTTTTTCTTTATCTATTCCAATACAGAGCGCAGCCTGGAGGAAGCCCGGTACGCTGCTGATCACGGCTATGTGGGCATGGTGGCTGACACCAGGGGAAAACGGTTGAGCCCGGACAAAATAGAGCCCTATGAACATGAAACCCAGGATGTCAACGCCGTGATAGAATGGATCGTGCAGCAGCCCTGGAGTGACGGCCGGGTAGGCATGTACGGTGGCAGTTATTCCGGTTATGTTCAATGGGCAGCAACAAAACACCTGCACCCGGCACTGAAGACCATCGTACCCTATGTAGCCGCCATTCCAGGCCTGGGCTTACCGATGGAGAACAATGTTTTCCTGACAGCCAATTATCAGTGGGCCTTTTATGTCACCGATAACAAATACACCGATACAGCAGTCAACGATGACAATGCCCGGTGGCGCAGGATGCGGATGAATTGGTGGAACAGCGGCGCCGCTTATGATAAGATAGACAGTGTGGACGGGACACCGAACCCCTGGCTTCAGAAATGGCTGTCGCACCCGGATTATGATGGGTACTGGCAATCGATGGTACCTTACAAAGAAGATTTTGCCAAGATCAATATCCCAGTGCTGACGATAACCGGCTATTATGATGACGGTCAGATTTCAGCCATAGAATATTTGCGGCAGCATTACAGGTATAATCCCAAAGCCGATCATTATCTGATCATTGGGCCTTACGACCATTTCGGAGCGCAGAAAGGCGGCGTAGCCAATTTAAGGGGCTACCCTGTCGATAGCATTGCGTTGATCGATACCAAAGCAATTACCTTCCAATGGTTCGATTACATCTTCAAAGGCGGCAGGAAGCCTGAACTCCTGAAAGACAAGATCAATTTTGAGGTGATGGGTGCTAATACCTGGAAGCACGTCCCATCACTGGATAAGATGGAGTCCTCCAAACTAAGGCTGTACCTGGGTAATGCCCCGGATGGACAGAATTATAAGCTGCTGACCAAAAAGCTACCCAAAGAACAATTCCTGTCCCAGACGGTCAATCTGGCTGACCGTACCGTTACTAATAACGATTATTATCCTGACCCGATCATTAAAACCGAGATTGACCGAACCAACGGCTTGTTTTTTATCAGTGAGCCATTTGACGGGCCTGTTACAGTCAGTGGTCCATTGGAAGGGTCGTTAACGGCGATTATCAATAAGAAAGACATGGATGTAGGCGTGGTATTATATGAAGTCACACCGAAGGGTGAATATTTTGAGCTGTCTTATTTTCTCGGCAGGGCGAGTTATGCCAATGGTATGGAAAAACGCATACTGCTTACCCCGGGTAAACGGGAAACGATCCCATTCACCCGTTCGCGGATTTTCAGCAGGCAGTTGTCTAAGGGAAGTCGCTTGCTGGTAGTATTGAATATTGACAAAAACCCATTTGCACAGATCAATTATGGAACCGGGAAAGATGTCAGCAAGGAAACCGTACAGGATGCAGGAGAACCATTGAATATTAAATGGTCAACGGATAGTTTTATTGAAATGGGGGTTACCGGACAATGACTGTATCGAAAGCAGACGGTGATTATGCGGGTGATTTTTCAGATTGTTGAATATCAATAAACTGTGATCAGGCATAGTTGTTGGGTCCGATCTTTATCTATGAAAGAAGACCGGATATGGATATTATTTGGCCGCCGGGTCTCGGGAGAGATCACTCCGGAAGAATTGGAGGAGCTAAAGGCGTTGATGAGGGAACTGCCGGATCAGGGGTATTCCATGGAATTGATCTTTGGGTTTTTTGAATCCGACAGAAAAGTGGACGAGCGAACCGATGCGGAAATTGCAGAAAGCCTTTGGCCGCGATTGGAAGCGGCCATGCAACATTTCGCCTGATAGATGCGTCTTTTATAAAAAGATGTCTGACATATGAAATTTTTCCTCTTATTAATGCTGACTGCTATTGGCGCACGTGGGCAAGACGTTGCCGGTTTTCCAAACTTCAATCGTAGTTTACCGCTTGAGGAGGCGCCTGATACAACGGCAAATATAAGCTTGGGCGATTTCGACGGAGATGGCCATCTTGACATTCTGTTGGTGAAAGGAAGACATTGGCCGATGATTGACCGGGTCCTTCTTGGTGATGGATCGGGCGGAATACGAAAGGCTTATAACCTCGGGGAAATAGCAGACCGTATACCTGACATCGTAACCATAGACGAAAACAAAGGAGTAAATATTTATTTCGGACAAAAAGATCAAACTTTTTTCGCAGGTATTTCATTAGCCGATTCAAAGATAGTCCCTTATGCATTGGCCATTGCTGATCTGAATAAGGACGGAAAAATGGATATCATTGTAGGCCATGTAGGAGCGCCGTCAACAGTATTTTTTAATGATGGGACGGGCCGCAACTTTACATCTATTTCTTTTGGCGACTCAAATGGTACTGTGTATGGTTTTGCGGTTGGTGATTTTAACGAAGACGGGATACCTGACATCGCTGCCGGACGCTCAGGAGCTACCAGTGTTTTATACTTTGGTAGTTTGTAGGCCAATATTATCAAATATTTATTTTTCATTTATGGTGTAATTGATAATTATTTATTAATATACATTCGCCGCAGATAAACTTGATTAAATCTAATAAAGTTGCCTGGTATTAAGGAATTGAAGGATGGCGATGAAGTTTACTTCAGAAAAGTATTTGATCAATACCATCAAAAACTTTATTTCTTCATCCTATACAAAACTAAATCAGAATATATAGCAGAGGAAGTGGTACAGATGGCATTTACCAAGCTTTGGCAATCCCGCCACACCCTACAGGAAGAATACACTATTTCCACACAGTTGTTCAGGATGGCCACTACAATACTTATTGATTTCCGGCGAAAGAATCAGAATAAAGACGCGGTAACAGCTCGCCTTGATGTGGTACATAATGAAAAAGGAATTGACAGCACAACTGAAAAAATGAGCGGGGCCGAATTACAAAAGAGAATATCGGAAGCCGTTAATGATCTGCCCCCTGTAAGAAAGCAGGTATTTGAAATGAGCCGCGAGCAAGGTATGTCATACAGAGAAATTGCTGCAACCTTGTCTGTTTCTTCCAAAACGGTAGAAGCGCATATTTACAAGGCGCTGAAGCAGATAAAAAAGCATATCGCATGGTAATCGAAGAACACATAGGAGAAGAAGAATGGGAGGACTTTCAACCTACTCATGTTTTATCGCCCGATATATCCGGTAAAATATGGACCAGGATAAATAAAAACACCAGTTCACCCGGAGTGCATTATCCATATTTCAGATGGATGGCAGCGGCAGCATCAGTTGTATTGGTTGCAGGCCTGTCGTGGCTTTTTATTTTAAAAAACCAAAAGGCTAATAGACTTAGTGCTGAAACGGCTGTAACAACTAAGGATATTTTAAATAATACTCCTCAAAAAAAGACGCTTACGCTAAGCGATGGTTCTACTGTAGAGCTGTTGTCGAACAGTAAGCTGTCTTATCCCGAAAACTTTAACTCCTTAAAAAGAGATGTACTATTAAATGGCGAAGCAAGTTTTGACATAGCTAAAGATGTCGCCAAGCCCTTTTACGTACGTAGCAATTCTGTCATCATTACTGTTTTAGGTACCCGTTTCACGGTAAAATCGGATGAAGTAAATAACGGTACCAAAGTAATTTTGCAAGAAGGAAGGGTAATGGTAAAAATCACCGATTCTTCTTCCCAGGACAATAAAAAGGAATATTACCTTACTCCCGGGGATATTTTTGTATTTAAGCTATCGGCCCGTGTTTTACATCTTGAAAAAGATAAAGATGATTGCTATGTATTCGACAACTACCCTTTTGATGTAGTATTTGACCAATTGCAGATTATTTACAATACAAAAATCATCTATAACAAAGCAGAACTAGGCAATCGGACGTTTATCGGAAAAATAGATAAAAAAGATTCGCTTTCTCATATACTCAAAAGCATTTCGATGCTCAATAAATTCGGTTTACGTCAAGAAGGTGATAGTTTCGTTATAACCACCCCTTATTAAGTTAATATTACCAGTAAGGGTATAGTTCAGGTCATGCGTATAATAAAGAAATAAAATCTTTATACCCAAGACTATGCCCAGATCAACGACCAAAATCCGACAGGTTTTGTTAATCCTATTATCGGCAGCCTTCTGTCATATTCAGTTGATTGCCAATGCGCAAAATGTAAATGAAATAAAGGGGCAGGTAAATGACGAGAGCGGGCAGCCGGTTGCCTATGCCTCCGTTTCTGCTAAAAACCAAAGTACCGGCACAACCACTACTACGCAAACAGATTCCCTAGGTATTTTCACTTATCACAATTTGCCTGCAGGAGGTCCCTATTCATTTGTTGTCTCACATGTAGGTTTTCAAACTCAAACACTGTCCGGATATAACATAAAAACCGATGCCGACATATCTTTATTGATTAAATTGAAAGCAGTAGAGAATGGTTTAAATGAAATTATTGTTACCGGGCGTGCGGGTGCGCTAAATCGCACCAAACTTCAAACAAGCTATTCAGTTACCAGTATCGGTTATAATGCGCTGAGCTTGCAGGGGCCTACAAGTGTTACCGAGTCTCTAAAATCAGTACCGGGTTTCTGGGTCGAAGCGTCAGGAGGAGAGGCGAGTGGCAATGTAAGGGCAAGGGGTGTTCCTGTGGATGGTTTCGGATCTATTCAGTTGCTGGAAGACGGCGTTCCTGTACAACATGACCCGGCCTTGGGCTACCTGAATGCAGATCAGGCGTTTCGTTTCGACGAGACGATTCAATCTATTGAAGTTGTTCGTGGCGGCCCTTCTTCCGTCTTTTATTCCAATGCTCCGGCAGGGGCAGTAAACTATATTCCCCGTGCGGTTGGTGATAAGACTGAGGGCGTTTTTAAGCTGACCATGGGAGGGGACCAACTTAACAGAGAAGATTTTTGGATAGGGGCGCCTGTCGGTGATGGCTGGAAATTGGCTACCGGTGGGTTTTATCGTACAGAGTCAGGGGTGCGTAACCCAGGTTACACCGGCAATCATGGCGGGCAAATCAGAGCTACCCTTGGTAAGAGCTGGGAGAAATCATCCCTGAGCATCGACTATAAGCAATTAGACGATGATGTGGTGTTTTATACGGATCTGCCTATGACCTATAATAGCAAAGGGAAAGTAGTAGCAGTGCCGGGTTTTAATGGTCATTACGGTGCCATTGCCGGTCCCGAAACGGAAAGAATGAACATGGTTCAGGGGGACAGCAGTCTTTACCATTACGACAATACGGTTGGAACGTCTGTAAACAGAAGCCAGGTAACCATTAAATTTCAGGCGGAACTTTCCAATGATTGGATTTTAAAGAATTCGCTTCGTTTCGATAATACGCAAACCCAACGCAATGGGGTATATGCGCTGAATTTATTAACGGCCGATTCGTTTTATAAAGCTCAGTCGAGCCTCTTGTCGCAAGCCCCGGGCGCACAGCAACTGGGGTTCCAATATGCGACTACAGGCACAGCCTTCAACTCTGCTAATCAAAATGGAAATGGTCTTGTTATTCAAGGTGGATTAAGAGGGATTACAATGCCTCAGACAGAAATCATGAATGATCTTCATCTTTCGCATGTTTTTTTTACGGGTTCTTCTAAACACGATTTTAACTTTGGATACTATTACGCCCACTTCAATCAAAACTTCAGCAGATATTCGTCAAAGGTGTATCTGGACGTTCAAAATAATTCGAGACTGCTGAATATCGTAGGCTTGGATGGCAATGGAAATGTAGTACATACGTTTTCCAGTAATGGGGTATCCCAATATGGTTATGAGTGGGCGGATGCTAATGGGGAACAGACAACTAATGCACTTTATGTCAGTGATGAATGGCAGGTAACACATGCCTTCCGTATCGATGGCGGAGTGCGTTGGGAATATGCGGAAACGAATGGAGTGGTTGAGCAATCGACAACTGTGAACCTGGGTACTTATGCGACATCTCAAATAGAAACCGGAAACGGATTATGGCAAGGCTATAACCATCATTTTGACTACACTACCTGGACATTGGGAGCAGACTATCAACTTTCAAGCGATATGGGTCTTTTCGGCAGATACACTTCTGCGGCACGTATTCCCGGATTTGGCACTTACTATACCAATGTTAATGCAACAGCTGTTACCCAAACAATGGAGCTTGGCGAAATTGGATACAAATATGCCAGGAGGCTATTCGCTTTTTATGGTACAGGATTCTGGACTAAGTATAATAACGTCGGTTTTACCAATGAAGTCAGCACCTTAAACGGGTTCACTTCAGAAAACGCGAATGCCAATACAGAGACATTTGGTCTTGAACTCGAGGGCAGCCTCTATCCGGTGAAATGGTTTGATGTTTCAGCGACAGCCACATATCAGCATGGAGTATATGAGGGATATGTTGTAGATGCTGTTTCCGGAGGCAATCTTACGGAAAAAAATAATTACAATGGTAATCAGCTGATCAGAGTGCCGCATACCTCTATCAGAGCTGTCCCGGGGTTCAATCTTTTTCGCAACCGTCTTCGTCTGCAATCTGCCATAGAATACGAAGGAAAACGCTATACGGATGTTGCGAACTCCCAGGTTCTTCCAGCCTATACGAAAGTTGATGTAGATGCTCAGGTTAAAGTGACCAATGAAATTTCAATTTTTGGATATATCGATAATCTTACTAATTCCTTAGGACTTACGGAAGGTAATCCACGCCAGGGCGAGATCCAAAGTCAGGAAGCAAATCAATATTACTTTTTAGCGCGGCCGATACTGGGGAGGAGTTTTAAAATTTCTGTCAGGTATAAGTTTTAAGCATGCTTCAGGGTCGGCGAGGATGAGGTTTTAGCCTTCAAATCATCAGATTTGGAGGCTTTTTCATTTTCGCTATTTTTATTTTCTACAGATATTGCATATGTTTATTGCCGAGGCGGTCACTTTCTTACCAGGAGCAAAAATTTAAGTTATAGAAGCTATGGATCAGGATGCACTCATTATCAGGGAATATAGGGAAGCTTTCGAGAAATATGCCAGGAACGGCATTATTGATCTGGACAATAAGCTGAAATCTTCCTTCAGTTTCCAAATCCATCGATTGGACGCGATTGTCAAAGGGTTGAATGGAATTGTCCCGCCCAGTCGTCAGGGCCAATATTTTATGACCCTGATTAAAAATGGGACAGGTGAAAAGTCAATAGGTCAATTTACATTCCCCATCCGAAAGAATTTGCTGATGGTCATTCCCAAGAGCGTAACCCAATCCAGCCGTTACTGGTCGCTGGATTGCAAGGGGTATGTACTGTCCTTTAATCTCGACTTTTTTTTGCAAAATTTCTTCCCCAAGCATCATATCGTCAATAAAATCATTTTTAAGTCGTCCACAAAGCCATTCCTTATACTGAAAAGCGCCCAGGTCAAAAAACTGGAGCTACTATTCGAATATATTCTACATGAGCATAAAGGAAAGCTAACCGATAAAAGCGTCATGATTGCCGTTAAGATCCTTGAATTGATCATTCAATGCGACCGGTTGTTTTCGGATGCGCAGGACCAGCAGAAAGAACAGATCTATAATCCGCTGATCGAAAAGTTTAATGATCTGATTGAAAAACATTGTGGCAGTCAGCGCTCAGTGAGCTTTTATGCCAAGAGCCTCCATACTCATCCCTATCACCTGAATTTCCTGGTCAAGCAATATACCGGTCTTACAGCCAAGGAATCTATCACGAAACATATTGTCCTGGAGGCTAAAGTGCTCCTTGCATCTACCTCGCTTACGATCAAAGAGATCTCGTTTAAACTCGGATTTGATCATCCGGAGCATTTCTCTTCTACCTTTAAACGAATGGAAAAGATATCTCCCACGCAATACCGGCTCAAGCTTCTTTGATTTCATCCTTTTTCCCTTTGTATTGCTCCTTTGCGATGGAATAATAGTGCCTACCCTTGCAGTACCTTGAAACGAAACGACCTGCATATTATCCCGGGCATCGACGAGTTTTTTTCGCATTTGAAATCACCTCTCCGATCAAGAAAGAAGGATTTTATAGCCTACAGGCTGAAGGATTTCACGGCGGGATCTTATAAAGACCCTGCAGGAAGCCTGAGAAATCTTTTTTATACGATTTCGATAGTAGAAAATGATGCTTTTGTATATACCGTTAACAATAATGCCCCCCAGACTTGCAGGGCGAATACACTTATTTTTACTTCGCCCTTTCATATCTACAAATTTTCCAGCGGAACTTCCCCTGAAGGGCTATCGATTTCATTTTCCGATGATTTCGTCCATGCAGCATTTGCGAAAATGGAATTTCAAAAGGAGTTTCCTTTTTTCTGGAGTAATGAAAATATTTTTTACCTACAGCCAGAAAATGCTAAAATACTAGAGGAACTGGGACAAAAGATCATTTACGAATACGAAAATAATCATCTTTTCTCCGAAAATATCATCCGGGACTATTTGCATATTTTGCTGATCGAGATCAAGCGAATCATTCACCGCGTGGACGTGATCGTCGATAATTCCGCAGAATATATGCTGCTCCAGCAATTTTTTCTGCTGGTCAATAATCGGTATCCTTTAGTAAGGACCGTTGAATACGTTGCCGGGTGCCTCAGCGTGACACCGGCCCGTCTCTGGCTGGCCGTCAAGAGACTAACGGGACAGACGCCCTCGGAAATCATCAATAAAAGGATCCTGGTAGAAGCGCAAAGTCTTCTCCGCCAGTCCGGTCTGACGGTATCCGAGATTGCTACCCTGTTGAATTTTAAGGAGAAATCGCATTTTACCCGGTTCTTTAAGAATATAACGGGTATGTCCCCAATCGAATATGTCCGGCGATCGAGGCTTCAGAAATAGGTATCAAATCCGGGGTTTAAGGTAACCAACAACCTGCAGCATTCGGGTAATTTCGACACTTGCCAAGCATAGATACATTCAAAAGCAAATACTTCAATTTATGGAAAATTTAGTTGTCAGTACTTTTCAGGATGCGGTGAATGCATCTGAAGGTCTTAAAAAATTGCAGGAATTGGACCAGATCGGCGATATCATTATCTATAATGCCGTCATGATCCGGAAAACAGCGGAGAACCAATTCGATCTTTTGTACCAGGACGGTGCGGACCTTGAAGGCAGGCCTGCCATCGGCGCACTGGGGGGAGCGGCCATCGGCGCCATCGGCGGACCGATTGGAATGGCCATTGGCATGCTTACCGGAACGATCATCGGCTCAGCTGACGAGGATGATGCGGAAGCATTTTCAGATGCTTTTCTGGCAAAGGTGAACGGTAATCTTACCATTAGTGCGTTTGCCATCCTACTGGATGTGGAGGAGGACAACGAACAAACCGTCAATAGCTATATGGAAGCCTGTCATGGCGTGACGGTCCATAGCGATATCGCCGATCAATACGATCGGTTCGATAATGAGCAATGGAAGGAATTGAATGAAGAGATCGATGAAGAAGAGAAAGCCCTGAAGGTGGCCCTGGACAAGGACAAGGAGGCGCTGCAGGCTAAAATCAAGAAGCTCAAAGCAGAACGGGACGAAAAGATCGGGAAAATCAAGGCCAGGGCGGTAGCCAGAAAACGATATATCGGGGAAAAGATCAAGGCCCTGGACGGAAAGTTGAAAGCGGCCGGCGAAAAACAGCATGAAAAGATCAAAGCTCAAAGGGATAAGATTCATGCAAAGCTGAATGCGTTCGATAAGAAAACTGAATGGGCATTTTCGGCGACTTATTAAAAACACTTTTCAATGGCCACCTTTTCGACGATGCCTTTTGTCCAAAGATTGTGTTACAGCCTTGTCAGCGGGGCGTTGATATTGATCACGCTATATCTGGGGCAGCATATCATCATTCCCATCGCTTTTGCCTGCCTTTTCTCCATTATACTGATTGCGCCATGCGATCGTATGGAGAAGGCGGGTATCAACAGGGGGCTGTCCGCAACGATAGCATTGGTAGTTTCTATCCTTCTGGCGGCCATCATTTTTTACCTGGTGTCCAGGCAACTCCTGGGTTTCCGGGCGGCATTACCGGTATTTTCAGCACACCTGAAAACGCTGATCGCTCAGTTTGATGGATGGATTCAAAACAGGATGCATATTAACGACTTCAGCCTTACGCAATACCTTGATCAATTGGTATCGAAAAATGCCTCCAATGCTACGGCGCTGCTGGGATCTACCGTCAGCAACTTGTCGGGCGCTCTCGTCACGCTGGCGATGATACCTGTCTATACATTCCTGTTATTGCTTTACCGGGACCTGATCGTACATTTTGTCGTCAGCAGCTTCGATGAAAAACATTCCGGGAATGTCCGACAGGTTTTGGAAAAGACAAAAAAAGTGATCAATCAATATATCCTGGGGCTTTTTCTCGAAATGGCCATCGTGTGTGTGTTGTACTGTACAGGCTTTTTTATCCTGGGCGTGCAATTCGCGCTGCTCCTGGGAGTATTGTCGGCATTGCTCAATATCATTCCCTATCTGGGGTTTTTTACGGCATTTATTATGACGGTATTGATCACTTTATCTACCAACTCGCCGGCGACCGCGCTCGGCGCGGCCATCGTGCTGATCACCGTGCATATTCTAGATGGAAATGTGCTGATGCCAAAGATTGTCGGTTCAAAAATAAAGATCAATGCCCTCTTTACGATCATGTCGGTCATTGTAGGCGATGCGGTCTGGGGTATTCCCGGGATGTTCCTGGCGCTGCCCGTTGTCGCCATATTGAAAATATTGTTTGACAGCACCGGGCATCTTCCGCCCTGGGGGCTTTTGGTAGGAGACGAAATAATTTCATCACATAAAAAACAAAAAACATGAACAAACAAGCATTACATGGTGCCTGGGAACAAATCAAGGGCTCCTTGAAAGAAAAGTATGCCAAGCTCACGGACGATGATTTGAAGCTGGCGGAAGGCAAGGAAGAGGAAATGTATGGAAAGGTGCAAAAAAAATTAGGCATTACCCGGGAAATGCTGGACAAGGTCATTCATGAACATCATGAAATCGTCACAGAGAAGGCAAAAAAAGCAACCCATAAAAAATAATTTACTTTTTAAATTAAACATATGAGTACAGTTTTTGAAACAGTTGGCAACAGTATTAAGAATTGGTGGTGGTTCCTCGTCAAAGGGTTATTGCTGATCGCAGCAGGTATCGCCATCTTTGCCCGGCCTGTCGCCGGATATACCGGCCTGAGCATCCTGTTTACTGTAGTGATTATCACTTCAGGGATCGCACAGATTATATTTGCGACTTCAAATAAAGCCATTCTCAAAGGATGGGGATGGACGCTCGTGTCGGGCATCCTCGACCTTGCTATCGGGATATACCTGGCCATGTATCCCCTTGTAACGATGGCTACGCTACCGTTCTTCGTCGGGTTTTGGCTGATATTCAAATCGTTTTACCTGATGGGCGCTTCCTTTGACCTGAGTGACCTGGGTTTATCGGGTTGGGGCTGGATGCTTTTCGGCGGATTCCTGGTGCTTCTTGCCGGGTTTTACATCATCTATTACCCTGTGGCCGGCGCTCTCTACATTGTTGCTGTTTCCGGCACTGCCTTTATCCTGGCCGGCATCTTATACAGTATCCTTTCCTTTAAATTGAAAGACATAAAGGGTGCTGCCAAATCGTTGCTGGGCAAATAGCCTGCGTCATTGTTGAGAAATTCCAGAAGATACAAATCTATTTGGGTTGACCTTTTCAGGTTGACCCTTTTTTATGTCTGAAGAATCCGAAAGCCAAATTTTTCGCTGAGCCTGGCATTGGCGTCGCTTGTCAGCGGGCGGCCATGGCCGAAAACGGCTTTGTCGAAGTCGAAAGCAGCGGGTCAACCGGGAAAGCGATTGAGACTTTGTCGCAACCACACCCTAACAAGGCCGTATTCTACCCTTTTACTGAAGCGAAGGGTTTTTATCTTTGTAGTCAACCTAAAAACAATTAAATGAGAAAACTAATCTACGCAATCAACCTTACCATTGACGGCTGCTGCGACCATACCAAAATGATCCCTGAGGCAGAAATGTTTGAATTCCATACGAACCTTGTGCGAAATGCTGACCTGTTCGTCTACGGGCGCAAAACTTATCAATTGATGGTTCCTTATTGGCCCGACATCGCAAAGAACCCATCCGGTGAGACAAAAGCAGATGTCGAATTTGCTCAGGCGTTTGACTCCAATAAAATTATTGTTTTTTCAAAAACGCTGGACAAAGCTGAAGGGAAAAACACGGAAATTGTTCGTACGAGCCTTAAAGACGAAATACTAAAATTGAAACAGGAACAAGGTAAATATATACTAACCGGCGGTGCAGATATTCCCTCACAACTTATAGAGCTTGGTCTGGTGGATGAATATCATATTGTCGTTCATCCGGTAATTGCGGGAGAAGGGAAACGGTTGATGGAAGGCATTAGCCTGCAGGAGAAATTAAAATTAAAATTGGTT
>Ga0302303_10000471_pt1 | contig 32849 bp, 23 predicted proteins | sample III_Palsa_E2_1_FD_194542 | JGI IMG/M metagenome (GOLD analysis project Ga0302303, IMG submission 194542) | Peat permafrost microbial communities from Stordalen Mire near Abisko, Sweden - III_Palsa_E2_1 | ecosystem: Environmental > Terrestrial > Soil > Palsa > Peat permafrost | place: Sweden...
TGATACCTTGATTAAGCCACATTTGCTCTGTGTTGGTTATAAAACTCAATTTTAATTCCCCTTCTAGTTGTTTCACTTGGCTTATATATTTTAACGAAAATTCCTCGTTCAAAGCCAGCATTTGATCGATAAATCTTAACAAAGTAAGGATAATTCCCCTTTCTAAACCGTGTGTATACAAGAACTTAGTCAAATTAAACTTGCTTATAAGCTTTTCTTCTAATTTACCTGAAGTTTCTATAGCTGCTAATTGGGCTAAGATAATAATAGCAAAAGGGTTTTTACTTTGCTTTAGCTCATCTTTTTTCTCCTTGTAATCTAAGATTTTTAAAATTGGATATTTAAACTTCAATTTTGATCCACAAAAATCTTGGCAATATTCATTAGGCCGCCAATTTCTATTTCCATCAATTAAAATCGCCAAGGAAGCTATGTCTTTTTTATACATATCGAAAATTCGGTAGCGATAAATGAACATACGTTCACTAAAATCAATCTGCTTGCTTAATTGTACCTCAATGTGAATTAGAGCAAATACCTCAACTCCATCTGTGCGCCAAAATTTAATAATTTTATCAGCAATTCTTTTGTCAATTTCTTCTTTTTTAATGAGAGCATGCATTTCATCCTCTAACATTTCAGGTTTCTTTTCCCAATCAATTTTGTCTAACAATTCAGGCCAACAAAGCTCTACAAAATCTTTAAAATAATTTCGTAGAGCCTGTTTCCACGCCCCATCAAAGTCTGATATTTCTTTTTTCATTTAAAAAACCTTTACTAATTTTTTGTTGCGAATTTCGCCATATTATACAACAAAATTCCATTTTTTTATAAGGTTATATGAATATTAATTAACTGCTTTACAAGTTATATAATTTTAAGAAAGTTGCACTTATTGCCTGAATCCGCGAGCTTGTCTTTGGTGCAAAACCATCTTAATCTTTCTTAGAAAATAATTTTATATCGTGGGTTTTAAAAACTAGTTCTATAGCTCTATTAAGTTGATTAATAATAATTTTTCTATCCGTCTCATTATTTAAATTAATCCAAAACATAAGCTCTAGCCCATAATATTTACCATCTAATTCTTGTAATAGCATTTTTGGGCGAGGCTCTTTTAAAATATGAGGATTTTCTTCAAGCACATGTAGCAATAAGGGCTCTACTATAGTAAGCGGCTTATCACATTCAATTTTAATAGGTAAGGCTAATTGTATGGTAGGGTCGTTCAAAGTCCAATTAATAATACTATCTTGTAAAATTTTACTATTAGGTATGAGCATATTAATATTATTAGTCGTTTGTAAACTTACTGATCTTGCCCCGATATTTATTACTTTACCAATTACTCCTTTAGCTTCAATAATATCTCCTAATTTAATAGGTTTTTCTATCATTATCATGAGACCGCTAATAAAATTATTGGCTATATCCTGGCTGCCTAAACCAATGCCTAAGGCTAAAGTAGTGCCTACTACGGTAAGAGCGGTAAGAGGCACATTGGTCACTTCTAACACAAAAAAAGCAATAATCAGTATTAACGTATAATAGGAAATTCGTTCTAAGGTAGTGGCTGTATGTTTATCTACTTTATAATTGAAAAAAGCTTTATGACTTATTAAATAGCTTAAAAAACGAGCAAATCTTAAGCCCATATAAAATAATAATCCCCCTATTACTATATTTGATACAGCAATAGGTTGAGTATCTGCTCTAAAAATCACATAATGCCAAATTTTTGACAATAGTCGCAAAATATCTTTAGTGAGCAAAATAAAGGGATGTTCACTATGAATAAGTATTAATAGCTCATTGATAAATTCCATTCATTAATCCTAATTATCTATTAGATTAATTATAGTCAAGATTCCAATAAGAATATGAGTATGAAGAGGCTGGATTTTCAAAATGGAAGCTAAAGTCAAGCCCCTCCCCTTCACGCTCTTTTTTTCTAAAAAATTAATAAAAAGTAGCAAGAAGGGGCAAGAATTTGAGAACTTATATCAAAATAATTATTATTGTAATCCCTTGAGGGTGATACCAGATTTAATTGCTAATCTATCGGCAATCGATGCACCTAATTTGTAGGTTAATTTATCTAATAAGCCCATGCTGGTCGTATAATCTACTATATTCTCGGCTTTAATAATATTTTTCGCAATACTACGTACATCACCAAAACCATCAACCAATCCTAAATTACGCGCTTGTTCACCACTCCAAAAAAGACCGGTAAATAAATCAGGTGCGCTAGTCACTAGCTTTTCGCCACGCCCTTGTTTTACATCTTCAATAAAAGTACGGTGCGTCATGTCTAATTGGGCTTGAATATGAGAATCTTCTTCTGGTTTTCTAGGAGAAAAAGGATCTAAAATCCCTTTATGTGCTCCGGCGGTATATAGCCTTCTTTCCACTCCAACTTTTTGCATGACATCAATATATCCAAAACTATCTAACAACACTCCGATTGAGCCCACAAGACTAGTCTTATCACAATAAATACCATGAGCTGCAGCAGAAATTAAATAAGCTGCCGAAGTACCCATATCTTCTATGGCCGCATACACTTTAATATCGGGTTTTTTTAATTTTAAAGCTTGGATGGCATTGTAAATTTGACGGGCTTGTACTGGGCTGCCGCCTGGACTATTAATACGCAGTACTACTCCTTTAACAAATCTATTATCAAAAGCATTTTCTAATGATTCAATAACGTTATCAGCATTAGTTTCGCGACTACTATCAATCTCACCATAAATATCAATAAGCGCCGTATGCGGTTCGGTGCTCAGTAAAGATTGTTTCATATCTTTTTGCATCGTAAATAAAGGAAATATTACAAAATAGCCTATTACACTGAAGGAAATTAATTTAAATAACAATCCCCAACGACGACTGGCTCTTTGTTCTTTTAATTGACCATTAAGAAGATGATATAAAGCATCCCGCTCAGGATTCATTTTGGCTATAGGCTCGGACATTTATCGTCTCCTTTAGTTAACAATTGTAAAATTTGTGATAAATCATTTCCCATAGGGGCTTCAATAATTAAGGGCTTAGTCAACCCTGGAAAAGGTATGCATAGTCTTGCTGCATGTAAAAATAACCGCTTTAATCCCATTGATTTTAGCATTTCGTTAAATGCTTTATCCCCATATTTGCTATCCCCGGCTATGGGGTGGGCAACGGATTGGGCATGTACCCTAATTTGATGCGTTCGCCCTGTTATAGGTTTAGCTTGCACTAAGGTACAAAAGGTAAATCTTTTTTGTACTACAAATTCGGTTTTGGCGCTTTGCCCTATCGCTTCATTTACCTTAACAATTCGTTCACCACTTTGCAAAATATTTTTAAAAAGTTTTGCTTCGATAGGCTTTGTGGGCCGCCAATCTCCTTTAGTTAACGCTACATATTCTTTGGTAATTTTTCCTTGTTGTAATAACTCATGGAGTGCCTTTAAGCTACTTCTTTTTTTGGCTATCATAAGACAACCTGAAGTATCTTTATCCAGCCTGTGTACCAGCTCTATGTTTTGAGGTTTAGGCAATACCGCTCGTAGCGCTTCAATAACTCCATAGTTTATCCCGCTTCCCCCATGTACTGCCCAACCAGAAGGTTTATTTAACACCAATAAATTTTCGTCTTCATAAATAATATATTGCAAAATAGTGGCGGCTTTGTTGGTTGAGATTTTTTTATCGGTTTCAGAAGCTATTTTTACTGGCGGCACACGAACTATATCGCCCTCTAATAAGCGGTAAGAAGGTTTGACTCTGCCTTTGTTTACTCGCACCTCACCGGCTCTAACGATACGATAAATATGGGTACGGGGTACGCCCTTGAGTTTTTTAACTAAATAATTATCCAGCCGTTGCCCCACGGAATCTGGCATTATATTTAATTTTTGAACAGGTAATGTTGTTTGCAAGCTATTTTTGACCATGATCGTATTATAACACTAAAACCCAGAGGCTGTGAGGATTGCTATTAATTCTTTAAGTGCTTATACTAACGAGAAAGGGTTATACCCCCTTCTATTTTAGGGAAATAAAAGTTGGCTAGTGCCAAATCAGTTTAAGGATTAAATAATTTTTTCCAATTATTCCTTATTTATAAAGTACTAGCAAGATTCTTTTAAATTATTTTAGCTTACGTTGCTTTTAAGTTTATAAACTTACAAACAAACGTTTATTGGAAAACTTAAACGCAACCCCAATGATGATGGTTTTAAATGTCACAATCAAAAAAAATGTTAATTAATGCTACACAACATGAAGAAATACGAGTTGCATTAGTAGAAGGCCAAAAACTGTATGGCCTAGATATAGAAAGCGCCGGCCAAGAACAAATAAAGGGTAGCATTTTCAAAGGTCGCATTACCGGTATTCAACCAAGCCTAGAAGCGGTATTTGTAGAATATGGGTCAGAAGGCCAACGTAATGGCTTTTTGCCTTATAGAGAAATAAGCCCAGAATATTTTGCGCCTTTTAATGGGCAGCATGAGGATTATAAGCCAGATATCAAAGATATTCTTAAAGAAGGCCAAGAGCTTATCATTCAAGTAAAAAAAGAGGAAGATAAGCGTAAAGGGGCTGCTTTAACAACTTTTATAAGCTTAGCCGGTAGTTATTTAGTGCTAATGCCCAATAATCCCAGAGCGGGTGGGGTTTCAAGGCGAGTAGACGGCGATGATAGAGATGAATTACGCGAAGCATTAAGTACTCTTGAAATACCCGAAGGGATGGGTGTAGTGATGCGCACTAACGGGGCCGGGCGTAATTTAGAAGAATTACAGTGGGATTTAGGCGTTTTATTGGGGCAATGGGCAGCCATTAAACAAGCGGCCGCTGAACAGGCAGCACCTTTCTTAATCTATCAAGAAAGTAACGTTATTATTAGAACTATACGCGATCATTTACGCCCTGATATTAATGAAATTTTAATAGATAATTTAGACATATTCGAAACGACTTACAACCATATTAAAACCGTGCGCCCTGATTTTGCAGATAGAGTAAAATTTTATCAAGATCCTATTCCATTATTTAACCGCTACCAGATTGAAAATCAAATTGAAGCAGCCTTCAAAAGAGAAATACAATTACCTTCTGGCGCGGCTATTGTTATTGACCGTACCGAAGCCCTTATTGCAATAGATATTAACTCTGCAAAAGCCACGAGTGGGGGCAATATTGAAGAAACAGCCTTAAATATTAATTTGGAAGCTGCAGATGAGATAGCAAGGCAACTACGTTTACGTGATTTAGGTGGTTTAATAGTTATTGATTTTATCGATATGGCATCAGAACATCATCAAAATAAAGTAAGAAAACGCCTTGTAGAAGCTTTAAAGCATGACAGAGCGCGTATTCGAGTTGGATTTATCTCGCCCTTTCATTTGCTAGAACTTTCGCGACAACGATTACGTCCTGCTTTAGGCCAAGCAAGCCTCATCCCTTGCCCCCATTGTGAAGGCAGAGGAAGTATTCGGAGTATTGAATCCCTCTCTCTTATCATTATAAGAGCGATTGAAGAAGAAATAAGAAAAGAAGATACTATACAAGTTTTAATAGAGCTGCCTATTGAAGTTTCTATCTATTTAATTAATGAAAAAAGACCAAATATTAATAAATTAGAAGAACAATATACAGCTAAGATTATTTTAATTCCAAGTTCCACCTTAAAAATGCCTAATTACCGCATAGAACGCAGTCGCAAATTACCAGAGGGTGCTATTAAACCCGAAATTCCTAGTTATCATTTAATAAGCAAAGCAGAAAATAGTCTTGCAGAGACTCATGCGGTCCATAAATATACGAAAGCTAAACCAGTTGTAAAAACGGGGCCTATGGTTAAATCTTTTACACCCACTACTCCTGCGCCTGTAAATCGTAAAACCGATAAAAGCTCTACGAGTTTAATACGAAGATTATGGGACAGCATGTTTAGTAATAATAGTACTCCGCTCAAAAAAAATACGTCGCATTCAACTGCCTCTTCTACTACCTCTCAGGCGCAGTTTCCGAGCTACAAACCGAAACATCCCCCTATGAATCGACCTCGTAGAACAGCGCAAACTTTGCAAAATTCTAATACTGTGCCCGCACAAAAAGCACCTTCTCAAAAAGTTCCTGTACCTAGAAATACGCCAGCGAATGCAAACCAGCCTGTTGCTCCAACTCAAGCCGAAAAATCTAAATCTAACCCCAACCTTAAAAACGCACCTTCAGCCACCTCAGAATTGGCTGAGAACAGACCAGCTAATCAACATAATAGAAGAAGAAGAGGACAACATCGCAATCGTGTAAGGAATAATAATAATGCCAATAATAATGTAGTACCTTCTCAAGAAGCAGTTATTGTTGAACTTGCTCATAAGGACGAAAGTTAACTAATGGTTTTTAAACTTTAAAATCTTCAGTTAGCTCTTTTAAAGATTGGGTGTTTTTTAAAATGCTTTGAGAGTTTTGAGCCATATGGGTGGCAACCCTATAATTTACTTTCGACATATAAGCGACAAACTCGACCCGGGTACTTATTTCGTCTGCCACCACTCTTTGATGCCTAATATTATCTGATAAATTATTAGTATTAGCTAGGACATTACTTGCTGCTTCATTGAGCTGTGCTAAGGGCTGAATAATTTCATTAATACGTTTTACTCCTTCTGCGACTTCGGTACTGCCATATTGCATAGCACCTACTACCTTATTGGTTTCTTTTTGAATACCTTCTATCATATTTTTTATTTCAATAGTAGCATCTGAAGTTCTCTTGGCTAAATTTCTTACTTCATCGGCTACTACGGCAAATCCCCTACCTTGTTCACCGGCTCTAGCAGCTTCAATAGCGGCATTAAGCGCTAAAAGATTAGTTTGTTCAGCAATTTCATTAATTGAATTTGCAATAACATTAATATCACTAGAGCTATTTTTCAAAGCATCAATATTTGAAGTAGTATTATTGACTATATTGCTTAACTCTTGAATGCTGACAACTACCGTCTCTGCAATTCTTTTCGCATCAACTGAGGTCAATTGAGTACCTTGTGCCAAACGAGTAACATGGCTGGCATCTTGCGAAATAGCATTAATACTAGCGCTCATTTCTACAATAGCCCTTGCTATCAATTCTGTAGCTTTCATTTGTTCATTCGATGAACCATCAAGCCCTATTGCATCTTTATTATATTTTTGTGATAGTTCCATATGTTCATTTAATAAAGTACGTACTTTATGGATTAATTGCTTTAACGTCAACGTCATGGTATTAAATTCATGGGCAAGGTAATATAATTCATCTCTTGAATGTATAGCGATTGGAATTGTAAAATTATTATCAGCAAAAGCATGTAACCCTTCTTTTATAGCATGCAAGTTTGTGCGAAAAGACACTATTAAACCAAGAAAGAAATATAAAAATATAGCAACAGTAATAATGATTGACGCTACTTGAACATTGTTTTGTGATTGTAAAATAATTAACTTATTATTCACATTTTGAGCCAACTTATTTTCAACTAAAGCAAATAAATTTTTTCCCTCTTGCGCTATTGAATTAATTAATTTAAAAAAATCTTCACCATTGGTCTGAAAATTATTACTTAAAATTTGATCGTTTAAAATAGCATCAAATTGCCAAATTTGATTATTTAAACTTAAATAATTACTAGCAATGACGTTATAAGTTTCTATAGATTGTTGTTTTATATTATTGATGATTTTTAGAAATCCCATATGAGCAGCTATAAAATGTTTAACTGAATTTTTTAATGAGACTTCATTTTCTTTAGTTAACATTTTACTATTAAGTACTTCGACGCCAATACTACGCATTCGTAGCATATTTTCCATAAACTGGGGCCCTAAGATATAAGCCGTTTGAATTAAATGAAAAGTTAAAATATCCTCTTCGGAGATATATTGTGAATTTATAATAAATGTCTCAATAATATCTAATAAATCATCACTTAAGCCAATATTTTGATCATATACTTCTTGAATGCTTAAATTATTTTTATTATGAATTAAGGCATTCCATTGTTCCTGAAATAAGGTGGAGGAATCGTTTAGCTTTGAATCTGCTTCTATACGCAGATTCAAATTTTGAATTTTAGTAAATATTTTATCGGCTTCATTTTCAAGAGATTTTATTTGTGCTTGCATGATGACATCGGTAGGGTGATTAGCTATCCATCTACTGCTGCCACGATGTTTATCAACTAATTCTAATAATCGTTTATATTCATTGGCGTAATCTAAACATTTTGCTTTAGTTTCTAGCATTTGTATTTTTTTTAAATTACTATTAGTAATTTTATAACTTAATTGACAAAAAATTAATGACACAATACCAAACAAAAAGAGTATTTTCATAGAATAATGTAATCTATTCATTATAAAAATAGCAGGCTGCAATATTTTATTCATAAAACTATACTCGTAACGCGTAAACTCATCGATATTTTACTGTTAAAAAAAGACATATTAAGTATAGCTTATAAATTATGAACTTATATATCTTACGACCTACATTGTGTGCTTATCTAATAATTTTTGTTAGCTAATTTTAATCAGATAAAGATATAGGCTTCGCTTCAGTTTCCAACATAACCGGTATATCATTAATAATAGGAAAGGCAAGCCTATCCACTTTACATAATAAGTGCTGCTCTTGTTTATTATAAATTAATTTCCCCTTACAAATAGGGCACGCTAAAATATCTAATAATGTGCTATCCATGGTTTATTTCCTTTAATGATTGCAATAATTGCTCTGCAAATGCAGTAGGTAAAAGGGCCGTAATGTTTACTTGGTAATACCGCTTGAAAGACTGCATTTTATTTTCTGCTAATAATTTTTTGCATTTTACAGCATCTTTGGCGGTCATAAAAATTGGATATTCATCTTGAAAGCTTATATCATCCATAGTAAAAAAATAATGATCCGCAAATGAATGTGGTATCACAATGAGGCCTGCATTTTTTAATAAATCAAAAAAATGTTGAGGATGGGCAATCCCCGCAATTGCATGCACCGTAGTTGCACTAAAGCTTGATAACTCGGAAGTCAGCATAGAGCACATATCTAGTACTTTAGTAGGTACCATTTGCATGATAAAACTATTTGGAAAAATTTTTGCACCCCCATTTTGTACAATATAATCTACCGTATTCAAACGGGTGATTGGTTCACGCAATGGGCCTGCGGGTAAACAAAGGCCATTTCCAAATTTTTTTTCACCAGCAAATACTGCAATTTCAATATCTCTATGCAGGGCATAATGCTGCAAACCGTCATCTGTAACTATGACATTAGTAGTAGGATATTTGGCTAATAAAGCATTTATTGCTATGGAGCGTTTTTTGGCTATAAACACTGGGCTCCCTGTCAATTGGGCTAATAATAAAGCTTCATCACCCACTCGTGCTGCAATACTGCTAATACTTACTTCTTCAGTATGGTTAACAGTGCCTTTATAGCCACGACTTATGATACCTGGTATAAAGCCTGCTTCTTTTAAAAGATTTGCTATATAAATAACTAAAGGTGTTTTGCCAGTGCCCCCTAAAGTGATATTACCTACTATTATCACCGGTATAGGGGCATGAAAAGATGAAAGATAGGCATTAATATATAAATAACGTCTTATAAATATAATCAGTCTAAAGACTAAGGACAAGGGAAATAATAATACACTGAATAAAGAAACTTTATGGCAATACCAATGTTTTAAAAAAAAATTCTCACTTTTATATTTTATTTTAAAAAAAAACAACACAGAATTAATTAGCATCCTGATCATTAAATTGAGCCTTTTGCAAAGCTGCATAACGACCATTTTTAGCTAATAATTCTTGATGGGTGCCTATTTCAATAATCTTACCATGCTCCAGCATTAATATTTTGTTGGCCTTTTTTATAGTGGATAAACGATGCGCAATAACAAAGGTAGTTCTACCTTCCATTAATTTTTCTAAGGCAGCTTGAATATGACTTTCTGATTCAACATCTAAGGCTGAAGTAGCTTCATCCAAAATTAAAATTGGAGCATTTTTTAAAATGGCGCGTGCTATAGCAATACGTTGCCTTTGCCCTCCCGATAAACGCATGCCATTCTCCCCAATTTGAGTTTGTAAACCTTTAGGGAGTTTTTCAATAAACTCTAGCGCATGGGCTTGTTCTGCAGCTTGTATAATCGCTTCTTTCGAGGCAGAAGCATTAGTTCCATAAGCTATGTTATTGGCAACGGTATCATTAAATAAAGTAACATGCTGCGTCACTAAGGCAATCTGGCTTCTTAAACTTTCTAAAGTAATATCTTTGATATTATAATCATCTATAAAAATAGAGCCTTCTACTACTTCATAAAAACGCGATAATAAAGAAACTAATGTCGTTTTGCCACTCCCCGAACGACCTACAAGTGCTATAGTATCATTACGCTCGGCGCTGAAACTAATATTTTTTAATACATAATCACTATGGGCATGATAATTAAATTGTACCGCATTGAACGTTACTCTACCTTCTGAACGCTGTAATTCAATGGTCCCATTATCTTGTTCTATAGCCTCATCTAATAAATCAAAAATACTTTTTGCGGCAGCAATACCTTTCTGTAAAGTGGTATTCACTACAGAAATTTGTTTAATAGGTCGCAAAAGCCCAAAAATAGCAATACCCATTGCAATAAAATCACCTGGGCTCATAGCAGTACCTAATATATTGCTAGGCTTTAATGTCGCAAAAAATAAGAAAATAGCTAGCGTACAAGCCCCAATAAATTGCATACCACCCACACTGGTGGCGCTGGTTGCTACCATCCGCATATGATTACGCCAATTATGACGCGCAGCCTTGATAAAACGGGTATTTTCATAAACAGCCCCGCCATAGGTCCGCACAATTTTATAATTAGTAATAATTTCGGTAGCGACATGCATAACTTGCCCCATGCTCATTTGTATATGGGTGCTTTGTTGACGCATTTTTTTACTAACTTTATTTAAGTAATGCCCCAATATAGGGATAATTACCAATAACACTAGGGTGACTCGCCAATTTAAAGTTAACATCACCACCAACATACTAAGGGTAGTAAAAATCCCTCTAATAGTACTGGTTATTGCTTCCCCAATAGCTTCTGAAACTTGTTCGGTATCGTAATTTACTTTGGAAAGTAAAGCCGCAGAAATATTGGCATCAAAAAATGTTGCTGGTACTTTAATTAAATGATTAACAATTTTGATTCTAAAATCTCTAACCACCCCATGCCCTACCCAAGACATAAAAAAAGTGGCACAAAAACCTGCAACGCCTCGGACTAAAAAAAAGATAATGACCAGGGTTGGTAACCAATATATAAAACCCTCGTCCCGAGCAATAAAGCCTTTTTCGAGTAAGGGTTTAAAATAATAGGTTATAAGACCATCAGAAATAGCAATACAGGCATTCCCTACTTGGCCTAAGACAAAAGCTGGCCAATAAGGGAGTGCTGCATTTACCAAGCGTTGATAAATTTGCAATGATTTCAAGTTCTCTTTCTTACTCATCATAAGGCCTAGGGCGAAATATATTGATAAAACAAAGTTTAGCATTAAATCTAGATGAAATAAAAAAAAAATACAACATTATAAAATATTTATTCTTTGCTAAGCCAAGGTATAAATCCTATTTTATCCCGAGTAGTCATTATATTTATCTTATCTGGAGCAATATCAAAAAAAAGCGCGCCCTCAACCGCAGTGTTAAAATCCACTGCTTTTTGGGCTCTATATCTAGCAACTACTTGCTCATGCGGAAATCCCCAACGATTTAAATATCCTACCGCAAATACTACATATTGAGCTGAGACTTGTTTCACAAATAAATCGGTAGAAGAAGATTTACTGCCGTGGTGGGGCGCTATCAAAATAGAAGCCGACAAATTTTTATTCCCAAGCTCAGAGAGTGATTTTTCTGCAATTGCTTCAATATCTCCTGTTAATAATATACTTTTTGAGCCTACTGCTACTTTTAAAATACAAGAAACATTATTACGCTTCATGAAAAGTCGAGAAGACTCAAAAGGATATAAAATCTCGAACTGTACCCCATCCCATTCCCATTTTTGCCCTTGTTTACAAGCGGTAGCCAGACCTTGCGTCAATCGCTCAGGCTCTCCTGCCAATATAAATGGCATCGGGTAATTAGTTAATAATGCCGCTACTCCCCCGGTATGATCATTATCTCCATGGCTTAATAGTAAAGTATCTATGGTTTTAATACCTTGTGCTTTTAAAAACGGTACTAATACCGGCACTTTAGGGCCTGCATCATAAATCAAAGTATGATGTGCAGTTTGAATAAGGGCACTTAGGCCTTGGCCCACATCCAGTACGGTTAAACGAGCACTATTTAATTTAACGGGAGTAGGTTTATAAATAAAAATTGGTAAAAGCCAAATAATACCTATAGAACGGCTTAGTAATCCTGTAGGCATTAATAACAATAAACTACCTATAAAAGCGGCAATATAATGCCATAGCTTATCGCTTATAGCACATTCGTAAACAGGGGTCGATATGGCAAAATATTCTAATAAGGGCCATAAGCAATGTAAAAAAAACTCAGCCCCCTTGATTAAAAAATCAAAAATAGGTAAATGCAACAAAATACCTATAGCTCCTAATAATGCCAGTGGCACCACTAAAAAGCTTACCCAAGGAATAGCTATGCTATTTATAAGGGGTGCTACCAGAATAATATTCCCAAAAAATAAAACATTTAAGGGAATTAAGCCTAGCATCATGACCCATTGGGCTCTGCCAAAACGCCACCAAAGGCTGGTATTATTTAGCCTACCCTGCATCGCATAGAGTAATAAACCCACCGAACCAAATGATAACCAAAAGCCATTATTGAAAATTGCAAAAGGCTCGATGAGTAATACCAAACCTAGAGCCATAATAAAATTATGCCATAGCGCAATTTTTCTTTTTAAGATAATGCATAGCATAGTGATGCCAATCATAATAAAAGCACGCTTGGTAGAAGTACTCCATCCCGCTAGACTGGCATATATAAAAGCGGCACCCAGGCCTACCATAGCACCTACTTGTTGACTTGGGATCTGCCAATATTTTATAAAACATTTTGCCCATAAAATTTTACCCACGCTAAACATGAGTAACGTTATTAAACTGATATGCAAGCCAGAAATTGCCATAAGGTGTGCTGTGCCAGTTTTTTGAAACACAGCCCACTGGGACTCAGTAATATATTCGGTGGATCCCATAATTAAAGCAATAATAGGGCCTTTTAATATTTTTGCATCTAATAGAGCTAATAAATGGGCGCGCAAATTATATCGCCAAGTGGTTAAAGAAAAACTGGCTTTTTTTGAGTTTTTTAATATCTGCTTTGCAGCCTGATTTTTTATAACATTTCCGGTAGCCTGCAGCCCTAATTGCAAATAAAATCTCTTTTTATTAAAACCACCAGGATTATTGTAATTGTGTGGCCGCTTAAATTTTACTGGTAACTGCCAGCATTGGGAAGGTTTGAGCAAGGGTGCATTAAGCCAAAAAATACGAGCTCGCCCTTTATAAGGTTTTTCACTCCCAAGCATAGTAAATTCTATATCTATTTGGGTAATATTATTTATTATAATGGGCAAACCAATAATTTCTGCCTCTACGTTAACTGGTATATTTTCTAAGGCTTTAGGTAACTTATTTTGCAAATAAGTATTGACCTGAAAACTTAAAAATAATAAGCCTAATAAAAAATTCATTATTACAAAAATAAATTTTTTAATATTTGTTTTTATATAGGGATAGCAAAGACATAAAGTCAAAAATATCCCTAGTAGCATATAAATATTAGGGATTTGTGGCAAGCATAACAACATTAACTCGCCCACAAAGAAGGCTATAATACTAATTTGCATGAATATTTATTATAAAATCTCTAATTGACCTTCTTTTAACACTAAAATTTTATCAAATTTTGTTGCCAATTGCAAATCATGTGTTACTACAATAACAGTAGTAGCGCGTTTTCTATTAAGTTTTTGCATAATAGCAAAAACAACAGCGGCCGAATCGGTATCTAAATTTCCGGTAGGCTCATCTGCTAGCAAACAATCGGGATTATTCACTAAGGCCCGAGCTATAGCAACCCGTTGCCTTTCGCCACCTGAAAGCTCTGCTGGCTTATGCAGTAGTCGGGGCTCTAATCCTACCTCAATTAACATAGCTTTAGCAGCGATATATGCCTCATGCCAGTCTCTCTTTGCAATTAATAAAGGCATGGCTACATTTTCTAAAGCCGTAAATTCTGGCAACAAGTGGTGAAATTGGTAAATAAATCCTAAATGTTCATTTCTTAATTTGGAACGAGTTTGTTCATTTACTTTTTGTAAATTATGCCCTTTAATTAATACTTGACCCTGCGATGGCGCATCCAATCCACCCAATAGTTGTAAGAGCGTTGTTTTACCGGAGCCAGAACGTCCCATAATTGCAATTTGTTCGCCCTTAGCTACTTTTAGGTTTATATTTTCTAATACTGTTACGCGTTCGGCCGTTTCTTGGAAATATTTAGAAACTTTTTCGCAAGATAACACTGCAGTATCTTTATTTTCACTCATAACGCAAGGCCTCAGCAGGATGAATCCTACTTGCTGTCCAAGCTGGATATAAGGTTGCTAAAAAACTTAAAGCTAATGTTAACCCACAAATTTGCATCACATCTATTGCATGTATTTCTGAAGGTAAAAAATTAATTAAATATACATCCAAGGGTATTAAATTTAATTGCAAGGTTTTTTCTAGATAATTATATAAATCGGTTATATTATAAGCTAATAATAATCCAGAGCATAAGCCAAGTAATGTTCCTATACATCCAATAATGCTACCTTGTATCATAAATATTGCCATAATCTGTACGGGTGTGGCACCCAGGGTTCTTAAAATAGCTATATCCCCTCTTTTATCAGTTACCATCATTACAAGACTAGATACTAAATTAAAAGCAGCCACTGCTATAATTAATAATAGAATAAATAACATCACGGTTTTTTGAATCTTAATAGCCTGAAAAAAACTGGCATTTTCATGGGACCAATCATGCACTGCATATTTACCTCGAAAGGTATGCCCCAAGGCCTGCGCAAGCTGTGGTGCTTGTAATTCATCGTGTAGTTTAATTTGTAAACCAGTCACTCCATTTTGCATACGGAACAATTTAGCAGCATCGGCAATATGAATAAAAGCCTGACTGTTATCATAGAAGTAATTAATTTCAAAGATACCTATCAAGGTAAATCTTTTAATACGAGGAGTTATTCCCGCTAGCGTAGTAGAAATTTCTGGAACTATTACACTTACTTTGTCATTAATATGTAAACCAAGATTGTAAGCTAATTCTCGGCCCAAAATAATACCAAATTCTTCTGCTTTAAGATTGGCAAGTTCGCCTGCTATAAGATGGGTTTTCAAGGGAATTACTTCGTTTATTTTGTTGGCATCAATACCATTTATTAAAATGCCTTGCACTTGTGAAGGGCCTGATAATATTCCTTGCCCCATGATATACGGCGAAGCCCCTGCAATTTCTGGATATTGCCTTTGTAAGGTGGTATCTATAGCCTGCCAATCTTTCATGAGTTCTCCACCCGATTGTAAGGTTATATGGGGTACCCCTTTTAACATTTGAGAACGAATTTCTTTACTAAATCCATTCATAACCGACATTACCGTAATAAGTACCATGACCCCAAGCGCAATACCAAGCATTGAAGTGAGAGAAATAAAAGAAATAAAGTGATTTTTACCTTTTATACGTGAATATCGTTGACCTATGAATAAATGAAAAGGCGTGAACATTATATAAGTATTAAAATCCTAAATAAAGATAAGCTGACTTGTAACTATTGTATATACTAAACTAGTATAAAGAAAAGAACAATTCGATTACTCTTTTCCACACTTAGCCCACATACAAGGATGTATATTATGGAAACCTATGCCGAAAATTACGAAGAAAAAAGACAATCTTTTCGTGTGGACGATGAGCTTGAGCTCCATTATGAAATAGTATCGCCTGAAACTGTAAATATTAATAACCTACATAAAAGCTCCAATTTGGTACATCCTAAGAAATATTTATACGCACTGCACGCTTTAGAGCAAGACACCCAAGCAACTATAAAGATATTAAAAGATAATACACCAGAGCTTATTCCTATTATAAAAATCATTAATCAAAAATTTGACTTGCTAAGCAATATATTGGAGTGCATGATAGATGAAAAATATGAAGAAGCGGTTACCCAGAAAGTTAATTTAAGCCATGATGGTTTAGCATTCATAGTGAATGAACATATAAATCCTGGCAGCTTTCTTAAAATCACTTTATTGCTTAAACCTTCTTATAGGGATATTGAAACCTATGCCAAAGTGGTTTATTGCAATCCCTTACCAGAATCTTCAAACTCAGCAGTTTCAAAAGCTCACTCCTATAGACTAGCTTTGACTTTTGTTTCTATGACTCATGTTGATAATCAAGCATTTTCACGTCACCTTATGCTTTTACAAACTAATGCCAGGAAAAAACAACTGATTATTTTAAAAAAAAAACCGGACTGTATAGCCCGGCTTTCTGTAAGAATAAAGTAAACTTATTTTTATAAAGCGCCGTGTGCTGATAATCGATGATATAGATTATCGATTTTTGCTTTTTCCGTAACGCGAACATTGCTATCCATAGAACTACGGTAAAGATTTAATGCAGGCAGCATTTCTTTAGTAGCCTCCATTATTTCAATACCATGAACTACTTTAGTTTTTGTTTGGTTTGCATTAAAGGCCATCAAGATAGCTGCTGCTTTATCATGCAATTCAATATTTTCATGTTGTTGGAGGATATTTGCTGGATACACCGGAGCGTACTCTTTAAGAACAGGTGGTGCATAATACTCAAGATTATCAATTCTATTGATAACCTTCGCTGGTCTATCTTGCATAGCATCTACGCTAATCAGTTTGAAATAATCAAGCCGTTTTTTCTCAAAGCTTGCTTGCATTGCCAATTTTTTTCTTTCTAACTCACATAACTCTTCATAACATTTGTTACCTTCTGCATGCAAAGCCTTTAAATGAGGAGGATAAGGAGCATTAGCTGCTGGTCTAGGGGAATTTTGAGCTTTTTCAAATAACTCATCGTATTGATATTGGACAACTGTAATTTCATCATTAAGTTGCCTATATTTTTTAAAATCTTCCTGCCATTGTAATTTTAATTCACTAGCTAATAGTGCAGGATCTGTTTTTTTAAGCTTAATAATGTCTTGATTAACGCTTTCAATCTCTTGTTTAGCGTTTTCAGCCTCTTGTTTAGCGCTTGCTTTAATTTCACCTAAGGTTTTTTCTGTATTTGATAACTTGAATTCATCAGCTTCTGCATTCAAATTATTTTTTAATAATAACTTACGTACTTTTGCAGCAAATATTTTTTTTCTATCATCCAAATTTACTTGGCGCACCATATGGTCGGCTAATGCATCAACGCTCAAGGTAGCCTCATCTACAGCATTAAGGATTTTATCTTCATGCATGAGGTTTTTAAGTTCATTTTGTAAAGTTGCCGCATTTTTAGGTGGTAATTTAGCAATTATTTCACTGGCATTAATAGCATTTTCATCATTATTTAATTCTTCGTCCGATAAAGCTTCATAAGCTTTTTTCTCTGGTTTAAATAACTTAGCTAACCCAAAGAAGCCTTGAAATAATTTACCAATAAATGAGAAAAGGTTTTGAAAGCTATTTGCAGTTTTTGCTTGGGTACGGGCTTCTTTCGCTTTTTTTACAAAACCATCTTTCTCTACGGCTCTTACTTTTCTTAATAATTGAATTCTTTCTTTTTCTTCTTTAACCGCTTTTAGTTCTGCAGCGTCTGCAAGTTCTGCTTCGTTAATATTTAGAATTTGTTGTTCCATTAACAACATATTTTTAATTTGAATATCGCGTTCTTCAATATACTTAATTTTTTCGCTTAAAGTTTTGGCAGACCAATTGGTTTTAAACTCTTGCTCTTTAATTAAATTGCTAGGAGCATCATACACTTGCGATAAAGTTGCAGAGTATTCATCCGTGGGATAATTTGGATACAGCTCATCACTAGCGGGAATAACAGGCGCAGGTGCCATAAAGTTTTTAAATATATTTTGCACACCGCTCATTATTTTATCAATATTTATATTCTCTAAAAAATCAAACATCTTTCGTCCCCTAGTATTAAGTTATGTAACTTTTTTATAAACCCATTATTTCATAGTGAATGACCTTGTGTCAATCTGTATATTTGCAGGTTAAAAAGCATATACACGGTTTACAAATTTTATACCCAGTCTACACTTAAATCTAAGACCACCCGATATTGTATCGCTTTAGGAGCTTAACTTTCAATGACTATCCTTAAAGACACGCGCTTTGTGCCTTTACATATATTGGTGGTAGATAATAATGATATAGAACGTAAAGCGTCGGTAGAAATTATTCGTGATAATCAACATATTGCAACCGAAGCCAGCACAGGTGAAGCAGCCTTAGTGGCAGCCTATGATATACCTTTCGATTTAATCTTATTGGAGTTACATTTGCCTAATATGAATGGTTTTGAAGTTGCTAAGCTTATTCGTACTTTACCGGCGACCCGCGGCTGGGTGCCGATTATAGCCTTGACCCAGACTGATAACCATGAAGATGTGCGTAAATGCTTTCAAGTGGGCATGAGTAATTTTATTTTAAAACCGCTTACGACAAGTAGCCTATTAGCAGCTACTTGTACCTACAGTGCACGCAAAAATGTGCCTGCTATCCAATTTTCTTATTTTGATGGCTCTAATCAATAATTGATATAAATATTAAAGTTGTATCCAATCTCGCCGAAAGCTTCAATAGATAAGCTTAAGTTTAGTGAGAATCACTCTAATGTATCCAGATAAGAAATCAACCAAAATTTCTCGTTTTACGGGTCCTATTTATCCCCATGATAGCGCTGAGCCGCTAGAGTTTAGTACTGAACCACCACTTAGTGCGTTACCATTCACGGTTATACCCGAGCCCTTAGACAATCCAGATGCTGTTAATATGGAAATAGAGTCCAAAGAATTAGCCGACTTGGAAGAAAACTATATAGCCCCCGATCCGACTGATATTTATTTACGTGAAATAGGCATCTCCCCTTTATTAAGCAAAGAAGAAGAAATTTATTTTGGCAGATTAGCACGTGACGGCAATAAAGGTGCTCGTACACGGATGATAGAGAGTAATTTACGATTAGTCGTTAAAATTGCCAGGCGTTATCTTCGTTCTGGTTTACCTATGTTAGATTTAATTGAAGAAGGGAATATAGGATTAATGCGCGCGGTTGAAAAATTTGATCCTGAAAGAGGATTTAGATTTTCAACCTATGGCGCCTGGTGGATTCAGCAAACTATAGAAAGAGCTATTATGTCCCAAACGCGCACGGTACGTTTACCTATACATATGGTGAAACAACTTAATGTTTGCTTAAGGGCTGGGCGCGAACTTTCCAAAATCTTAACACATGAACCTACGGCTTATGATATAGCCAATAAGTTAAAACGACCCAAAAAAGAAATAGAAAAAATGTTAGCGTTAAATGAACGAGTATTATCAATGGATACGCCTATTTCTGAAGAAGTTAATAAGCCTATTCAGGATATTATGAGCGATGATACTCAAGATCCTGCCGCCAATTTTAATGAAGAGTTTTTAAAAAAAACTATTAACAATTGGTTATCACAATTAGACAATCCTCAAAGAAGAATTGTAGAGCATCGTTTTGGTCTTAATGGCTATGATTATTGCACTTTAGAAAAAACGGGAGAAGCGGTAGGGTTAACCCGCGAACGGGTGCGCCAATTACAAAGTGAGGCTTTAAAATCATTAAAATCCATTTTAGATCTTGAAGGTTTTGATGCCAGTGAGCTGCTAAATTAAAATTTGTTAGCAAACCAACCCTTTTACTTGAAGTTGCTAAAATTTCTCAACACTGCTAATTTATCTACCTGCACCAATCCTTTTTCGAACGTTCTACAAGGCTCGGGTATACCAAACATGCAAATTCCTTTTGAATTAATAGATATAAATCTTCCCGTTACCACTTTGATTCTAATTGGCTGCTCCTTACTATTTTTATTATTAATGCTCGTTATATTTTTTAATTTATATAATCAAAAAATAAATCGCCGCCAAAGTTTGGTGCTCAAAGAAAATTTAATAAGCCTCTTAACCCAAAATGAATTAAACCAAATGGAACGGTTCAGCCATTTTACCCAAAACTTTGAAAGACGACTGGCCGAACAAAAAGAAAGTATTTTACAACATCTCAATCAAAATAATCAGACTCTACAGGTTGCTATAAGACAAGGCATGATAGATGTACAAACACAAATGATGCAAACACTACGACATACCACTACAGAAGTCGGCAATCAATTAGACAAATTAACTAGTACCGTTGACAAGCGTTTAAAAGAAATTACAGGGCAAGTAGAGACAAAATTATCGGAAGGTTTTGAAAAAACTACGGCAACTTTTACTGATATTGTAAAACGCTTAGCCTTAATTGATGACGCCCAAAAAAAACTGACTGAATTATCTACCAATGTAATAGGTTTACAAGCTATTTTATCAGATAAACGCTCCAGGGGTGCCTTTGGCGAAGTACAACTCAATCATTTAATTCAAAATATGTTACCTACTGAAAATTACGCTTTCCAGCATACCTTAGCCAATGGTATGCGAGTAGATTGCTTACTATTTTTACCAGCCCCAACGGGTAATATTGCTATTGATGCTAAATTCCCCTTAGAGAATTTCCAAAAAATGACTGATTTTTCTACTAACGAAAGTGACCGAAAAAAATCGCAGCAAGCTTTTAAGCAAGATATTAAAAAACATATTCAAGATATTGCTACTAAATATGTTATTAAAGGGGAGACTTCTGATGGGGCAATCATGTTTATCCCAGCAGAAGCAGTTTTTGCAGAAATTCATGGGCATTTTCCTGATTTAGTAGAATTTGCGCAGCGATCCAATATCTGGCTTGCCTCCCCTACTACTATGATGGCTATTTTGACCACAGCTAGCAGCGTCCTTAAAGATACGGCGACTCGAAAGCATATACACATTATTCAAGAGCATTTGCGTTATTTGGCAGATGATTTTATGCGTTTTGATGAACGAATGAATAAATTAGCAAAACATATCGACCAAGCGCAGCAAGATGTAAAACAAGTACATGTATCTGCAAAAAAGATTTCCCAAAGATTTACCCAAATAGAACAGGTAGAAACGGCAACCGAACTGTTGTTAGATAGCACACTTTAAAAAAATCTACTACATTTAATATATGGCAGGATCCCTAATCTGCTATTTAATTATGACCTATATTAATATTAAGGTGTGCTAAGGTAAAATGATTTCTAATTTCTTTATTGACTGGCTTACAAAGGAAGAAGAATACCGGGGAATACCTCTATGCGATTTCGAAAGAATTCGATATGAGTTACGGCCTTGCGATGTCATTTTAGTAGAAGGTCGTAGTCGAGTGAGCGAAGTTATTAAGCTTATCACCCAGAGTTCTTGGTCTCATGCAGCCCTTTACATTGGGCGTTTACACGATATTGAAGATCCGGCGCATAGGCGGGTTGCTAGTGAACATTTTAATTGCCCCCCCGATACCCCGCTTATAATTGAAGGGGTTATGGGTAAAGGCACCATTATTACCCCCTTAAATATTTATAAAAAAGATCATATTCGTATTTGCCGCCCACGGGGCTTGTCGCATGCGGATTCCCAGCGCGTTATAGGATATGCTATTGCTAAATTAGGCACCGATTATGATGTACGACAAATACTAGACTTAGCCCGCTTCTTATTTCCTTGGACTATTTTACCTAGACGTTTTCGTTCTAGTTTATTTGCAACTAAAATAGGCGCTTCGGTAAGAACCGTTTGTTCCTCGATGCTTGCAGAGGCTTATAATTCGGTAGAATTCCCTATTTTACCCTTAGCGCAAAAACATGCGACCAAAGGCATCGAATTAATTCGCAGAAATCCCCGGTTACACACCCCACGCGACTTTGATTATTCACCCTATTTTGACATTATCAAATATCCGTTTGTTGATTTTGCCGATGGGGCAATGTATCGCCATTTACCATGGAACCGCGATGGCTTAATTAGTAATGACGAAGTAGGTATTACTGAAGTACCCCAAACCGCTTCTTTTCATGGTGTAACTACAGACTATAGAGGCAAACCCTTATCTGCCTTCAAGAAAAATATCAAAGGCAGTGAAGTGAGTAACAGCGATAATCTACCCCTAAAACAAAAAAAACTTAAAATGACTTCTTTTATGCAACAAGATTTAAAAGAAGAAGAATGCAAAAATCTTAACCAAGCAGAACAAGACTCGAGCAGGGGCTCAGAGCCAGGGCCTGAACAACCCACTAATTAATTACTTATTTACTTACTTAACAACAGTAATTATTAAGCCTCTTTGTGATTATGCTATTGACCTACTTTCTGATTCAACCGCATTAATGGCTTGAGCCTCTTCCAATAATTCTTGTAACTCACCATTTTCGTATAATTCAGAAACGATATCGCACCCCCCTACTAGCTCTTCTTTAATATAGAGCTGTGGGAAGGTAGGCCAATTAGCATAATGAGGGAGCTCGGCGCGAATATCAGGGTTCTCTAAAATATTTACATAAGCAAATTTTACTTTTAAGCTTTTTAAAATATTCACCACTTTAGCCGAAAAACCACATTGCGGAAATTCAGTAGTACCTTTCATATACAACAATACAGGGTTTTGACTAATTTGCAGCTTAATTTTATCAATAACAGTATTCATGTGTAATTCCACCTTATTAGAGTTTACTACATTGATTATAAAGGTTTTTTTATACAATTCAATAATTTATTATTAAATTCTAAAGAATGCGTTTATGCTGATTGCTTAACAAGAATATAAAACTTTATTCAAATAATACTTTTTTTATTCGATTCAATTCCACGAAATGAACTTTTTATGCATTCTAAAGTCAAATATATATAATATAAAAGTTTTTAAATATTAATTTTTGGGGTATTAAAAAAATGAATGCTGAGCAACTCATTGAATTAGCTACTACGATGGTACAAAATTACCAATTACCTGTGACTGCTTTAATAAAGTTCAGAGAAGAAATTATTAAAAATATAAATAAACCACAAATGGTAAAAGAGGGTGTTATCGAAATATCTACTAACCTTTCTAATTACCTATCAGACACCACAAAAAAACAAGATTTTGCATATTTAATCAGTAAATTTTCTGAATATATGAATAGTGATGTTAATATTGATAAAAAAGTTATTATAGAGAAAATTAAAGGATTAGGAGTAGAAGCAAATTTTATTGCATCTAATAAAATAACGGAAAAATTATTAAAAGCAAAATTTGCGGGAGTGAATGCGGCAAGGAACGAAGATGAGGAGGATTCTGAGGAACAAAAAGAATCTGAAGATGCAGTTGAAAAAATAAAAGTACCTAATTATTCTTCTTTTGAAACAAACAAAACTAATCAAATAGTTGCTGAAAAGGGCAATGATCAGATTTTCCCTACTTTATCAAATACTGTAGATTTAAGTGTAACTTCTAATGCTCAGCACAATATTGACAATGTTGGAACGGAACATCCAAAGGCAATTCCACTTCCTTTTTCTTCTACAGATTTGCAGGAGGTTAAATTAAAACCTAAAGATAAAATTACAAAAAACAATATAGAGGAAACAACTTTACCCATCCTATATGAGATGCTTATCATTAATTATAACAATTCAGATTTAAAAGAGAAATATTCTGATTTTTACAGAGCTATAGAAAATGTATTACAGAATCACCATGAGGAATTGGTAAATAATGCAATTAAAAACAAAGAATTAAGTTCAAATAAAACCCTAACGACTGCAGAAATTAAACAAACACGAGCTTCACTTGACCCAGTCAAAATAACAATTAACAGTATTATTAGCAACAGCGTACTAACAAATATTGAGGAAAAGTTTTATAAAAATGCACCTTCTGAAAATAAATCAGAACTCAAAAAAAAAAGACAAGAGCAAAAACTGAGAGAAGCCTTAGGAAAAGTAGATAACAAATTTTTAATCCAAATAATGAAAATTGCGCAACAATTTAAATCTGCAAATGAACCTAGTATAAATAGTCCTTTAAAAGTCACTACTGATGAAAAAGCTAAACTTGAACAAGCTAAAGCTGAGCAAGAACGTGCCAGAGCTGAACAGCAAGCGCGCGAAGCTGAACAAGAGCGTGCTAGAGCTGCAGAATTAGAACGTGCCAAAGCTGAGCAAGAACTTGCCAGGGCTGCAGAACAAAAACGTGCCAAAGCTGAACAGCAAGCTCGTGAAGTAGAAGAGAAAGCTACGAAACAAGCCAAACCGGTTGCTGATAAAGCTGTGCCACTAAATAATGAAATCAATCATAACATGGCCCAAGAAGAAAATTCCATCCAACAAAATTCAGAATATTCGATTAATCCTCACCTGATAATTGAAGATGACAACCCAGTTGACGTGCATATTTACAATATTATTAATCAATTAAAAGGTATTAATAAAAATCCAAACGGTGATGCCAAAATTAATACAATATCTAGATTAAAACTGGCCAAAGAGCTTGCTGTAAGTCTCAACCAAATAAGAACTAATAATGACTTTGAAACAAAAAGCCAAAGAGGTAAATACGAAACCATATCATTAATGATAAAAGAAGCATTAAGTAAAGGTAATCGCATACCGCATACACATGGACAACAAACCGAGATTGGCAATATTTTAAGGTCTGCTAAAAAACTAACCGCAGAACTTATACAACAAGAAATTGATAACAATAATCCTGTTTTTTTCAAACAATCACTTGACATAAATGTTACTACTAATGAAACTCAAATAACTCTCGCTGAAAAACAAGAACGTGCTAGAGCTGAACAAGAACGTGCCAAAGCTTCAGAAAAAGCTGCCGCCACAGAAACCGCTAGATTAGCTGCAGAAAAAGCTCTCACGGAGAAAACTGCTGCTATTGTCGATATAGAGAAAAAATCAGAAATTGTTAGCGAATCCATAGAAAATGTAGCAAGTCAAGTTGATCTTGCGAACGAAACTGTAGAGCCTGCAAAAGGTGCCACTCAAAAAGCTAATCCTCCACAAAATACTAACAATGGACTTAAGGGGCTTCAAGAATTACAAAACAAGTTTCGACATAACTTAGAAAATAAAACTATAATTGATGGTGATAATTCTGATTTACCTCCACCGCCACCTAATTATATAAACTCTGTGCAAACAAATACCGGGAATACTCCTAAAAAAGAGCAAATTAATAGTGCTACTCGATCGGAATTTGATGGTATTTCCCAAAAAGATGAAGAGATTCTCCAACCCGTATTAGAAAATAAAGGAATTCTAAGCGAGATACCTAAGTGGATTGAAGTGCATGCAGGGGGAGATACAGAAATATCTGATCTCTTAATGAAATACCTAGAGCAAATTAAACTTATGAATAATATGGAGATATTGGAAGAAATAATTAAAGAAATGGAGGTTGAGGATAAATATAGTAAGTCTAGATCTGCTCTATTAATGAAATACACAGAGCTAAAGGATATTAATACAAGGCAGTATGTTAATAAGGAAGTATCAGAGGATAATGAAACGAACATATTCGAGGCATTAGTAACTGCAGGTGATGTAATTAGTACGGATCTTAAAAAAACTATCATAAAATTAGAAGGATATTCAAATGAAATATCTGGTAAAATTTCAAAAAAAACAAGTGAAAACGATCCCCAAATGAGGAAACTTAATTTAGCTAGAGAACTCATAAAAAGCCTTCGTTTATATAGAAATGAAAAAGATCATCGTGACCATCAATCTCAACGAATTATAGAAATATTAACGGGGGGAATACAAAGTAATAATAATATTAAGTCTATGTTTTTGTTAGGTGACAAACTTGATGGTATTTTAAAATCATCACTTCATACTGCAGTAAATGCTAAATTGTCACAACAAATTTTAACAGAAAAGAAAAAAATGGAAATGGAACAGCCCATCGATCAGTTAGTTGCTAAAGCTGCTCAAGCAATGGTTAATAGTAATACCCCATCTAACCCAAGTAGCAACAAACCTTCAAGCGAAGTTAAACCTCCTTTAACTTTTTCAACTTCTTCGAACAAGACCGGTAGAAATTCCAATGAAAAGGAGATTTTAAGGCCTGCTACACAAAAATCCTCTGCATCACTTACAACGGATACACCTGTAATATTCTCGAACCCTACAAACAATGGAAATATGCATTCACCGCAACCTAAAAAAACAGCAAGTGATAAACTGCTGCTGATAAATGAAATGTTTAAGGACCTTACTGCTTACAAAGAGGCTATAGATAACGAAGTAAATGACGAAAGAACATCTATAACACATAAAGCCAGAAAAATTTTTGGTGGAAGCCTTTTAGCCGATAAAAAAGAAAAATCTAAAATTGTCGGTTTATTGATAGCAAACATTCTAAATGTTTACAATACAAAAGAAACCAATTCAGATGTAAACAAAGAAATCTTAGCCTTAATTGAATCAGCAATTAAAGACAATAAAAAAGCCCATCATTTTATGTTAGGAGGTAATATTACTGGTACCAATCGCCTAAATGGAATCCTAGATAGTTTACAAAAAAGTGTGCCAAATCTTATCATTGAAGGAAATAAAGCCTCACCTAAGTCATCAACAGATAACCATTAACATCAATAAAATTTAGCCTATTTTGCCATGGCAGACTTTATATTTTTTTCCAGAGCCACAAGGGCACGCATCATTGCGGCCCACCTTTGGCTGGGAGCGAGCTAAAGGCAAAGGAGCTTGGGATGCCGCTTTTTCAGAAGCCGGTTCAGTCTCTGCAGTTGCTATGCCGATAGCCGGATGATTAAACTGCAAATTTTGAGGTTCATGGGACTTCCATTGTTCATCGATAACTTTTACGTCTTCTTCTGCTTTTATTTGCAATTTAATTAATGTCGCAATTACTTCTCGTTTAATATTGTTCAAGAGGCTTGTAAATAATAAAAATGCTTCGCGTTTATATTCTTGTTTAGGATCTTTTTGTGCGTAACCGCGTAAATGGATACTTTGACGCATATAATCCATTACTAATAAATGCTCTTTCCATTGATTATCTAAAACATTCAGCATAATAGTTTTTTCAAGTTGTCGCATGGATTCAAAGCCAATGGTTTGCTCTTTTAGCCTAAGATTTTCAATAAATGCAGCTTGTATTCGTTCTTTTATAGTTTCTTCGTTTAATTCTGGCTCGGCTTCTAGCAACCCTGCTATATTCATATGGATACCAAATTCATGCTCCAGCACTTTGCTTAACCCTGCTGCATCCCATTGTTCTTCCATGGAATTAGGTGGTATATATTCTGCAACTATTTCTATTACCACATCTTCTAAAATACCATTTATAATTTCTGAGATATCTTGAGATTGCATTAAATCATTACGGCGTTTATAAATGACTTTACGCTGATCGTTAGCAACATCATCAAATTCTAATAATTGTTTACGGATATCAAAGTTATGACCTTCGACTTTACGTTGAGCATTTTCTATAGCACGATTAACCCATGGATGAGTAATAGCTTCGCCTTTATTCATGCCTAGTTTATTGAGTACCGCAGATACTCCTTCTGATACAAATATACGCATTAAATTATCTTTAACCGATAAATAGAATCTGGTAGAGCCTGGATCTCCTTGTCGGCCAGCTCGCCCCCGTAACTGATTATCTATGCGGCGCGATTCATGCCGCTCGGTACCTATAATATGTAAACCACCCGCTTGAATAACTTCATTATGTCTTTGTAACCATTCTTCTTTTTCTATACTACTTGCATCTGTCGGCAAACTTCCCCCCAGTACAATATCTGTCCCACGCCCTGCCATATTAGTTGCTATGGTAACAGCCCCTGGTCTACCGGCTTCTGCTACAATTTCGGCTTCTCGCTCATGATGTTTTGCATTTAAAACATTATGCGGAATATAATTATTACGCAGTAGATTCGATACATATTCTGATGTTTCAATAGACACCGTTCCCACTAAAACTGGTTGACGTCTTGCAATACATTCAGCTACATCTTTAACAATAGCTTCAAATTTTTCTTCTTGACTTAAATAAATTAAATCAGGTAAATCTTTACGGCGATTAGGCTTATTGGTTGGCATAACTACGGTTTCTAAGCCATAAATTTGCTGAAATTCAAAAGCTTCGGTATCGGCGGTCCCGGTCATGCCTGCAAGCTTATTATACATTCTAAAATAATTTTGAAAGGTTATTGAAGCCAGAGTTTGATTTTCATTTTGAATAGAAACTCTTTCTTTTGCTTCCACTGCTTGATGCAAGCCATCGGACCATCTGCGCCCTGGCATGGTACGTCCTGTATGTTCATCGACAATAATAACTTGGTCATCTTTAACAATATAATCTACATCGCGTCTAAATAAAGTATGTGCTTTTAAAGCAGCATAGAGATGATGCATTAAATTAATATTAGTACCATCATAAAGGCTAGTGCCCGGTTGTAATAAATCTTCTCTAATTAATAAATCTTCTATTACGGCATGCCCACTTTCTGTCAAAAATGCTTGTCGAGATTTTTCATCGATACTATAATCACCCGGCCCTTCTTTACTTTGCTGGGGTTTTAATTTAGGAATAATGCGATTTATTGTATTATATAATTCTGAGCTGTCTTGGTCGGAGCCTGAAATAATTAAAGGCGTACGTGCCTCATCGATTAAAATAGAATCTACTTCATCTACAATTGCAAAATTTAAATCATTTTGCATACGCTCTTCAGGCGAAAACACCATATTATCGCGTAGATAGTCAAAACCAAACTCATTATTAGTACCGTAAGTGATATCTGCATTATAAGCTGCTTTTTTTTCTTCTCGCTCTAAACCGTGTACAATCACGCCTACTTCAAGCCCCAAAAACTCATAAATGGGTCGCATCCACTCGGCATCGCGCTTGGCTAAGTAATCGTTTACGGTAACAATGTGCACGCCTTTACCTGTTAAGGCATTTAAATAAGCAGCAAGGGTTGCTACTAAGGTTTTACCTTCACCAGTGCGCATTTCAGCTATCTTACCGTGATGTAATACCATGCCCCCTAATAATTGCACGTCAAAATGACGCATATTAAGTGTTCTTTTTGCGGCTTCTCTCACGCAGGCAAAAGCTTCAGGCAAGATAATATCTAATGCAATGCCTTCTGTGAGCCTATTTTTAAATTCTTCAGTTTTAGATGTAAATTTCTCATCTTTAATTGCTACAAAACTTGGCTCTAGGGCATTGATTACCGTTACAGTTTTATGTAGGCGTTTGAGTAAACGTTCATTTCGACTACCAAACACTTTGCGAACTAAGGTATTAAACATAATTTGAGATATCCTGCCAAATCAATTAAGCTTTAAAGCTATGAGCTATAAACCACAACTTACTATAAATGAGATTTTTCTTAAGTCACCTGTCTTAAAAACATTTTGGGACAAGACGACTATTCTAACTAAATTAGAGACACTTGTGCAGTCTAAATTAGATCCAAAAATAGCGAGCAACTGTAAGGTAGCTAACTTTAATAATGGTATTTTAATTTTACAAGCTAGTACACCAGCATGGGGGCATAGCTTGCGCTTTGCAAGTAGTGACTTATTAAGTGACTTAAGAAAAGAAATGGAACTATGCGCTTTAAAATCTATTAAAATTACGGTGGAGCCAGATAAAAAAGATTATATCCAACGCGAGATAACTCCGATAGCTCCTTTAACCATATTTGCTAAAAAAGAATTACGTAAAGCTGCCGAAAGCTTAGAAAATCTTCCCCAATTACAAATTGCTTTAATTAATTTAAGTAATAATTGATCAGAAATTATTACTTATAACGGTTTTTAATGCTTTCATCTTTTTCTAAAATTTTATCATATTCAGAAAGCTTTGCCTCAGAAAGGCTTGCTATAATAGTATTATCAGTTAAAGTTGGTAAATCATTTGTAGTATTTTTATTGTTGTAACGTTCATCAATATGTGTTTGTTTTTTTGTAATTCTAGCAAATTCAGTAAGCAATCTAGGCTTTCCGTTTTCATAATCCTGCAAACTTTCTTTTTTAGAAAAATCACCCAAAAATGGGGAGAGGGTAATTTTATCGCCCATTTTTTTTTCATTAAGCACTGGCCCCAAAGCTGCTAATCTTTCTTCGAAACTTAACTTGGAGTTATTTTTTTCAACTATTAGTCCTTTTGTGTCATCAATAAGCTTGATGATTTCTTTATTCCCACCATTTTTAAATTCATTTTCCAGTTTTTTAAAATCTTCTAAAGCATTTTCTCTCATTTTAGCGGTAATAAATTTAAATAAATTTGAATCCGGAGTTTCACCCATTAGTTTTAATTCAGATTGAATTGCCTCCGTAGTCAGTTCTTTTCCATTTTGATTTTCAAGTGCTCGAAGGCAAGCAATAATACTTTCAATAGATTTCTTTGGATTTGAAACAGAACAATTACCAACCTTTTGATAGGCATGGCGGTTATAAATAGGTAATTCATCTCTAACAGTAATAGCCTCTATAGCGGCATCCAGTTCTTGTTGTGTCTTTTTATTCATTAAATTAGCAAGTGACTCTGTTGTTAATTTTTGAGGTTCAACTTTATAAATGAAACTTCCAGGGAAACCTTGCGAACCTGCACCCGTATTGGTAATTATTAAGCGATTATTTATAAAGACCATGCCAATCGCATGTACTTTCCAGCCTGATGGCAATATCACTACTTTATTGTTCTTTATCTTTTCAATATATTTTCCCTCGACTATGATATCTCTGACAGAATTTATTTCACCAAATTTTTGGTCAGAAAAGTTTTCCGTGTCTATAAAAGCTTGAGTAATGGTATTTAAAATATTTTTATCTGATTCTGAAAGCGTACTACTTGAATTAGTATTGATTTGGCTTAATGATTCGCCAATCCAGCTTAAAGATTTTTTTCTTTCATTCCCTTCTAATTTATCAAGCTCGGGAGATAATTTTTCAATTTCAGAAGATATAATATCAGCCTCTTTAATGTTTTTTAAACTAAGAAAATGACCGATTTTTTTCAATTTTTCTAAAATGTCAATTTTTAATTGCTCATTTTTTTCTAAAGAATAATCTGGCATCTCAAAATCTCTTTAATTAAAATACTTAATAAATGATATTCATCATATCAGTATAGTATCTTTCGCCAATTCAACCATGAAGTGCAATTTTAGGTCTCACAGCTTAAATTAAGTCAATTTTATAACAAATTTAACTGTGAGGGGTATCTATATTACGGATCAAATGATAAAAATACTCTCTTTAGGACGTGGAAATCTTAGGGAGAATATTTATGCCAAAAGGCTATCATCACTTGACCCGTGATCAAAGGTCTCAAATTTACGCGTTGAAGTCAATTGGGACAACACAAAATCGCATTGCGGAACACCTGCAAGTAAACCCCTCGACCATATCTCGCGAACTGAGTCGCAATACAGGCGAGAGAGGTTATCGCCTTAAGCAAGCAGATGCATTGGCAAAAGAAAGACGTAGCGCTGCCAGCAGTCAACCTAAATGTATGACTTCCGATATGACGACAATCATTGAGGCAAAAATTCAGGAAAAATGGAGTCCAGTGCAAATTTCGGGAAGGCTGCAGCTCGAATTAAATATTAATGTCAGTCACGAGACCATCTACCAGCATATTTGGACAGACAAAAGAAATGGCGGAGAGCTGCATACCCATTTACGTCATGCTGGGAAAAAATATAACAAGCGGTCTTCTGGTAAAGCTGGACGAGGCTGTATTCCAAATCGTGTTGACATTCAAGAACGTCCAATCATTGTTGAGAAAAAAACGCGTTTAGGTGATTGGGAAGGCGATACTATTATTGGGCCAAATCATGGAAGTGCCATGCTGACTTTAGTAGATAGAAAATCTAAATTTACGCTTATTGGTCAATTGAAGAATAAAAGTGCAGATGAAGTTGTTTCAGCAACTCAGGAAAGTTTTTCACGTTTGTCAGACCCTATTATTCATACGATAACTTATGATAATGGCAAAGAGTTCTCGAAGCATGAAGCCATCTCTATGTTACTAGGTGCTTCTTGTTATTTTGCAACTCCTTATCATTCATGGGAACGAGGCTTGAATGAACATACTAATGGTTTAATAAGGCAATATCTTCCAAAATCTACAGATTTATCGAAGGTTTCCAAACAAGCAATACAAATCATAGAAGATGCACTGAATGATAGACCACGTAAAATATTAAATTTTATGACGCCGAAAGAAATTAGAAATCGTTCTAAAAAACCAATACGAATGATGATGAATTGTTAAAAAATATTTTTTAATGTTAGTTGTTACAAAGACCGAGTGGGCGGAATGTGGGGAAGCTCGTGGGTAAGCTGTGTGCAATGTGAATTATTGATGGCATATAAGGCTACAGTGACTCATTGCGCATGGCTTATCCATCAGTTTCTCCACATGACTCGAAGAGCCGTCCACGATTGATCTAGAATAAATTTTAAGTTTGCTATTGACATAATACAAGCCGATGCTATGATTCTTTTGTCCAATGAGATTTTTTTTAAATTTGATAATTGCACTTCAAGGTTGAAAGGGCGTTT